>Ga0310342_100000649_pt1 | contig 20113 bp, 16 predicted proteins | sample S15DNA20500_MG_FD_206155 | JGI IMG/M metagenome (GOLD analysis project Ga0310342, IMG submission 206155) | Marine microbial communities from station ALOHA, North Pacific Subtropical Gyre - S1503-DNA-20-500_MG | ecosystem: Environmental > Aquatic > Marine > Oceanic | place: Pacific Ocean: North...
TCTCGTACACGATCCTCACCAGCTTCGACGGGTTGGCGCTGAGATACCTCCACAAGCACATCCCCTACCCGCGCGTCGCCCTCACCTCCTTCATCGCGTACGTATTCAGCATGGACCTCGGGCTGAGCGTGTTCGGCTCGAGCGCCATCCGCTACCGGCTCTACTCGCTCTGGGGGCTCACGGTTGCCGAGGTGGGCGCCGTCGTGGCCTTCACCGCGCTGACGTTCTGGCTGGGCCTGCTCGGCATCGGAGGCGCGCTGCTGGCCGCGACGCCGCTCGCGATTCCCGACGCGCTCCACCTCCCCCTGGAGTCGACGCGACCGATCGGCTTCCTGCTGCTCGCGGGACTCGTGGGCTACCTCAGCTTCTCGCTCCTGCGCCGCAAGCCGATCGCGATCCACAACGTGAGCATCGCCGTGCCACGGCCCACCATGACCTTCGCGCAGGTGGCCGCGGCGGGCGCCGACTGGTTGGCCGCGTCCTCGGCGCTGTGGGTTCTGCTCCCCGAAACTCCGGGGCTCGAGTTTTCGACCTTCGTCGCGATCTTCATGGCCGCCGAGGTCCTGGGCCTGGCCTCTACGGTGCCCGCAGGGCTCGGCGTCTTCGAGGGCGTGTGTATCGCACTGCTCGCGCCGCACCTCGCGGCGGGCGCGGTGCTCGGACCGCTGGTCGCGTTCCGGATCATCTACTACCTGCTGCCAATCTTCGTTGCGGTGAGTCTGCTCGGCACCGTCGAAGCGTTGCAGCGACGCGCGTCGCTCGAGCGGGTCCGCTCTTTCGCGGCGACCGTCGGCCCGGCGGTCGTCCCGCGCATGCTCGCGCTGGGCGTCCTGGTCGGGGGGCTGCTCCTGATCCTGGCCGGTGCGGCACCGACGGCAACGTGGCACGTCCGAACCCTGCGCCCCGTCCTCGGCCTGCCGATCGTCGAGATCTCCCACCTGGTGAGCATCGCGGCGGGTCTGGGACTCGTCTTCCTGGCCCGCGGCATCCAGCTCCGGGTCGACGCCACCTGGTCGGCGACTCTGGCGATTCTCGGCATCGGCTTCGCCGCGTCGATTCTCCACGGCACGCACCTGCTCCTCGCCGCGGCGCTCGCCGCGCTATTCCTCTCGCTGCTGCCCTGTCGCAGCTACTTCTACCGGCGCACGTCGCTCTTCTCCGCGAATCTGCCGGGGGAGTGGACGGGACTCGTCGCCGTAGGCATCGCGGGAGCCATCTGGCTCGGCCTGTGGGCGAACGCGCACGTCGACTACACGCACAGCCTCTGGATGCAGTGGGCGTGGGACGGCCACGCCTCCCGCGCGCTGCGTGCGGGCGGCTTCGTGTTCGTGGCGCTCGTCGGCTACGCGGCCTGGCGGCTTGTGCGACCGCGGCCACCCTCCCCTGCATCCGCAAGCCCCGAGGATCTCGACCGCGCGGCCCGCATCGCCGCGCGCGCGCCGCGCTCGGATGCCTACTTGGCGCTCCTCGGCGACAAGGGTCTCCTCTTCGACGACTCGGGCGAAGACGCAATGCTCATGTACGGCGTCTCCGGGCGCTCCTGGGTGGCGATGGGCGATCCCATCGGCGGGCCCGAGCAGCGCCGAGCCCTCGCCTGGCGCTTCCGCGAGTTGTCGGACCAGCACGGGGGCTGGCCGGTCTTCTACGAGGTGGGCGCAGAGGACCTGCCCACCTACCTCGACCTCGGGCTCTCGCTCCACAAGCTGGGCGAGAACGCCCGGGTGCGGCTCGAGAACTTCTCCCTGGACGGCTCGAAGCGCAAGAGCATGCGCCACGCCCTGAGCCGTTGCGAGCGCGAGGGCTGCGCGTTCGAGGTGGTCCCACCCGAGGGTGTGGCTCCGCTGCTCGACGATCTGGAGGCGATCTCGAACACCTGGCTCCGGGCAAAGCAGACCCGCGAGAAGGGTTTCTCCCTCGGCGCCTTCGAGCGCGACTACATCTCGCGCCTCCCCGTCGCCGTGGTGCGCCAGAACGGGCGGCCGGTCGCCTTCGCAAACCTCTGGCTCGGCGTCGATCGGAACGAGATGGCACCGGACCTCATGCGCTACGACTCGGAGACCGCGCCGGCCTCCGTCATGGAGTACCTCTTCACCCAGCTGATGCTCCACGGCAAGGAGCAGCGCTTCCGCTGGTTCAGCCTGGGCATGGCGCCCCTGTCGGGGCTTCCGGAGCACCGCCTGGCACCGCTGTGGCACCGCATGGGCAGCCTGCTCTACGAGCACGGAGAGCACTTCTACAACTTCCAGGGCCTGCGCCAGTACAAAGAGAAGTTCGATCCCGAGTGGGAGCCCCGCTACCTCGCCTCGCCTGGCGGCTTCACGTTGCCGAGGGTCCTCGCCCAGGTGTCGGCGCTGGTCTCGGGCGGACTCCGCGGCGTGGTCTCGCGCTGATGCGGAGTCGGGGCACCCGCGCGGTGGCCGTGCTCGCAACCCTCGCCGCGGCGGGCTGTCTCGATCGCAATGCGATGCCGCTGCTGGAGGTGCCACCGACCGCGCTGAGCGGCGAGTGGCTCGCCATCGTGCTCTCGGGGGACGGGGGCTGGGCGGCTACCGACGCGGAGAGCGCCGCCGCTCTCCTGCGCCACGACTTTCCCACGGTGGGCCTGAACTCGCTCCGCTACTTCTGGTTCGAACGGACTCCCGAGCGCGCGTCCGCCGTCCTGCGCGACATGCTCGAAGACACACTTGCGAGGTGGAGGCGGCAGCGCGCCGTGGTGATCGGGTTCTCACGCGGCGCCAATACCGCCCCCTTCATGGTGGACGGCCTGCCGCAGGAGCTGAAGAGACACGTCGGGCTCGTGGCCCTGCTGTCCCCGAGCATCGAGACGGACTTCGAGTTTCACCTCCGCGACTGGCTCAGCTCGAAGGCGCATCCCGACTCGATCCCCGTGGCCCCTGCGGTCGAGAAGCTTCGACCCATTTCGACGCTATGCGTGTACGGCCTCGACGACGAAGACGCGTTGTGCCGCACCTGCCCCCCAGCGCGGCCGAGACCCTCGGCCTGCCCGGCGGCCACCACTTCGACGGCGCGACGGATCGAGTCGTGAAGAAGATCCTGGCGATGCTCGGAACGGATCGCTGAGCTCACACAGGGCAGGGCCCCAGCGCCTGGGCAGTTCACACCTTCTCACCGGGAGGGCGGCGGCTCAGCGTCCTGCCCAGCCTCCCGCAATCTTCTCCTGACCCATGACGAGGCGGAGTCCTTCGTCGAGCGTGACCCTGGGTGTGTAATCGAGCAGTTCGCGGGCCTTCTCGAGGCTCGGCAGCCGACGGAAAATATCCCGACCGGGTTCACGGTCCCTTTCCTCGGGTTTCGCCGAGCGTGGTTTCAGGTGATCCTTTCCCGAAATCTCGATGACCTTCTCCGCCAGGTCTTTCATGCTGATCGGTTCAGTATCGTTTCCAATGTTGATCGTTTGATTGTCACTCTTCTCAGAAAAGATGCACCTTACGATCCCATCGGCGATGTCCGATCCGTAGCAGAACGCGCGGACCTGTTCGCCGTCGCCGATCAAGAGCGGGGGCTTGTCTTCCAAGACGGCCTTCACAAACCGGGAAATGACAAACTGACCGACCTGGCCCGATCCGTAGGCGTTGAACAGACGCAGGGTCGTGTACTTCATCCCGTACCTTTCGGCGTAGGCTCTCACGAATTCCTCACCCGCGAGCTTCGTCACGGCGTACACGGACTTGGGATTGAGCGGGTTTTCCTCAGTAATGGGTAGCTTCGTCTGGTCCCCGTAGACTTCCGAAGAGGAGCTGAAGACGATCTTCTCCACATTCTCCAAGACACAGGTATTGAGAACGTTCATGACGCCCTGGATATTGATGTGAAGGCAATCCAGGCGACGCTCTTCCGTGCGCTCCACTCCGAGCAACGCCGCGAGATGCACCACGACGTCGCATCCCCGCATTACGCGAGAGAGATCCGTCACGTCGAGAATGCTCCCGATGTGATGCTCGACACCCTCGATCGGTGAGGGGGTCAAGTCCAATGAGTGGACTTCGTAGTCCACCTGAATCGTCTTCTTGTGGTGTAGAAGCCGGTCCACGACCATCGAGCCGAGGAATCCGCCTCCACCCGTAACGAGAATGCGTCTAGGCATCGTTGTTGATTACCTTTTGAATTTCTGGTGCACGTCCACCACTGCCTCAATCACTGCATCCCGGTCCGCATCGCTGAGGGTGGCGAAAATCGGCAGGGAGAAAGCAGTAGCAGCATAATCGAGGGCGTTCTTCAGAAGTGATTCGTCCGCCTTGGGGAACCGAGAAAACACCCCCTGATGGTGAAGCGTAGGGAAATAGAGCCGAGAACTGACTCCCCGGCTCGCCAGTTCCGACATCCAGCCGTCCCGGTCGATCCTGTGCATTCCGGAACCGACGCGTACCGTGTAGAGCTGAAAATTGTGATCTTCGGGGCGGCGAACGTACGGTGTGCTGACCCCGTCCAACCCGGAGAATACTTCGCTGTAGCGCGACGCGATGGCTCTCCGGCGGCGGATCGACTCGGGGAGTTTTTTCAACTGAACCCGCCCGATGGCTCCCAGAACCTCGGGCATCCGAAAGTTGAACCCGAGAGACTCCCATTGGAACTTCCCAGCATCGCAAAAGCTCCGAATGGAGCGGGCTCGTTTCGCCACGTCCGGATCACCGGTGACGACCATTCCACCTTCTCCAGTGGTCATCGGCTTCGACGGGGTGAAGCTGAAAATTCCTGCGGCGCCCAGGGTTCCGGTGAAGGAGTTTCCGAATCTGGCCAAGTGTGACTCGGCCGCATCCTCGATGACCGGAATCTCGTGTTTCGCAGAAATCTCCAGAATGGCGTCCATCTGGGCGGATTGTCCCCCGTAGTGAACCGGAATGACCGCCCTCGTCTTCGGCGTGATGCACGCTTCGAGTTTCTCCGGATCCAGCCCGTAGTCGTCCATCGTGATGTCGCAGAAAACGGGGCGGGCTCCCAGGTACATCGCGGACGAGGCCGTCGAGACGAACGTCATGTTCGGGACCACCACTTCGTCCCCAGCCGATATCCCGAGCGCCGCCTGCGCTACGAGGAGCGCCGATGAGCCCGAATTGACCGCGACCGCGTGTTTCGCCCCGATCAGAGAGGCGAACTCCGTTTCAAAGGACTCCGTTTCGGGACCGGATATCAGCCAGTCAGAAGAAAGAATGCGCGTTGCAGCTTCGACTTCCGCTCTGTCGTAGTTCGGTTTCGCTAACGGTATCATGGACCCGTTTTCTCACTGTCTCGGACACGTGACCCGCGCGGGATCCCTGTGCCGTACACTATGTTAGGTTGTACGGAAGATTCTCATCCAGTCACTCCCAGGGCATCGACCTGTAGCAGAATTCGATGACAATTCCGAATCGATCCAAAGCGAGCAGGTCAACGGGACGAGAGTTCGAACACGTTGCGCGAGTGTGGACGAATGCGAACCTTGTCGAACCGGCCCAGGGTCGTTCGAAAGCGTGCTAATCGCACCCCGAGATCCTCGGAGTCGAGTTCGGAGAAGACGTGAGCGACGTAGCTGCGGCTGTTGTTGTGCTGCGGACGCATCAGGTTGACCCACTTTTCCAGAGCGCGAACCCGACCGTGGAGAACACCCGTGGCCCTGTGCCAGGTTCCGGGGGCGGCCTCCTTGCGCCACTGCGCCTCGAATGCCTCCAACGCGTCACACATCCGGTCGGAAGCGAGTGGGCCATCGAGGGCGGCGACGTAGCGGCTTACGATCTCGTCGGCGCGTGCCGTCGCCCTTCGATCAGAGTCGTGCCCCGGTCCACCGAGTGTCTCGACGAGCTTCGCCAACCCGGCCACATCACTGGCCCTGTGACTCACATCGTTGGGTAGATGCAGGTCGAATGGCTCTGCGGTCACCGGCTCGTAGGCGATCACCGGAGTACCGAGGATATGCCCCTCGAGCCCGGTCGTGCAGCCGTTGTGGATCAACGCGTCGGTAGCGATGAGCCAGGGCACGACGTTCCCTTCGTGAATGACGTGCACGTTCGGACAATCATGCGCCGCGCGCAGCCAAGGATCGTGGCTTTCGGACGGATGGGGGCGCACGACGATCGTCCGGTCGGGAAGTAGGCGGGAAAGGGCCGGGAGCATCGTGACGAAGGCTCGGTAGAGAGCTCGAATGTGCTGTGCCAGACCGTTGGTGAAGGTCAATGCGGCTTGGGGATCGTTGTCGGCGGCGGCGGCGCGTTGGAGGTCCACCCTGAGGCGAGGGTAGAAGTGATTCACTCCTCCGAAGTTCGTATTGATCATTACGAAGGGACCCAGACGTGCGCGAATTTCCTTCACCTCGTCATCGAAGAAGGATTTCAGCTCGGGCCGCAGCAGGTCGACCCTTGGGTTTCCCGTAACCACGATGGGAGCGCCGTGAAAGGCCGGATAGGTTCGCCAGAGCTCTTCGTTGTCCGGGCCCCAGGCGAGCAGTGCCCGTGCCTTGGCGAAGGTCTTGGGAGAGATCCGGTCGCGCCAGAAATCCGTGGCCGAGTAGTAGACGACCCCCTCCTCATCTGCCGTGACGATCCAGTGTCCGAGGCGCTCCAGGATGGAGTACATCCGAAAGCTGCGCTTCGAGAGACTCTTCTGGAGGTAGATCGAGCGCGGAAATCGCACGGCCTGGATGTTGATCTCGCGCTTGGCGCCGATGAAGACCCGGAATCCTCTCTCGGCCGCGACACAGCCCAGCAGCAGCTTCCCGTCGAGCTCACGCGTTCGGGTCTCGCACGGAATGATCAGCGATCTTGAGGATTCGGCCATCGGCTCTTCGACTTCCTGTGGAACCCAGTTCCCACCTCTCGGCGCTCACGGCTCCCCACGCAGCGTTATGCTACCGCACACCCACTCGATCGCACCCATCGAGAAGGTCCCGGCGAAGCTATCGAGGGCAGTCATGGACGCTGCATGAGCCTCGCATCCGCTCGATATTCTCGTATCCGGGTCTCGTGAAGTCGGGACGCCGCGACCGTCGAGAATCAATCTCGCGCCGGACTAACAGCACATCGAGTCTGGAAATCCGTCAATACAGATCTCAAGACACCTGGTGCCTCAACTTCCACTCGCCGTCCCATTTCCAGATATGGGGTTTTCGGTAGCAATCGACGACTCGCCAGAAATGGTCCTCGTCTATGTCCAGGTACTCGAGAAACTCGTCGAAGTACTTTGCGGGAAACTCACCATCGCAGCGTCGGACCAACGCGACGCCCTCCTCGCGGGTGATGTGACCGTCTCGGATCTCGTGGGCCGCGTCCGATGTGGCCCTGCCAATGCCGAACTTGATGAAGGCCAGATAGAAGTGGAATCCGTCCAGGCGATCATCCAGGCTGGCGTACTTGGAGTACGTGCCTTCCGAACGCTCGGGGTTGGCGGCAAAGCCGGTGTTGTCCAGAGCGTAGTAGTAGTTTTCCTGGGGAATCCACCGATGGTAGTAGGAATACCAGTGCATCTGCGCTTGAGAAGCCTGGATCTGCTCCACCGGCGGCGGACGGTAGAAGGTCAGATCGGAAGGATCGAAATCGGCTTCGCTGAAGTACTCCTTGTGTTCGAGGCCCACCCGGACCAGGTCGTCGACCGTGGCGCCCTTGAAGTACGCCAGCGCCCAGTCGTCGAGCGGCATGTGGGACTTGTGGTTGTTCTTCGGGTCTCCGCCATACTCGGCCTCGCCGTTCTCGCCGAAAAAAACGAGCTTGATGTCGAATCTCACTGCCAGGTGGAAGGCGAAACACATCTGGCCGTAGGTGAAGGGTTGCCAGGCATCTCCCAACTCCTCGAATGATATGCGTGCAAGCTTCCTGTGTAGACGGCCGTTCTGGTAGCCGACGATGTTGTTGAAACCGGAGTCGACGAAACTGACGAAGTTCTGATAGCCGATTTCCGTATAGCGGAACGGAGCCCACGTGACCGTCAACGGATGCATTCCGTAGTTTTTCTTCAGCTGATGCGCAACGTAGGCGGAATCTTTCCCGCCACTGCAGGGAACGATGACATCCCAATGGCCGTCGTTTCTTCGATGTTTTTCCAGCAGACGCTCGAGTTCGGTTTCTCGAGCCGCCCAGTCAATCGACTGGTATTTCTCCTCGGAGAATCGGCACGCGCTGCACACTCCTTCATCGTCGATGACGATCCGTGGACGCTGATTGGACACCACACATCTCGTGCAAAACCTCACGTCCTCGGGCAGCGTAAACCCCTGCTTATCCAACCCGCCGACGATCAGCGATTCTCCGGTGGACACGGCTGTGCACCTCCTTGATTCCGGATTTTCTCGACAAAGTTTCTCAGGAGCTGGAGTCCGACTTCTCCGCTCTTTTCCGGGTGGAACTGGACGCCCGTGACGTTTCCCTGCTCGGCCACGACACAATACGGGTGTCCGCCATAGCTCGCCGTCGCAACACAGACCGAATCGGTTTCGGGAAAAGGCACATAGGAATGCACGAAGTACATGGCATCGCCATCCTTTACTCCGTCCAGAATCGCGGAGTGCCGGGAGTCCTTGGGCCGGGTTCGGTAGATATCGCTCCAGCCGATATGAGGCAACTTGACCCTGCGACCGGATGGGTCGAGATCCTGCAGCCGGGCCACCTTGCCCGGGATCAAGCCCAGGCCATCGTACTGTCCGAACTCTTCGCTCTCGCTGAAGAGCAGTTGCATGCCGAGGCAGATTCCGAGGGCGGGCCTGCCGGATCCTACGAACTCCAAGATCGGATCGATGAGGCCCCGCAAACGAAGTTGTTGCATGCCGTCACCGAAGGCGCCGACGCCGGGAAGGATGAGCGCGGCCGATCGCTTCAACACCTCGGCACTCGAAGTGACCTCAGCCCATGACCCCACGTGCTGGAGGGCTCTGTCGATGCTGAACAGGTTGCCCAGGCCGTAGTCCACTACGGCTACCGGCGGGATCGCGCCGCTAGTGCTCGTTGAGTTCGTCCGCGCGGGCCGCAACGACATCAGGCTCCGGATGGGGTCTCGTATGGCGCACCGGAAGCCCTCGACCCCCAAGGAACTCCTTGAGGTCAGAGAGGGTAGTTGGAGTGAGATCCCTCCGCCCGAGAGATGGGATTGGCAGTCCCCTCTTCAGAAACTCCACGTTGCCCTCGCTGACGCCAGCGACCGTTTCTGCCATTTCCTCGACCAGGGCGTAATGGAACAGCGAAGCCGCGCAGACCGCATCGGCTTTGCCCTCCGAGAGCACCTCTCCGACGTGCTCTCGTGTTCCAGCACCGCCCGATGCGATCACCGGGACGTCGACCATCTGCGCCACCCGGGCCGTGAGTTCGATGTCGAACCCCTTACCGGTTCCCTCGCGATCGACCGAAGTCAGGAGGACCTCCCCGGCGCCCAGGTCTACGGCTCGGCGAACCCATTCGAAGACATCGACGCCGCTTCGCTCCCGGGCGTTGTCGGTGAGGCACTCGTAATCATCGGGGCCACGCCGTTTGGCTTCTATGTAGAGAACGATGCATTGTGACCCGAAAGACCGCGCACCGTCGCTGATGAGCTGCGGGTTGGCGATGGCGCCCGTGTTTATGGCCACCTTGTCTGCACCCGCCCGCAGAAGCTGACTGATGTCCTCGACGCCCCGGATTCCACCCCCCACTGTGAGGGGGACATAGATCTGTTCAGCGGCCCGGCTCACGATCTCCGACAGGTTGTTGCGGCCGTACAGGCTGGCCACGGTGTCGATGTAGATGATCTCGTCGGCCGAATCCCGGTAATACCGGAGCGCATACGCCTCGGGTAGACCCAGAACTCGAAGGCCCTCCATGTGGACGCCCTTCACCAGGTTGGGACCTTTGACATCCAGCCTCGGAATGATGCGAAAGCTCAAGACGCGCTCTCGCGGTCAACGACGCGCCCCGGAACACCGACCAGCGTCGTCTGAGCCGGAACATCCCTCGTAACCACCGCCCGGACGCTCACCAAGGATGCATGATCAATCTTCCGTGTTGCCCAGCGCCCAGGAAGAGGACTCTGGGAACGACGGTGTCCCGACGTGCGCTCATTGGACATAGGTGATCTGCTTCTGGATCAGATCTCCGTCGATGGGCAATGTGGCCAGGATTTCCGCGATTCTCGCGCCCGCGTTCGCATCGTCGAACGGGTCATAGGGGTGCGGGCCCCGCTGCGCTTGGCGCTTGAAAGCCTCGTCATGGAGCGCGGTATCCAGGGCGTCCAGAATCTTCTTCTTATCGGTCGGCACGTGAAGCACTGACGGTCCGCGTTCGCGCCCATTCTGGCGTGTGCCTACCAAAACGTAGGGAAGACCGAACACTGGAGCTTCGATCAGGCCCGATGATGAGTTTCCGATCATGGCGTCCGCGTGTTTGAGCGTCGCCATGTAGTCCTCTGAAGGAATGTTCGGGTAGGCGCGGACGAAGGGTTGCGCCTGGAACTGATCGAGGAGCTTGCGGGCCGTCGTCATCATGGCAGCGTTCCCGGCGTCGGCGTTGGCTCGAATGAACAGGGTCTGGAGCCTGATCTCCCGGAGGGCCCCCATGAAGGTCTCCATGTCGTTGGCGGCATCCTCGTATTCGGTTGTAACGGGGTGCTGAATCGCCAGGAGAATCGGCTGGCTGGTATCGAAGTCGTACTTTTCGGCCCATGCCTTCTTGCTGGGCAATTTCCGACTCTTGACGTTGTCTACGCCACAAGAACCCACTAGGTAGATGGTGTCCTTTCGTTCGCCCATGCGCTCGATGAAATCCGCGCTGCGCCCCGTGGCCGGGAAGTGCAGGTGGGAAAACTTGGTGATCGCGTGGCGAATGCTTTCGTCAATCGTACCGCTGACCTCGCCCCCGTGTAGATGCGCGACGCAAATATTCATGTGGGCAGCAGCCATCGCGGCCGCCAGAGGTTCGTCGCGATCGCCCAGCACGACGACTATGTCCGGCTGAATGTTTTCGAATGCCTGCGCCATGCCGTGGGTACCCAGGCCGAGTCCCTTGGCTTGAGCACCAGGCGTGTCGGAACTCAGGAGCATGTCGACTCGCGCCCAGATGGGGTGTGGATCCTTCTGGATCTCCTGGATCGTGGAGCCGAACTCGGGCGAGAGGTGCATGCCCGTGACCAGGAGCCCGTACTCCAGGTCGTCTCGCGCTCGTAGCGCATCCAACAGCGAGCGCAGAATTCCGTACTCGGCCCTGGTCCCGGTCACTACGCAGATCTTGCGTTTCCCAGCCATACCGGTGCGCGCCTAAGCGCCTCCCGTGACCATGTCCGGCTTCAGCTGGACATTGGCCTCGATGTCCCGGGTCGCGGTTCGCCCCAGGATCGATTCAAGATGCTCGGGCAGGATACCTCCCCTTTGGGGCCTGAGAACCTCGAGATTGTCCCGTGTGTACCGCTCACCCTTCTTGATCGGCCTACGGGTGTGGAGGCTCTTGCGCATCGTAGCGATGATGTCCTGCTCCACGGGCCATTGCTTCTTCTCAGCGGAGCCCAACGCCAACGGCACTTCTTCTTCGATTTGTTCTTTGGGGTAGGGATATTCTGCGGATCGCTGGCCTTCCAGGGCCGAATCGAGGATGGTGACGATCTGGCCGGAATCCGTGGTGTGGCGTACCCCGAGCCGGCTCATCACGGCCTCCGTCGCGCGAATGCTCTTGCAGATTTCGGTGTAGGCGTCGGGACCTGTGGACATCGAGTGATCTGCACCGTGCCGTTCCGTGTCGATCGTGATGTGCCGTTCGTGAATCTTCGCGCCCAGACACACGGCGATCGCAGGCGTCAGCAGGCTCTGCGTGTGATCGCTGAAACCAAGCACGACATCCGGAAACTCGGTTCGAAAAGTTTCCAGCGCGAGCAAATTAGCGTGCTCTACGGGACACGGGTAACTCGAAGTGCACTGGAACAGGATGATCCTCTGGTTTCCCTCTTTCCGGCAGATGTCGAGGCACTTGCGTACCTGGGCCATCGTCGACATGCCGGTGCTGATCTGCACGACCTGGCCGGTGCGGGCCACATGGGCAATGAGCGAATCGTTGTCCGTATCCCCAGCACCGACCTTCGTCGTCTCGGAACCCAGCTCAACCATGGCGTCGACACTTTCCATGTCGAAGACGGAGGCCCAGAACTCGAGACCGCTCTCGCTGGCATGTTTCTGGAATTCCTTGAAACGATCTCGATCCAGCTGCAAAGTCTTCAGAAGCTGGTGGAGCGGCTCGTCCTTTCTGGTTGCGGTCTTGATGTATTGGGCGCTGCCGCCTACCCGCGAAACCAGGCGATCCGTGTCGAACTTCTGGAATTTGACCCCATCCGCACCACAACGAGCAGCCATGTCGATCAGCGCGTGACCAACCTCCATGTCTCCGTCGTGATTACTGCCTGCCTCGGCGATGATGAAGACCGGCTGGTCGTGACCAACCGCGTGGTGTCCGATTTTCAGTGTGACCATCTTGTATGAGGCAGGTTCTCGAGGGCTATCCGTAGGGATCGAATGGCCAGCTATCCTTTGGCGCGGCGTTCGCTTTCGATTTCTGCAATCCGCCGGCGGATCTTCGCCTGGTTTTCCATGATCATTTCACCCAGAACCCAGTCAGCCGGCTGATCGAGGTCCACGGAGGCCCACGCCTCCATCGGGTAGGGGATGGTTGTTCCCCCAATGATCTTGCCCTGGTGCATGAGCAGATCGTAGGTCGTGACGTAGACCATCGCACCGTTGAGCTTGTGCACCGCGTCGAAGTCCTGGCGGCGCGTTTTTTCCGGGAGGTCGCCGGAGAGGCAGGGCACCAGCACCGGTGTGCCGGTACCGTTGGTCTCGATTCGAAACAGCCAGCTGGGATGGGGTTCACTGACGCAAACGGACACGACGGAGTCCGCCTTGTGTCTTCGCTGTAATTCGATGCAAGCATCAATGTCCTCACCCGTGCGCATCGGCGATGTCGGCTGCAGGGTGACGATCAAATCCGGGCGAAACCCATGGTGTGTTTCGTAGTGCCTGACGGCATGCTGCAACACCTCGAGGCTCGTCGACGTGTCTTCGGAGAGTTCTTCGGGACGCTGCAGCGTCTCGATACGCGCCTCGGTGGCCATCGCCAGAATCTCGGAATCGTCGGTCGACACCACGGTCCTGGTCAAGTGCTTTGACGCCTTGGCGGAGCGAATCGAGTACAAGACCAAGGGCTCGCCAGCAAAGAGCCGCTTGTTCTTGAACGGGATGCCCTTGCTGCCACCACGGGCGGTGATGACACCGAGGACTTGGCCCTTGACCATGCTGTCGAGTCTACGTCCGCAGCATGATTCGGACAAGATACCGTCGCACCGTTTCGGTGTCTGATCGGGTCACCGATCGCGATTGACAGAACGTCTACTTGCCGGTCCCGGAGGAAAATGCAGCTTCTTCTTGCGAGGCCCTTCGACTCCCACCTTCTCCGAAAAGGTCCACGAGCTCCGCCTTTGCGGTCTTCGCGAAGGCGGCCTGGAACTCCTCGAGGTCGATCGCTCCGAGGATCGGTCGGAGCTTCTGGAACAGGTACGGAGCATCCTCCACGAGCCGCGGGAAGCGCAGCAGGGTCACCGGCACGTCGGCGTCCGCAACCTCGAGCACCAGGCGATAGAGCTTCCTCAGCAGAACGATCTCCTGCTCGGTCTCCGTCCTCGCGTCCCACAGACCGCCGCCGACCTTCTTCTGGACGAACTTGCTGAGCAGTCGCCGGAGAGGGGAAAGCCGCGAAACACTGGCGCGGTGTACCCGCCTCCGGCTCTCGGCCGCGTCGTGGAGATCTCGCATGGGAATGATCACATGCTCGATGGCGATATCTTCGCGGGCGAGGACTTCTGAAACGTAGTCGCAGAAGCCGGGATCCTTCACGACGAACGGACTGTCGTCCTTTCGCACGTCGTGCTCCAGGCCCGCCCGGCTCACCTTGCGCGTGTAGTGTCCGACGGTGCGGGGGTCGAACCCGGTGTCCAAGCCGAGGCGAGTCAAGAACGCCACCAGAAAGCTGGTGCCGGCTCTGCCCGTCCCGGTGATGACGATGTGACGACGAGACATGCGATGGGGGTGAGCGCGCTCTGGATGCGCTCTCAGCCCCGGTCCCTCCATCGCCGCCAGGCTCGGTATGCCGCCAGCTGGAACGACTCCCGGAGCGCAATCGGGCGTCGGCTTCGGTCCCGCGGGCAAGGAAACGGTGCGGCATGACCGTCGTCCGAGCTCAAGGTCGTCGAGAAGACGCGGATCCGATTGAACACCGTGAGGACGTTTCCGCGGCGAGCGGTCAGCTGCGGGTCCCACGTTTCGAAACAGCCCCAGCTTCGAGATCCGGTCACGAGCGTGTCCCCGGACTACCCTCGAGTGCGATCTGCGCCGCCAGGCCGACGGTGTTGGTGCCCTCCACGGGGGGCACGAACGCGACGACCTCGTCCAGGAATTCCATTCTCACGCCGGCCCGGTGCATACGGTCCTGGAGGTCGTAGTCGACCGGTCGGTTCCAGGACTTCCGCCAGCTCTGGTTGTTCCAGGGGAAGAGCCGGAGGTAGGACCGGTAGAGCCAGGTCTGCATGCCTCCGATCCGCGGGGTCTCGCCCTTCACGTCGACGATCCGTTTCTCGCCGTCCCGGACGACTTCGTAGGCGGCTGATACGAACTCGAAGCCCCCGTGCTGGGCGAACCGGAGCAGCGACTCGATGGCGTGGGGGAGCAGGATGTCGTCGTCGCTGATCCAGTTGAACCAGAGCCCCCTGGCGTTCCGAAGCGCCCAGTTCCTGGGAGCAGTTCCCTGTACGAACCACCGGTCCGACGGATCCTTCGGATAGCACCCGCGTCTGGGAAGATCGTGAAACCGGACGCGGGGGTCCGCGATGGCGCGCACACGCTCCGGAGTGTCGTCGATGCAGCGGTCGCCGACGATGAGGACCTCGAGATTCGGGTAGGTCTGGCTCAGCAGCGAGGGGATCGTGCGTTCCAACAGGATTCGGCTTCGGTTGTAGGTGGCCACGATGACGCTGACGAGCGGATCTCCCCCGGCCTGGTACTCGCCCTGGTGGATCCGTCGGGCGTTCTCGAGGCGTTGCGGCTCACGGCCGATCAGCTTCGCGTGGGTTACGGATGTCACGATTCCATCCACCACACCGCGGATGCCCGGACGTCTGTAGGGAACCGGCTCGTCAGTGAAGGGCATATTCAGAGGCCCTCGGGCGGCACCCGCACGAGGCCGATTCCAAACCCGACCTGGTCCGGGTGATCGACGCACTCCGTCTTGTCCAGGTCGTCCCGCAGCTTCGATACCACACGATCTCGGAAGGCAGGCAACCGCTGGAGTTTCTGTACGTGCTTGCGCCGCTTGCCGAAGGCCCGTTCGAAGCGAGACAGGGGGGGCAGAGTGACTGCGAGCTTGCGGAAGCCCTGCTCGCTCAGCAGCTCGGCCGGAGCGACCCACGAATAGGGCCGCTGCCGCCGAAAGGCCGGCGCATCGAGGGCATCGAGGGCCGCCGAATTCAGATACTTCACGGTCCCGCGGTGGCCACTGGGCTCACCCGACGCGCAATGCTGGCGCGCGGAAAACTGCGCTGGACGTCGGTCGAGTCTTCCAGTGGATCGATCTCCGGCTACCAGAACCCCACACCGAGATCGTATCCACGATGGTCTCCCAGGCAAGCCTGGGTTCACACGGCACCAACCGGAAGGACTGACTCCCGGGGGGCGCATGGCCACGCGAGCCTCGGCTATCATCGCAGCGGCAAGTCGACATTGCTCCACCCCCCAGCCCCATGTCCGCCCCGCCTCGAGAGGGACGACCCGCGCATGAAGATTCTGGCCTTCTTCACGCGAGCTTATCCGTGGCAGAGCGCCACCGTATTCGCGTGCATGCTAGTGGCGGGCGTCGTGGGCGGCCTGGGCTGGAGCACGGCACTCCCGGTGCTCGGCGTCGCGATCAACGGCCCGGATGCCGGGGCAATCTCGGGATTCGAGGCCCACGTGATCGGTGCGCTCCAGTGGCTCGGGATTCCGCTCGGCCTGGGCCCCTTGGTCGCGGTGATGAGCGGCGCCTTCGTACTCAAGGCGGGGATCCTGCTGTTCGCCAACGGTCGCGTGGGATACACGGTGGCCCACATTGCCACCGATCTGCGTCTGCGACTCCTGCGCGCCCTGCTGGCGGCGCGCTGGAGCCACTACACGAAGCTTCCCCTGGGCACCGTGGCCAACGCCATGGCCACCGAAGTAAACCGCGCGTCCAACGCTTATCGCCACGCGATCCAGGTGCTGACGCATGTCGTCGAAGCCCTCGTGGCTTGCTCCGTCGCACTTGCGGTTTCGTGGCAGGTGACGCTCGTCGCGATCGCGGCCGGGGCCGTCAGCATGACCGCGCTGCATAGCTTCGTGCGCATTGCCGGGCGGGCGGGGCGTCGCCAGACACGACTGCTGCGATCCCTGCTCGGCCGCGTGACCGACATCCTCCAAGCCGTCAAGCTGCTCAAGGCCACCGGTCGCGAGTCTCTGATGAGTCCGCTACTGGAGGACGACGCGCTGCGTCTCAAGAAAGCGTTGAAGAAACAGGTGGTGGGACGAGAAGCGCTCCGCACACTCCAGGAGCCGATCCTGATCTTCTTCCTGGGCGCGGGCCTGCTGGTGGGAATTCAAGTGGCCGGAATGCCGGCTTCGGGCGCGCTGGTATTGATAATTCTCTTCGCGCGAACGATCACGACACTCAACCAGGCGCAGCGTAAATACCAGGGCCTGGCCATCGACGAAAGTGCCCTCTGGTCGCTCTTGGACATGATCGGAGCAGCCGAGGCAGAGCGCGAGAGCCTCGCCGGAAGCCAGACACCGTCGCTCGAGCGAGGCGTGGAGCTGCACGACGTGCACCTCGAGTCCGACGGGCGCGTCATCCTGAAAGGACTGAGCGTCGAGATCCCGGCGGCGGGCATTACCGCCATCCTCGGGCCCTCGGGCGCGGGCAAGACCACCCTGGTGGACCTGATCGCAGGCCTGACGCTTCCCACCCAGGGCGAGGTACGCGTCGACGGCACGCCGCTGCGCTCGCTCGACCTGCACCGCTGGCGCAAGCAGATCGGCTACGTGCCCCAGGAGATGCTGCTGCTGCACGACAGCGTGCGTCACAACGTGACGCTCGGGGATCCGGCCCTGACCGACGCCGACGTCGAGCGCGCCCTGCGCGGGGCCAGGGTGTGGGACGTGGTGAGCCAGCTTCCGGACGGACTGGACGCATCGGTGGGTGAGCGTGGATCCCTCTTGTCCGGAGGGCAGCGCCAGCGCATCGCAATCGCCCGCGCTCTGGTGCATCGACCCCGGCTCTTGATTCTGGACGAAGCGACAGCGTCGCTCGACGCCGAGAGCGAGAGCGAGGTCTGGAACACGGTCGCCGCCCTGCGCGGTCACACCACGGTCGTCGTCATCTCGCACCGGCTGTCGGTTTCCGCCTTCGCCGACCGCATCTATCGCCTCGAAGACGGCATGGCCACCGCCGTGGAAATACCCGCGGTGACGGACGCCGCCCGCCTCTGAGCGAAAGACCCCTGCAGGGCCGGATCCAGAAGCGTGTCATTCGCACATCGGTGATCGGAAGCCGGGCGGCGCGTTGAGGAACGCGTTGCGGTGCCGAGTTCGTGCATCTGGGCTAGCGTGTTTTTTTCCTCTCGAGACCTCGAATGAAGCGCGGCCATGGTCCAGTTGAGACCCGTGCACAAATTCCTGCACAAGAAGCTGCGGATTCCGCAGCGTTTCGTGCGGCCGGCCCTGAGTCGAATCAAAGTGGTGGCCAGCCGAGGCGAGCACGCCGAGCGACTCGCGCTGGCCCGGGAGATCCAGCGCTCGTCCCCTCACGCGAGCAAGATTCCCGAACACCTGGGCTACCTGCGCTTCGAAGCTGACGCGTTCAGCGGGATCACGGGGGCCCTAGGCCGCTGCGAGGCGCTGTTCGAGCGCTTTCGGGACCGCGCTGCCTCGAACGGGCGCAGGGCGGGCTTTCTGCGCGGAATCGCGGGCGGATACGATGTGACGGTTCATCCCGAGCTGCTCGCGTTGATGGTCTCCCGACCCATTCTCGACGCCGCGACCAGCTACCTCGGCTGCGTACCCATTCTTTCCGCCGCCGACCTCCTCTGGTCCCCGGTGAACGAGACCAGCATGTCGAGCCAGCGCTTCCACCTCGACGACGAGGACAACCGCCAGCTAAAAGTCTTTCTGAACGTGCGCGAGGTCACGTCGGATCACGGACCGCTGACGTTTCTCCCTGCCGACGCTTCCGAGAGGGTTCGCCAACGCACCGGCACCATCATCGCGCGAGCGAGCGACGAGCGTGTTCTTGGAGCCGCCGAGGCGGAGCCCATCCGCGTCTGCGGCGGCCCGGGGAGCGGGGCACTCGTGGATACCGGGCGGTGCCTGCACTACGGAAGCCGGAAAAACGCGGAAGAACGGCTGCTGCTCTCGTTCCAGTACCTGCGCGACGACGCTCCCAGCGAGCCCCCCGTTTCCTGCAGCTTCCCGCGGGACCTGGCGGGGCTTCCGTTGGACCCGATACAGCGCCTCGTGCTGGGTCTTCGGCCGGAGTGAGGCCCCGGATATCGGTGCGACCTACACCCGCTGCTAGGCACACTCGGCAAACCCCATCTGCATCGAATCGATCCACGAACAGGGCGGCGATTCGCGCGATCCCAGCTATCCCATCTGGAAGAAAACGGCCTTGTTTCCGTCGGGGTCGCGGAAATAGCCGCCGTAGAAGCCCGGCATTCGCTGGCCTGGCGGGCCTTCATCGGTGCCGCCGAGCTCGATCGCACGGGCGTAGAGTTCGTCGACCTTCTCGCGCGAGCCCGCGGGGAAGGCCAGCATGTTGCCGTTTCCGTGGTCCGGGGGCTTCTCGTCGTGGGGCGCGCAGACCGCAAGCATCGGCTGATCCATCCCCTTCCCGATGAAGGCGAGACGCCCGATGTCCATGAGCACGCTGGCCCCCAGCGGCTCCAGCAAGCCCGCCCAGAACGCCTTGGCTTTCTCCATGTCGCGGACCCCTATCGTCACGTAACCGATCATTTCGAGCTTCTCCGATTTTCTTGGACACGTTCCGGGAAGCATACGCGAACCCGACGAAACGGCGGGAACGAGACTTCCCCGAACGGCCGCTTAACCCCGCTCCGTTCCGATTTCTTCAGGACACGGAAAAATCCCGGTCGGGGAACTCCTGTTCCAGAATTCGTTGCATCCCATCGCCAGCTCCGGCCGCGAACTTCCTCGACTTAAAGGCGCTCTTCACCAGCTTGAAGACAGAACCGTGGTGAAGGAAGCTGAGCCGGCTCTTCCGCAGCCACCACCCGAAGTTTCTCCCCCACTTTTCCATGTTTCTCATCGTGATCAGCATGGCCGCGACGTAGTCGCGGCTGAACTCCGGGTGCTGCACCACATGGCAGAGTTCATTCTTGAGCGACTCGTCGTCATAGCGAGTCTCGACCAGTCCGATGACTGCGGAACTGAATACCTGCTGGCACATGAACAGCGACTGCAGCGTGATCGTGCTGCCCGAAAAGACGGGGCGGATCTCTCGCTTCGCCAGCCCGTCCGCGGTGCAATCCACGTGGAGCTTCCCGGCGTCCGTGGCCAGGCTGCCGTGCTCGAGCACGATCTCCGTGGGCTCGATCCGGAGCACACGGCCCTTTCGCACCACGCCTTCGATGCGCCTCAACTGTTCCAGTTCACGGCCATCGACTGTCGCGCACCGGTATTTCGTGGGCCAGACCTGTTCGGAAAGCCGGAGGATGCGATTCTCGACCTCGAGGAGTTCAAAGAGTTCCTTGAGAGAGCCGGCTCGCGCGAAGCCCTCGAGCTCCGCGGTGGATTCCGAAAGGCGTCCGGGGTGGAGGACCTCCCGCGGGAGCAACCAGGCGTCGTTCGGAACGATCCACGTAACGCGGCCGGGATCGACACCTTGGTCCAGCAGGAAGAGCACCGCGTCGATCCCCGTCTTTCCCCCGCCGATGATGACGTAACCCGATTGGGGCTCCCGGATACCGGGCAGATCGTTCGGGGGAACGACCGTCACGCCGGCAGAAACCGGGAAGGGGACCGACCTCGTGGAGGGCACCTGTACTTTCATGTACGTGGCGTCCACGATTTTCTTGCGCACATCAACTTCGCAACGGACTTCCGGCTCGACGAGCG
>Ga0310342_100000651_pt1 | contig 20081 bp, 9 predicted proteins | sample S15DNA20500_MG_FD_206155 | JGI IMG/M metagenome (GOLD analysis project Ga0310342, IMG submission 206155) | Marine microbial communities from station ALOHA, North Pacific Subtropical Gyre - S1503-DNA-20-500_MG | ecosystem: Environmental > Aquatic > Marine > Oceanic | place: Pacific Ocean: North...
CTACACATGCAGCGCCTATCGCTACAGGGTCAACCACTGTATTCGTAAACAGTTTAGGTGCTGGGAGAATAGGAGATGGGATTAGTGGTTGTACATCTGTTGCAGCTGGAAGCCCTGACGTATTTGCAGGACCATGAGGAGAAATAAATGGTAGATTTTACAACACCCGACTTGCCTGGAGCATCAGAAGTATATAACAAGATCGCATCCAAGGTAGCTGAAGTGGAAAAAAATGTTATGGACAATTTGGAAGCCACAGCTTCTGATCTTAAAGCGAAACTGGAGCCTGATCTTCTGGACTTGAAAGCCAAGACACAAGGGATGATACCAGAGCTGCCTACAGCTCCTTCTCTTAATTTACAGTCAGAAATTACTGCTCTTTCAAGTTTAACAGCCGGATCAGATGCTCATATAGCTAAACTTGCCGCAATCGGAAGTTCCTTTGGAAGTGCAATAACAGCAGGAGGATACAGTTTGGATTCCATCACAACTGCTGGAGCTTCTGCTCTTAAAGAGGCAGCGTCAATTGCATCTGGTGGTCTTCCTTCTCTTACAGGAGGTCTTCCCACCCCATCAAGTCTTGCTGCGGCTATTCCAAATATGGAATTACCACCAGGCGCAACAGAAGCGATTGAGGTTGCGAAAGCGGCCTTACAACCAACCGTGGATGTATTGAAGGAAGCCGCATCAGAATTTTCCACAGATATGTCGGAAGATGATTCGTTAGGCATCTATGGAGATGCATTTGCGACAACTACCCTTGGTGATGCTGCGAAGGCTCTTGTTGCTCAAGCTGAAGCATTTGCAGCTGCATTTGAGTCAAGACAAAATAGGATCATACAGGAATCGGCAGAGGTCGAAATATAGGAGAAGAATGATGAGCAGTGTGAGTAAGAAATGGACAAAGGCAGTCCGTAGGAAACGAACCCCTTTGGAAGTGATGTTAGCTAAACAGGATGCTTGGTTGAAGGGGAAGAACGTAGTTCTTAATATACCTAATCCAAATCCACATGAAACTGGCAAACCAGTTTTGAGGGTTAATGCCAAAGACATTTGGTATACACCAAAGCCATTTACTATGCAGCATAATCCTGACCCGGCAGTATAAATAGTGTAAACAGGAGTTTAACTTAAAAATGGCCAACGCTTTAAGAAATCCAGATGCGTTTACAGATGGTACTGAGAAGGGAAAAGGTAGAGCTTCGCAGCTATATTCTGATCTTGATTTGTTTTTTTCTAAAAACAACAGGACCAAGGATATCAGCAAAGTCTACGATGTGCAATCTGTTAAAAGGTCTGTTCGCAACTTAGTATTGATGAACGAGTTTGAAAAACCCTTTCATCCAGAAATAAGTTCTAATGTGAGGGATACCTTATTTGAGTTACTGACTCCAGTAACAGCAATTATCCTTGCTAGACAAGTACAGGATGTTATTGAGAATTTTGAACCGAGAGCTCGATTGGTTGGAGTACGAGCTTATCCAGATTTAGATCGTAATGCTTATGATGTCACCGTGGAATTCTATGTGGTCAATGCGCCAACAGAATTGATAAAATTAACCTTACCTTTAGAGAGACTACGATAATGGCAACAAACAGAAGAGTAGATATTACACAATTCGATTTTGATGGCGTAAAAGCAAATTTAAAAACCTTCCTCAAGGCTCAATCCGATTTTAAGGATTATGATTTTGAAGGCTCTGGTATGAATATCCTGTTGGATACTCTGGCATACAATACCCACTATCTAGGGTTCAACATGAATATGCTTGCTAACGAAATGTTCCTAGACAGTTCCTCCTTACGGTCTAGCATAGTGTCTCATGCTAAGACGTTAGGTTATGAGGTTAATTCCTGCCGGGCTCCATATGCAGAAGTTAATGTAGTGTTGAATACTAAAGGGAAGGCCTCTGCTACTATGGAGGCTGGTCACAAGTTCACTACAACTCTGGATAAAATTGATTACCAGTTTGTTAATATTGCAGCTCAGTCAGCTTCCAGTACAGGACAAGAGATACCCTTCAACGGCCTTAAAATTTACGAGGGCACATATGTTACTACGAGATATACTGTAGACGCCTCTGATGTAGAGCAAAGATTTATTTTGCCTGAAGACAGAGCTGACACTACCACCCTCACAGTTACGTTGCAAAATTCAGTTACAGATACTACCCAAACCACTTACACTAAAGCTACAGATATCTCTACGTTAACTAGTGCTTCGGAAGTCTACTACTTACAGGAAGTAGAAGCAGGCAAGTATGAAGTTTACTTTGGCGATGGAGTTGTAAGTAAGGCAGTATCGGATGGGAATATCGTCCTCCTAAATTATGTTGTTACAAACAAAACGGAAGCGAACGGTGCTTCTGTTTTTTCTTCGGCTGCTGCAATTGATACTATTACAGACATTACAGTTACAACGGTTGAGAAAGCTGTCGGGGGCGGAGAAGCAGAAAGTCTGAAGTCCATCAAACTAAATGCTCCTTTGGATTATGCTTCCCAAGGTCGGTGTGTAACCTCAGAAGACTATAAACTTTATGCAAGGAAACTTTTTCCACAAACACAAGCTGTCATGGTTTTCGGAGGCGAGGCTGGTTCTTTTGATCCCACTATTGGAGTGACCAGTACAGCAGCCTACGGCAAGGTGTTTATATCAATAAAATCAATTACAGGAAATAATCTAACTGATGCTCAAAAGGCCCAGCTGGTAACTGACCTTCAAAAGTATAATGTTGCTTCTATTACTCCTGTTATTATCGATCCCGAAATTACTTACCTTATTTTAAATGTTTCCTTTAAATATGATTCCAACAAAACGGTCAAGGATAAAGCAGATTTAATTTCTGATGTTACAGATACTATTACGGCCTTCAACGATAATGAACTGAAGTCTTTTGGCACCCTTATGAGGCATTCCCAAGTGGCTGCTCTTATAGACAGCACTGATACTTCAATTTTAAGTAACATCACAAATGTAACTATGGCCAAAAGGTTTACTCCTAGATTAAATGCATCTACAGGGTACAACATATATTTCAATAACGCTTTATATAATCCACATTCTGAACATAACAAATCTGGTGGCGGTGTTATCACCTCTTCAGGCTTTTATGTAGACGGTGATGCAGATAATGAGCAATTTTTTGATGATGACGGTGACGGTAATTTACGGAGGTATTATGTTGTTGGGGTTACAAGAAATTATCAGGACAGTACAGCAGGGACTATTGATTATGTAACAGGGGCAATAAAAGTAAATGCTTTAATTATAACTTCTATATCTGATGTAGATAATGTGTCTTCAACAACAATCAGATTCACGGCCGTTCCTTCTTCAAAAGACATCGTGCCTGTTCGTAATCAGATATTAGAAATAGACTTGCTAAACAGTTCTGTAACAGGAGAAATCGATTCGATAGCAGTAGGTGATACTGGAGCCAGTTCACAATATAAAACTTCTACTAGTTACACAGCAACACAGAGTTATTAAAAATGGCACCATTTGATGCAACATTAACGACTAAGGTATCTCCGTTAATCGAGGGCCAAGTTCCTGACTTTGTTCAGTCGGACCATCCTCAATTTGTCCAATTTATAAAAGACTATTATGAATTTCTAGAAGCAGCTGAGATAGTTATCTCAGCTCATATTTTTCATGTAATTCAAGAAAAAACTGACAGTCAACTTATCCTTAATGAAGATGGGTCTAAGGTAGTTACAGAAACTGGCTCTGGAACGTATGGTAAATTTGTAATAGGGGAAACCATTACAGGAGAAACGTCTGGAGCCACCGCAACCGTCCTTGTTGATGACTTAGAAAATCTAAGACTGTTTGTGTCCAGTTCTACAAGATTTCTCATAGGCGAAAAAATAACAGGAGGTTCCTCTTCAGCCTGGGGCAACATAGTTACCTATCGTGATAACCCCATAACCTCTATTCAAAAACTACTGGACTATGCCGACCCTGATAATACAGTCCACATTATGTTGGATGAGATGTTCAATCAGTTTCTACAGGCAATTCCCAAGACCCTAGCATCTGGTACTTCCAAACGTGGTCTTCTAAAAAATATTAGAGACTTGTATGCTGCAAAAGGAACCTCCGAAGGACACAAGTTATTTTTTAGGATGATGTTTGCTGAGGAAGCTGATATCTTCTATCCTACAAAATATATGATGAGGGTGTCAGATGGCAAGTGGCAGAAGAAAACTATTATCCGCTGTGAAAACCAAGCTGGTGCCAACGGCAATGATATTATAGGGCAGTACATTACAGGCAAAACTTCTGGTGCAACTTGTTTCGTAGTCGATGCTATCGGGTTTACTCAAGGAGTAAACTCTATCACTGAATTTGAAATTTTAGAAGACTCTTTAGTAGGAACATTTTCACAAGGGGAAACCGTTGCTGCTGATTCTCTAGCTGAAAAAGTAGAGATGAAATTTACCATTCAAAAAATTGTGGCTGGGACTACAGTTGATAAACCAGGCATGCTATATGCTACTGGTGATACAGTTTCTTTAGACTCTACAGTAGGGAATGGTAGAGCAGTTTTACAGGTAGACCAAGTTGGGCTTGGTAGTGTAGACGAAGCTGTAATAGATGATGCTGGAAGTGGTTATAGGGTAGGTGATGTTTTAACTTTTACTACTTCACAATTAAGTACAGTTTCAGCTGAAGGGTTTGTTTCTGTTGTTGGCGGTAGTATTGTATTGGAGGATTCCGATAACAGTGATGGATATGAGGACTACTGTACAATAGAAGAAAACACAAAACGAAGGCTTATAGATTTTACAATATGTCTTGAAGAAGACGGTGGTCAACTTTTAATAGATGGTCTGGATTCTTCTTCAACTCATGCTGGTTATTATTTTAGAACAGAAATTGGAACCCAACAAACAGTTCACGATACGTATGCTACCCCAAATGATCGTATCGTTTTAGAGGAAGCTTCAAATTCTGCGATAGGAGACATTACAAGAACTTATATAACGAATCATGGGTCTGGATATGAAGCCTTGCCCACGGTAACTATAACCAGCGATTTTGGCACGGGCGGGACGGTAGTACCAACCACTAAAGACATAGGGGCAATCTTAAATACAAAAAATATTGATTCTGGATTTAACTATCAGGTGGCGCCTGATGCTTCCATTCCAGTTAACTTTGTCTTGAAAGGTGTGAGTGGTTCGTTTAGTAAAGATGAGGTTCTAACTTCTCATACTGGTACTATCACGAAATGGGATGCCGATAGACAAATTTTATCTGTCAATATCGAAGACGTTGTTAGACTTCAGATGGAGCAAGACAATGACGCAATATCCCAGCAAGTTGAACAAGAATTAAATACGGAATTGGTGTTCAGTAGAGTCCTTGGTGAAAATGTTCTAGAGACTAACGACTATGTTTATTGGAAGGACAGAGGCCTTGCTGATATTGACTTGGACTCCAGACTAACATCTTTTGTTACTGAGCTTGGTGAGGAACGCCTTGTTACAAACTCTGATTCGACATCGCTAAACCAAGTTAGCCTGGAGTATGATTCTTCTACTTACACTATGTCACGAGCAAGAGTTGAATTAGAGGAACGGCGTGCTGAAGATGGTAATGTAACTGTTCAAGATTCTGAAACCCAGCATTTTGAAATGTCGCCTTATAGGCGTCAGGAAATTGCAGCACTTAAATTAGACGGCCATGATGTTGGTGATCCTATAGTGATGAACGCTAGTGCTGCTGATACAGACGTTGGGGATAACATTCTTCTAGATGGTACAGATGGTTCCAGTACTGATGCTGGGAGCAATATTATACAACAAACAGATGGAGAAGGTCGGTGGATTTTATTTGAGGATCATCCTGTTGTTTCTAATTCCCAGCAACTGAAAGATAAATTTCAATTAGATGGTACAGAGCTACAGGTACACACTACCGGCGGTTGGGTAAACGAGAGCAGAATTGCTAGTGATGGTTTGGTATCAAGTTCTAGTCAAGTAGTTACCTCTTATGCTTCTGAAGGTATAGACATTAAGTTAGAACAACCTGAGTCTGTATTCGGTATTGATTGTGAAATTCGATTAGAAAGTGCTACTGAGGCAGGGTCCAGCAATACTGGTTTCATTGAATTGGAAGATGCCACAGATGGAAATGGTGGAGTCATCTTAGGTGTAGAGTATTCTATCGGTGATTTTATTGCTATGGACGCATTTGACGATAAGTGGATTTTTAGGGAAGGAGCAACTCTTAAAAATAATTGGTCCGGCGCCGGGGATCGAATTAAAACAGAAGGTGAAGGCGGAGCGCATAGTACTGTACCGCATGATCTTGGCCGTGTAGCTGATGAAACAGATGGGATGCTTTTAGAGGATTCTGTAGCAGATGCTGTCAACAACACCAAAGAATTTCTTATATTAGAAGGGCCCGATGGTAATTCTAGTGGTACTGGAGAAGATGGTTATTATACCTTATATGAAGCTGATACAGTCGCACATGCTAACGATTCTACAGACAGATTTATAACTGAGGGTGGAGAGCCCATTATCGATGAGGAGAGCATATACTCAGGATTTGAAGGGCTAGGTTCTGGTAAAATTATGATGGACAACCATTTGATAAATGGTGACAAAATAACTATACCCATAGCTTTAGATGGCACAGACAATGCCGAAAATGATAGCGGAGATTATATTATCTTTGATGGGTTGTCTGCTACAGAACGGATTGGTAATACAATAGCTCTAGAGAGCGGACTATTAGCCGGGGTGGCTGATGATGTCTTAGGAGATGACCTTCTCCATGAACCAGAAAATATGGTAGCTGGAGATATTCTATTAGACGCAACAAATCAGTCTGGCCTAAATGCTGGAGATAATCTTATTAATGAGGATGGTATCGAGTGGGTGGGGAAAACTATAACAGGAGCGAATGGAGCCACAGGACAGGTTGTAGCTGCTCTACCAGCTAAAGTTACTGTCAATAATGATTTTGTTGCCACTTCTATAGGAGTTTACAAAAATACAGACAGTCTTATTAGTGAAGACGTAATTCGTATACAGGATTCTTACTACTACCAAGATTTTTCTTATGAGGTGAAATTAGGACAATCGTTGGGCAAATATATGAATGAACTGAAAAAAGCAGTTCACCCAGCTGGGTTCATGCCTTTTGGTAAAGTTATAATTTCTACATCCCTCTCAGCCGCAATTGCACAAGCTGGTGTAGGTGTGGCTGATGCTGGTGAAGTAACCTTCTCACCAATCTTGGGTTCTGTATTGAAAGAAATTTTTGATTTACGAATTCAAAGAAGAATTGGATTACCACACACCTACGAACATGGAGCATATTTTGAGGAGTTGCGTTTAGAGAATGGTTCTGTTCCTGACAGCCAAATAGCCATTGACGGCACAAATTTTGGGACGGCATTAGAACAAGAAGAAGGTGTGGTCATTCTCCAAAGTTTAGCTAATGATGGAGACAATATTCTGGTAACAGCTTCTGATGATGGTTCTCAAGTTGATGCGGGCGATCAAATCATATTGAACGGTACTGATGCTAGTGGTACAAACGATGGTGATGTTACAGGGGAATATGCTTCATTGCTGTTGGACGGAACTTCTATATTTGTATCGGGCTCAACTGAGACTGTGAATGATGAAGGGTCTTATGTTTTAATGAGTGGTTCTGCTCTGGGCGAATATGAGCTTGTAGATGCTGACAGCAACAGTCTTGTACTAAATGGAACAGACGATTTTCCACGAGGCAAAAAAGATAGAATAGTGCATGAAGACGGTGATGACGCTGGAAGTAATATTGTTACAGATAATGTTGTCAGGTCAACCACACTGGTTGAAACTGGTGGTCCTATTCAAGTAGAGTCAGCAGTGTCTAACATACGTGGCCCATATATTTGTACTCAATTGGGGGAGAGAATTGTTTCCGAAGATTTTGCAGAAACTATAGTTGATGGAGCAATATTGCCTATCAATCAAAAAATAGGTATGGAAAATTCTGTAGGAGACAATCTTATATTTGAGGATACCTCTGGCGTTATGATGACAGAGGCTTCTACAGGAACGCAAGGTGATGGTTTCGATGTTAATTTTATTCGACTACTGAAAACAAAAATTTCTGTACCTCCGCCTAGACCCCTCAACGCTGTAGGGCTTAAACATATGGCCTTAGATGTGTTTGGTTCAGCTGTAGGTGTAGGGGGTATACAATTAGAGGATGGAGCAAGAAAACGAGGTCCGACTATTAACTCTGAAGTGATTCTTTTAGACAGTATTGATATGGGCAAAAAAGATGATCCTCAAGATTATCGCCATTCTGGTGAGCCTATGGAACTGGAAACGGCCACCGCTGTCAACCTTGGTGTGGGAACCTCGTTTGAAGATTTTTACAAATGGACAAGGTATGGAATTAAATTAGATGGTACTGATGGAAGCGGTACGAATGCTGGAGATGATATTGCTTTAGAAATTCCTTCTGGTGGCGTAATAATATCTGAAGATGTTGTTATTTCTTTACCCATGATAGATTTCATCAGGCCTGATATGTTGTTGATGGAGTATTGGGAGCAAAGACATTCTGAATATGGTAGGTTGGTTTTAAATGGCTCGGCATCAGATAACAGTCTTGGAGCCTTAGATGACGGTGGTCAAGTCTTACTAGATGGTACTGATCCTAGCAGTAACAACGCTGGGGAAGCGATCTTATTTGAAACAGATAATGAAGTTAATAAATCTCACGATGACAGAAACAATATAAACATACTCATGGAGACACATGGAGAAGGTGGTGGATTTATCCTAAGAGAATATGGTGGGGGTGCTGTATCAGAAGGAGATATGATTGTACTGGACGGTACTGACAGCAGCTCTACGGATGCCGCTGATAAATTTGTTCAAGAGGATACTGAGGATGATAGGGTTGTTCAATCTCCTGGCGCTTTTGAATTAGAAAATGATAACGCATCTCATGTCCTTCTAGAAGATAATGGTGGCTGTATAGTGAATGAGGATACAGGGGCAATTCTAGCAGAAATAGATGAAGGTGCTGGCCATGATATTAGTTTAGAAGTAGGTACTGGAGTTGGTCTTGGTTTTAAATTACTGTTAGAAGCACAAAGAATTGAAATAGAATCTGGTATAAACGATGGCGAGGTTCCAACTGCAAGTTTGGGTGATGCTTCTGTTTTCCCATCATTAACTTTGCCCACAGAAATTTCAACAAGACCTTTAGGCCATGTTGTGTTACAGGATGAGAGAGCAGTAACAGAAATGGTTCTAGATGGCACGGACGGAAGTAGTACTGATGCTGGAGACAATATTATTCTGAACGGTACTAATGCTTTGGGAACAGATGAGGGGGATAAGTGGTTGCATGAGGATCATGGTTCAGTAATTTTAGATCAACATTGGCAAGGGCATGTGTTATTTAATGCGACAGATGGTAGTAGTACAGATGCTGGAGATAGAATTCAGTGGGAACTTGGTACATATTCTAGCTTGTTAGGTACATATGATGCATTTTTACCATTTGGAGCTCATGCTGAGACTTTTGATAATACAAGTAGAACAAAATATGATACTATCCAACAAACTTTTGATGTATTGGAAGGTTCCTAGAGAATGTATTATAAATATAAATAGTAAAACTATTGGAAGGGTTAATTAATGGCATATCAATCAATCGGCATTGGGTCTGCTCCAGATGATGGAACAGGCGATACCCTTAGAATTGGGGCCGACAAAATTAATGATAATTTTGTCGAAATATATACAAAATTAGGTAACGCTAGTCTTCTTAGTAGCGGAATTAGTGCCACTGCTACGGTTGTTACTTTAACCAATCCTGTTATTACAGGCCCTACAATTTCTGGGGTTGTAGGAGGAACGCAAACATCAGCTACCATTACTACTCTTGCTACGACGACTGTTAATGGAACGAATATTAATGCTGGTGGACTTGCCTTGGCTGAAGGGTCTATAACGGATAGCACAGGGGCTATAGATTTTGGTAATGAAGATTTAACGACTACAGGTACAATTACTGCTGGTACTTTAGCAATGACTGGCGCTACTTTTAGTGTAGGTGAAAATATTGTATTTGAGGGAGCCACAGCTGATGCTAATGAAACTACACTTACAGTTACGGACCCCACCGCTGATCGTACTGTAACTCTTCCAGATACTACAGGCACAGTAATAACAAACGGAGACACTAATACTGTGACAGGAACTATGATCGCAGCTGATACCGTTGCAGAGGCAAACATGGCCAATGATGCGATTGGTTCAGCTGAATTAAAAACTTTATCTACCCTATTAATTAAAAATTCTGGTGGATCAACACTTAAAACTCTTCACTGTGCTGGCGCATAAATAAACGAGGGAAACAAAATGACAGCAATTATTACAGAAAAATTCAGACAACATAATGCGGGCCAGTTTTATGAATCATTTAGTGAAACTTCTGCAAACACCTATTATCTTTTTATAGGAAAAGCAACCTCATTTACTACTGGTACTACAGGTGGGTCGGACACTGCTCCCCCCACACCTTCAGATGGGCCATCTCAGGAATTTTATATCTGGGATGACATGATTGCTGCTAAAGCCATAAGTTCCTCTTATATCAGTTATGCTATCCCTCGCAGAAATTGGGTTAATGGAACAATTTATGACCAGTATCATCACAACATCAATTCTTCTAACACAGCAACATCTGGGGCTACCAACCTTTATGACTCTACGTTCTTTTTCATGACTTCAGACTACAGAGTGTATAAAGTGCTTGACAACAATGCTGGAGTTGCATATAGTGGTTCGGCTCCTACTACGGAATCTACTGCTCCTTTTTCATTGGGTGGATATATTCTTCAGTATATGTATTCTCTTACAAGTTCTGAAATTGAGAGATATCTTACCACAGATTTCATGCCTGTATCAACAGATTCGGTTGTAAGTGCAGCTGCTACGGATGGAACGATTACTTCCCTTAATGTTACTGCTGGTTCTAGTTACACAAATGGTACTTATTATGCTGCTGTATATGGAGATGGAGCAGATGCTGGAACTTCCTCTGGTGCAATCGTAAGAATAACTATTTCCAGCGGATCAATAGCATCTTTTGGTTTAACTGCTGGATCAGATACAACGGTCCATGCGGCTGGGTCTGGATATACGTATGGTACGGTTAATTTGTCTTCTGGGTATACCTTTTCTGATGCTGAATTGTCATCTGCTGCAGCTACGGGCGGTTCTGGAGGTTCAATTGAAGTTGTGATTGGCCCTAAAGGTGGGCATGGTTATAATTCTGTTGAGGAACTAGGCGGGCATTATGTTATGATGAACACCACATTGACACAAGCTGAAGGGGATGATATAACGACAGCAAACGATTTTCGTCGGGTAGGAATTGCAGTTGATCCTTATGAGTTTGGATCGTCAACTGTTGCTAGTGATCCTACCATCAGACAAACCTATGCATTAAAGTTAACTACAGTTAGTGGGACTTTTGATGTTGATGAAAAAATTTCACAAGCCAGTACAGGGGCTATTGGTAAAGTTGTGGAGTGGGACAGTGCTAGAACTATTCTTTATTATCAACAAGAGAGATTTGGTGATTATGGAACGAATGGGTCTAGTGGAGCATATGTTGCTTTCAGTGGAGCCAATCAGGTTACAGGATCAACCTCTAATGCATACGGAACACCTGATGCTTCAGCTGATTCAGCTGTAACTCTTGCTGGAGGGGCTACTATTACTTTTTCAAATGGTTATGCCAATCCAGAGCTTCAGCCAGATAGTGGAAAAATTATATATGTTGAGAATCGGAAACCAATCAGTAGGTCTTCTGATCAGACCGAAGATATTAAACTAATAGTGGAGTTTTAAAAATGCCTCTTAAAACAGATTTAAATGTAACACCATATTTTGATGACTATGAGCCAACCAAAAACTTTCAACAGATTTTGGCAAGGCCTGGGCATGCTGTACAAGCTAGGGAATTGACTCAGTTACAAAGTATTCTAAGAAATCAAAATGAAAGGCTTTCTGATTTTGTTTTACAGGAAGGTTCTGTTGTCATACCAGGCAGTGTTAAAATAATGCGGCAAGTTGCTTCATTAAAACTTGAAAATAGTTATGGGGGAGAAACTATTGATGTAACAGAGTATAAAGATGCTGTTATAACAGGGACAACGACAGGGGTTAAGGGTACAGTAATTCATGTAGAAGCTGCTACTGCTGATGACCCTGCTACTTTTTTCATTAGACCTGTTGCTGGAGGCACTGATACTGCTCCTGCTGATGGGAACCCAGTACTATTATTTCAGGCTGGAGAGACTTTATCTGCTAGTATAGGTATAACCAACGGTTCAACATCATATTCTGTTGATGATATTTCTGCTCAAGTAGCGGCAACTGATCCTCATGCTCAAGGGATACTTATAGGTATATCGCCAGGGGTTTATTATCTTAGAGGTGGTTTTGTTGAGGTTGATCAAGATGTTATAACTCTTTCAAAATATTCAAGTGGCAATGTCAATTGTCGAGTTGGTTTTATTGTAACTGAGGAACTTGTTACTCCAGAATCTGATCCTGATCTTTTGGATAATGCGGCTGGGACATCAAACTATGCTGCAAAGGGTGCTCATAGGATGAAAGTGTCTGCAACATTTTCACAACTTCCAGCTGGTTCTTCTGATGATGCTAATTTTATACAGCTATTGGAAATCAAAGGTGGCCGTCCAACCAGTGAAATGAATAGATCAGAATTAGGGCATATTTTACAAACCCTAGAAAGAAGGACTTATGATGAATCTGGCGATTACACTGTTCGTCCTTTCATGTATGAGGCAAAAGAATCTGTAACTCTTAATGAAAATGTAGGCGTATATGCTAAGGGCGAGGAAACAGAAGGAGGGGGTACTGCTTCTAATGATCTTTTAGCCCTTAAAGTATCGCCAGGTAAAGCCTATATTAAAGGTAAAGAAGTTGAAAAAATGCTTAATACCTTTGTTGATATAGAAAAAGCTAGAAGTTTTCTTAATGTTAATGCTGGTGCAACTGCCTATGATATCGGCAATTATTTAAACGTAACAAATGTGTACGGTATGCCTGATATTTCTTTTATTAGTGGTGAAACGACTCCCTACAAACAAATTAGTATGATGGATACCCCAACTTCTACAAGAGGTTCGGCATCTGGAACTAGAATTGGTGTAGGTAGAGCAAGAGCAATAGAATATGCTTCGGGAACTGTAGGCCCAGAAGCTACATATAAATTTTATATATTTGATTTTAGGCCATTTACTATTGTTACGTTGAGTGCTACACCAAGTCCCACCTTAACTGCAAACCAAACAACTGGAGGTACACAAGTTAAGGGAGATGATTCTGGTGCTACAGGTTGGGTATTTGAAGACGGCACATCTGCTGCTAACCTTATTTTAACTAATGTGTCTGGAACTTTTCAGGCAGGGGAAAAACTTACTGCTTCTGATAGAAGTGGTGAGGTTGATGATGGGTCCACTGACTTAACTATATCTAGGGCGATAACGAAAACTGTTTCTGAATGTAGACAAGTTCATATGCAAGATGATGACACTGGCCAACACTTTACTGCTGACATTGTATTATCTCCCACCACGACTACGGAATCCTTTGTCCTATTAGATGGAACTGATGATGTTGGATCAAATGTAGATGATCATATTATTGGAGAATTGGATAAAATTCCTCTTGGCTTGCAACGTGGAGCTGCTAGTGGTACTGGATCAAATCTAAATCTGGCCAAGTTGCAATTCGCTGAAAAAAACGCAGCGCTGTTTAAACTTACTAAAGATATTGTTAAGACTCATTTGACTACAAAGAATGCTGGACAAAGTGATACCTCTTATTATCTTAGAAGGCAATTTGTTGAAACTTCCAGCAGTGCTGGTGTTGTAACAATTAGTGCCGGAACTAACGAAGTTTTCTCTGGTCATACTGAAACAGATTATACTGTTACTATACTTCAGGCTGGTTCTGGTGGCACTGGAAGTCAGGGCGATCTTGTAAGTGCTGCTACTGGTTTTTCTGGAGGGGGGAGTTCTACCTGTACTATCACAAATAATGCTGTTTTTGGTAATGGAGCGAAGGTAAAAATTCTTGCTACATTATTGAAATCTTCTGCTACTGCAAAGACAAAAAGTGCCAAGTTGATGAAACAGGTGAAGGTTGCGACTGGCACTGCCGATCCTTATGGAACTAGACCTACTGATAAAACAATCTCTCTAGGAAGAGCTGACGTATTTAAACTTGTTGCTGTTCTTGATTCAGAAGATACAGGCACGGATGCAACGGCTCCAGTGTTAACTTTAGGTAATATTACAGGGAATTTTATTAAAGGAGAACAAATTACGGGATCAGTTAGTGGTGCTATAGGCAGAATTATTGATACTTCATCTCCGATGTCTTATGTTCTTAAACGAGGAACCACCATACAGTTTAGTGCCGCAGATACAATAAGTGGGTTTTCTAGTGAGGCATCTGCTCCAGTGTCGGCTGTGGCCACAGGTAGTACCAATATTACACAAAGATATGAACTTGATACAGGCCAACGAGACAACTATTATGACATTGCTAGAATAGTACGGAAGCCTGGAGAGGGCCCACCTCTAGGAAGATTGCTGATTGTACATGATTATCTAGAACATGGTACAGGAGATTTCTTTACGGTTGACTCTTATGTGGATGTCGCAGATCAAATGACTTACGAAGATATTCCTGTCTATTCTGCTACGAAAGTTGACCCTGATGATCCTGCTCCTTCTGGAGAATTTAAACTACAGGATTGTTTTGATGCTCGGCCAAGAGCTGAAAATATTGCCGGCGCAGCTGCGAATGTGGAAACAGTTGATGAGATAACAGGAACATCGTTTGATTTTGTAAATAGGCAGTTTGATGGTACAGGGGCTTCACTGGTTGATTTTATAAAACCCGCTTCAATAATTGTTACTGATTTTGAATTTTATATTCCCTATAGAGGATTGCTTTATTTGGAACGAAGAGGTGATATTAAATTTTTAAAGGGTGTTGCTTCTGAAGCTCCAAGATTTCCAGTTTTAAAAGATGATGTTATGAAGCTGGCTGAAATTGCTGTCCCGGCGTATACATTTAAACCTTCCGATGTGGTTATTAAGAGAGAAAGAAATAGACGATATACTATGAAAGATATCGGTAAGTTGGATCAACGTATTCAACACATAGAATATTATACTGCTCTGAATTTGTTGGAAAGAGATGCTGAAGGATTTGAGATTCAAGATGCTAACGGACTGAATCGTTTTAAGTCTGGATTTGTCGTTGATGATTTCTCAGGCCATAGAGTGGGAGATGCAAAACATAAAGATTACAAGAACAGTATTGATATGCAGAATAACGAACTTAGGCCAACTGCTGTGCCTAAGGGAATTCAGATGGAAGAAGCTGCCCAAGATGATGCTACAAGAGCAGGGGTTGGATATCAAAGAACAGGTGATCTTATCACACTACCATATACTGAAGTATTGTTTCAAGACATGCCTTATGCTACAAGAGTAGAGAGGGTCACGCCTCTTTTACATTCTAATTGGGTAGGAACTATTGAACTAGACCCATCAGGAGATGAATGGTTTGAAACTGAAACTGCACCTGATCTTATTGTTAATGTTGAAGGTAACTTTGATACGTTTACTGCAAACAATCAGCATGCTGTAGGGACGGTATGGAACGCATGGCAAACTACTTGGTCTGGAGTTGTAGGATCAAGAACGACTACTACTGTCGAAGATAGTTGGACGAATGTTGCAAGAACTGTTACTACTTCCAGAACAGATTTAACAAGAAGTGGCGTGCAAACAGATATCGTACCACAGATTGATATGGAATCTCAAGGAACGAAAGTAATTCAGAGAGCCTTTATTCCTTTCTGCCGTGCTAGAAATATTACATTTACAGGCACAGGATTTTATCCTAATATAAGGTTGTATTGTTTCTTTGATAAACAAAATGTTAATAAGTATTGCACTCCATTGTCAGGATTTACTACAGACGCAGCTGATGTTAGTGGTGTCCCTGTGGCAGAATCTCCTTTGATCACTACGGCAGCTGGAGAAATTCAAGCTGTGTTTGCTCTTCCTGATCCGAAGGAAGCGGGTAATCCCAAATTTAAAACAGGGGAGGTTGAGTTTAGGTTAACTTCTAGTTCAACGGATGTTCGTAGTAAAGACCCAGAAACCGAAGGAACTACTACGTATCAAGCCGTGGGTATTTTGGAAACAGAACAAGAAACGATTATTGCTACGAGAAATGCTAGATTAGTTTCTAGGCCAGTATCACAAAGTACTTCTGTAACTTCTTCTTCTGTTATGGAAACACGAACTGCGGATCATCATCAGTCTTGTGGTTGTGGTTGCGGTGGTGATCCTATTGCTCAAACATTTACGGTTGAGGCTGATCCTCATGCTGAGATCGATGAAGCTGGAACAGGCAGGGTAACTGTTAAAGACCGATCTAATGGTAGGTTTATAACTTCTGTTGATATATATTTTCAAAATAAAGATGAAAATTTGCCATGCAGTATGGAAATTCGGGCATGTCAAAATGGATTTCCAAGTCCTAAAATCATGCCTTTTGGTAAGAAGACTTTAAAACCTATCAATATAGATTTGTCTTCAGATGGTACAGTACCGACTAACTTTAAATTTGATTCGCCTGTATTTGTACAGCATGAAAAAGAATATGCCATGATTTTACTCACATCTTCTCCAGAATATAAAATTTGGTTGTCTAGGATGGGAGAAACTGTTGTCGGTGATGGTGCTGGCAGGACGGTATCGGAACAACCTCATGCCGGTGTGTTATTCAAAGGGCATAATAATAGAACGTGGGCACCGTCCATGACAGAGGATTTGAAATTTAGGCTTAATGTTGCTAAGTTTGATACGACAGCAGCTGGTAAATGTCAATTAGTGAATTCTGAACTTCCTACCAAAAAGCTGAATGAAAACCCTCTCGTATTTGCAAATGGTAATACTTCTCTATTGGTTAAACATAGAGATCATCAAATGTATTCCACTTCAAATAATGTTACTATTACTGGTGTTGTATCAGGAGCAGAAACAACTTTAGCAGCAGCTCTAGATGCGGCCTCAACTTCATTAACACTATCTTCTGGTACAGATTTTGATGATACCACTGGGAAATTTGCTTATGATGCTAATTCTACGTGGTGGTTAAAAATTGATGATGAAATTTTGAAATATACTGCTATTAGTACCACAGCTGTATCCAGTATGACTAGAGGCCAATCCAGTACTACTGCTACCACTCATGCTCAAGGAGCTAAAGTAGAATTGTATATGTTGCATAAAGTACCATTTACAGAGATTAATAAAACACATACTTCTCTTGCAAATATTAATGTCGATTCGTACACTCTTACTTTGGAAAGTGCTCCTGTAATTAGTGGTGATGAGGCAACAAATGGTGGAGAATATGTTTATGCATCTGAAAATGCTAGTTATGATGTAGGTATGCCTTCGATTAGCACTATGGAATTGCCAGGAACAAAAATAACTTCACATATCAGGCCGATGTCAGGTACTAGCCCATCAGGCACACAAACTTCATTCTTAACAACTTCTGAATCAGATTCAATAGAAGTTAATTTAAATGATAACCAAGAATTTGATACTCCATATTTGGTGGCTTCTGGTATTAATGAGACAAACGAAAATGGAGGTAAAAAATCTTTGCTAATAGATACTGTACTTACTTCTGGAAATTCTGATATAAGTCCAGTAATCGATACTGGTAGGATGACATTTATTGCAGTAGGTAATAAATTAAATAAGATTGATTCTTCAGGCGATTGGTATCCTTCTGGAGATTTTAGGGCATCAGTGGAGCCTGATGGTGATAATAATGCTTGCATTTATTTAACCAAGAAAGTGACTCTTGAAAATCCAGCAACTGCTCTTAAAGTATTTTTTGCTGGCCACAGACATTCTTCTTCAACGATCAAGTCATACTATAAGATTTTGAGAACGGATGATGCTTCAGAATTTGATGACTTGGGTTATGTTGCTTTCAATTCTGATGGTTCTACAGATACTCCTGCTCAAGATGCTACAGGTAGAGACTCCTTTACACAATTTGTGTATACGGCTGGAGTGACAGATGATGGCATAGGAACACCTTTGGATGATTTTATTTCTTTTCAAATTAAAATTGTATTACAGGGAACAAATACTGCTGAACCACCTCGCATTAAGGATTTAAGGTGTATAGCATTGGCAATGTAAGATGACAGAACAAAAGCAAATTCAAGTTGAAGGGCATGAAGACCTAGTTAGGAACATGGATGGAAGTCAGGCTATTGTCAATCGTAACAGAAGTGCTTACGAAATGGCTAAAAAACGGGCTGCTGATGCTCAGGCACAAAGAGATGAAATAAGAAATACAACGAGAGAGATAAATACTTTAAAGTCTGAGATGCATGAAATAAAACATCTCTTACAAGAACTGGTAGGTAAAGAATAATGGCAATTACAGGTTCAACAGTAGCAGCTACACAATCTCTTGAAGAGTTTAGACTTGAGTTCAATAAAATTGTAAGTGATGTAACTCAACTTCAAGATAACCCCACATATGGTACTTCTCTTATTTTTGAGGGTACTACTGATGATGCATTTGAAACTACATTTACGGTTTCTGATCCTTCAGCTGATCGTACTGTAACTATTCCAGATGCAGATGGGACAATTCTGCTAACTGGTGCAGCTGCATTTTCTGTTGCTGATGGGGGAACTATTGGTTCTGCAACTTCAGCTGAAGCAATGACAATTGCCTCAGACGGTGTTGTTACATTTTCTGATCCTCCTGTTTTAACAGAAATTGATTCTGGTTCCACTATTACATTGGATGCTACTACAGATATTGTTCTGGATGCTGGTGGTGCTGATATTTTCTTAAAGGATGATGGCACTCAATTTGGTAATCTTGTAAACAATGGGGGTGAGTTAAGAATTACCTCCAGTTCTTCTAACACAACTGCTCTAAGTTTTAGTGGCGCCAATATAACTGCCGCAGGCACTTTTACTGGTGGCGGACTGATGACTACTGGTGGGAATATTGTTATCCCTGATGCTGGTAATATCGGTTCTGCAAGTGATACAGATGCGATTGCAATTAGTTCTGGTGGGGCTGTAACTTTTTCACAAACACCAATTTTTAGTTCAGACATTACACTTACAGATGATTTATATCTGGATAGTGATGCCTCTGTTATCCATTTGGGTGATAATGGAGATGTAACTCTAACACATGTTCATGACACTGGAGTTCTTATCAATAGTTCAATGCAATTCCAATTCGGTGATGCTGGTACATACATTCATCAAAGTGCTGATGGTGTTTTAGATTTAGTATCTGACACAGAGCTAGAATTAAATGCTACCACTATTGATATCAACGGTAATGTAGAAATTAGTGGCACTCAGGCACAAGTTGGTGTTGCAACATTTACTGCTCGGGATGTTCATAGTGGTGGTATTACCATTGCAGATGCTGGTCAAATTGGTTCGGCTTCTGATTTAGATGCTATTGCAATATCTTCTGCTGGTTTGGTTACATTCAGTCAAGAAGTTCAAGCAGAAGGTGGCGTTCAGTTATCTGACAACGACAAGTTGATGGTAGGTACTGGCGACGATATGCAACTTTATCATGATGCTTCAAACTCTTATATTACAAATGCTGTAGGGGCTTTGAAGATCGCAACAGAAACTTCTGGTATTGCAGTTACTATAGGACATGGAACTTCTGAAGTAACGATTGGAGATAACCTTACGGTTACAGGCAACTTAACGGTTAGTGGTACACAAACAGTTGTTGATACTGTTACCATGAACGCAGCTAATGCTATTATACTTGAAGGTGCAACTGCGGATGCACACGAAACAACCTTAACACTGGTCGATCCAACTGCTGACAGGACAATTACCTTTCCTAACGAAACAGGTACAGTACATACTTCTGGTGGAACGACAACTCACACTGCT
>Ga0310342_100000652_pt1 | contig 20080 bp, 9 predicted proteins | sample S15DNA20500_MG_FD_206155 | JGI IMG/M metagenome (GOLD analysis project Ga0310342, IMG submission 206155) | Marine microbial communities from station ALOHA, North Pacific Subtropical Gyre - S1503-DNA-20-500_MG | ecosystem: Environmental > Aquatic > Marine > Oceanic | place: Pacific Ocean: North...
GATGCCGATCTCCTCGGCCAGCTTCCGGATCGCGGTATAGTGCTTCGTGCCGTGCTTGGGTGAGAGGTCGTCTTCGAGGTTGTAGTTGAGCTCGATGCCGTCGAAGCCGGCATCCTTCGCCAATTGCAGGCACTCCCGCAGGTTCATTCGCTCCGGGTAGGGAAAGGCCCAGAGGTTGATGGATTTCTTCATCCTGTAGCGCTTGGGAGAGCCGCGCCGCGAATCGGGTTTTTTTTCGTCGGCCGGAAGGCTCGTGCCCGCGGCAGCCACGCCAGCCATTCCAGCCGCCGCCTTGATAGCCGCTCGCCGCGTAATTCCCTGGCCGGGAGACTCCGGGGTCCCCCATGGAGGTATAAGACTGCTCATTCCCCCTTTATACATCCTGCCCCCGGCCACTGAAAGTCCCCACATCGCGAACGAGCGCTCCCTGTCAATGAAAACACCCGCCTGCCCCATAACGGAGCAAACGGGTGCTCACCGTAAAATCAAAATATATGATCAGCGATTCGAAAACCCGGAAAGCCGGATCAGAAAATGACCATTAACCGGGCAGTTCCATAGTGGCTATCCCAGCGACCGCCATAATCCCTCCGCCAATGATTAGAACGATGCTGCCGACACACACCAGGAAACCCTTCTTACAGTCCTCCCAGTTCGTGAAGACGAAATAAAAAATGTAAAAAGGAACGAACATGGAGAGGAGGCCCTTGGTGACATCCTGTTTGAAAGCCGTCACGAGAAGCATAATGCTTCCAATCAATGACGCCGCGTATCCCACGATCACTAATACTCCACCTAATGCAGCCATGCTTTACCTCTTTTCAAAATGCCAACGGAAATACTGACTAAAACTTCGCATCAGGTAATCATATTTCGTCAGTAAAATAAAGCGTGGATTCCCCTGGGCTCCTCTCAACGGCCGGAGATTTCACTCGAAACCCGCAGGCCCTCGAGCGCGGAGAAGATCTTTTCCTGGACCTCCTCCTTGTAGAGATTGCCTGTATGCCCGCCGCCCTCGAAGAGGGTCAGGCGCTCGCTGAAGGTCGCTCCCAGCCAGGCCTGGTCTTCTTCGGAGAGAAGAAAATCATCGCTGGAAGCGAAAACGAAGACGGCATCGTTTCTTCCCAGGGCGCTCTCAAGTGAACGCAGATCGCCCACGAAAAAAAAGTCCTCGTCTTTCTTCGGACCTTGCTCCCCGGCAGAGATGCTGGGAAATACGAAGGCGTAGAAATACTCCATCCAGGAATAATCCGCGAGCTCCCTGTAGGAAGCGGTCGGCTGCCAGTCGCTTATTCGCGTCAGCAACACCCCGAGGTCACGGCGCTTCTGGCTGTCGTGAAGGACCGACCGCAGGACCAGCCTGTACTCGAGGCCGATCAGGAAGCGGGATTCTTCGAGGTCAAAGGGAAGCCCGGTACCGGGCTTGACCCTCAGTGCCGAATCAGTCAGGACCGCGGCCTTCTGAAGAGCTCTCAGCATACGTCCCTCTCGCTCCTCTTCGGGCCATGCATTCACGGCCGTGTACATCCTGTCGAGACTGGCGGCTCCGTAGCGAAGACTCACGGGTGGACTGATGGCCACATAGCGGTCAAAACCGAAGCCCCTGCCATCTGATGAAGCCTGTTCGGAGGCGAGGAACAGGGTATGGTAGCCCCCCATCGAGACCCCCATCAGGGCCTTTCTGCCTGTGAAACGATCCGGATACCTGGCGGTAAGATCGGAATGCACCCCCGCGAGCGCGTTCCTGATCTCCGGAACATCCGTCGGCGGATACCCCGGCACCTCCTGGCTGGAGGCGGCGCTCATGAACTCGGGGTGAAACGCACTGCTGATGACAACCACCGAGAAGCCGCGCCTGTAGCCCATCTCAGCCAGGGCGAGGGTTCTTTCGTTCTCCCTGTGGGAGCCCAGGCCGGGCAGGATGAATAGCAACGGCGCCGTCCCGGGCTGGAGCCAGTAGCTGTAGGGAAGGTACTTACCCGTTGCTGGAACCAGGATCTCCCCCGTCTCTCCGGAGTAGGGGAAGTTACGCTCGGAGACAGCCAGGTACATCGCCATCAGGGTTTCTTCACGGATGGACTCGCCCCCGCCCGCCTCGATTCCCGCGATGCGTGCGCTTCTCTGGATGGACCACAGGAACCGCGCCGCCTCGTAGGGGTCGGGATAGACGCGAACCAGTCTCAGCAGGTCGTCGACCTGATCGCATTGGGAATTGATTCCCAGGAAGATGAAACCGCCCGGCACCCAATTTGTCGGAGTGAGAGCGAAATTGAACAATTCGCCCGTCCCATCCCGGATGCTGCTTGAGCCGTAATACGGAAGGTTGAGATAGACTCTCGAGTCCCAACCCCAGCGCGCCAGGGCGAACCCGACATCCACGGGGTCAGGCCTGGCGAGGCCCAGGTCTTCCGCCGGGTCGAATAGACCCGCTATACCTATCGTCCCATTGATGAGAAACCGGGATGTCTCTACCCCCACGGTTTTCAATTCGCCCATCATCGCGTTCGCCACCAGCCGCTTGGGATAGGCCATCGTGTAGGTGAAATTGTCGATACGCCTGCGAACCGGCGGCGGGAAGATGGCTCGATGAGCCGTGCTCAACGGGGCCACAACGTAGTCGAGGAAAATGAAATTGGCCGCGCCGACGGCGCGATTCAAAGGTTCGAGGGGATCATCCAGCAGCTCTACCGGCCCTGGCTCCTCCAACTGGAAATAGACTTTCCCGGGCCCCCGGTATTCGCTCCAGTCCCGCTTCTCCGTTTCTATCGTGCTGCAGGCACTGAAACAGGAGAGAACGACCAGGCAGGCAGGCAAACTGAAGAATCTACCCATCATCGCTACACGGTCCATCTTTGGAAAAAGACCAGACTCTCGAAACACTGTCCCGGATCAACCCGGCCGGGACTCGATCTCCATCCGGATCAGCCGGATAACCTGCCTCCAGTATAAGCCACAAATCACCGCGCCACCAAGAAGCTCTGCCGGCCGACTGAGAGTCGACATCCAGGGCGGATAAGGACCGCCCAGCCAACGAGTTGTGCAGCCCGGCTATTTGGCCAGGTAGTTCTTCCGCAGGGAAACTCCATCGCGGCGGGTTTCGAAGAGGTAGCTCTTCTCCGATTCGCGCGTGACGCTGCCGAGCCCGCCCTCGAGATCCCTGACGATTGGCTTTCCCCGCTCGGCCTCTCTCAGGCAGGAGGTGACGTGGGCAATAGTGCAGGCTTCCTTCGCCTCCTTCCCGTTGAGATGGGCGATCGCTTCAGTCGAAGAGGACTCCAGCAGCTTTGGCCACAGCTTCCTGAACAATGAGCTGGAGGCGTAGACATCGGCGCTGTTGAGCTTACCGTTGATGGCGAAGGCATAGCCGATGACATCATCGTATTTTCCGACCAGGCCCTCGAGCTCAACGAGATAGGCATCGACATTCACCCTGAGCGTCTTGTTTTCGAGAGCCAGCTGGAGACTCGATGGTGAAGCTGCGGAATAGATATCCGTGGAGAGGTTTTTGCTCAAGGCTACCTGGACATCCCTGACTTTCTTCCAGACGTCCCGCTGGTTTTTCGAATGCCGCACGGCGAGCTTGAGTTCCTTGGATGATACGTACTGGGTGCTCAAGCTGAACCCGCCGCCTCTTGCGACGCCGTCTCGGTAAGCCCAGCGCCCCTGCTCGACACAGAAGGCCGCCAGCGGCACATTGCCGGAGTGCGGAACGATGACAATATCGACTCCGATGGTCCGATCCTGCCTGCCGCCCTTGACGATATCCCCAGCCTGGATATAAACGGGCCGGTCTCCCCTATTATCAACCATCAGGGTGTTGACGACGGCGCCGGAATTACCCCGCACCCGGTTCTGATAGGCAAGGCGTTCCACTTCCCGTTCCAGGCGGCTGCCCGAACTGGAGTTCCTGTCGGACGATGCGATCCTCCTCTCGGACCCCTTCTCAGAAAGGACCACCTTTCCACTCTCGAGGCCCTCCCTGAGGGTGATGAACTCATCTGTAGTACTGTCCTCTCCATGAAACAGGAAAACGCTCAGGTTACGGTGCAGATAGGGACCGCTGATCCTGAGAGCGCGCCCATCGCCGGCGATGCTCTTCGATTCCGATTTCGCTGGCGACACCCTCTCCGTTTTCCGGGCAGGTGGGGACGAGGAACCGCCGCACCCATTGGTAACCATGGAGACCGTGACCAGAAGGCACAGAGCGAATCGGACGACGGCAGTACGCTGACAATTCATAGATCTTTCCCTATTGGATGGATAACTCATTTCTTCCCTTCTTTTCTCCAATTACGTTTTCTTCCGGGCCCCACTGAAACAGGACCGCCCGGGGTCACCTGATCGTAAGATAAACCCGGTTCGGACTCTCGATCAGGAACCGCACCCCCTTGAATCAACGCCTGCCCTCCAGCTCGAGGCGAGTATTCCCTTCAGGGGAGCGTAACTACTCTCCCGGGTCTCTTCACAGGGGGAATTATCAGGGCGATTTTCCCTCATGCAAAAATACGCCGGGGATTTATCCGGAAGAGGAAATCGTCTGCCCGCCTAGCCGCAGCCGTCGTGGCTTTCGCAGGACAATTCCCGCTCGGCGGTGTCCAGCCCGCACTCCCCGAAGGGCTCCCGCGGCGGCTCTCCGGCGAGAAAGAGATAGGTGAGGATGGCGACCGCGTCAGAGAGGTTCACACCTCCATCCCGGTTTACATCGCCGCTCCGCAGGCATGAAGGCTGAGCTCCGGCGCGGAACAGGTACTCCAGGAGAAAGACCGCGTCGGTGAGCGTCACGAGACCGTCATCGTATACGTCGGCGCGGCGAAACGGCGTCCCCACACCGCTTCTCTCGAAGGAGCGAACGCGCGGCGATGCCAGCTCCCGGTAGTCTTCATCCAGGTAGCGCACCTCGGCCTCCACCTCGAAACGCGCCTCGGGCGCCGCGACCTCGATGAAATGAACCGGGCCGTCGACTCCCTCGAGTTCCGCAGGAGGATTCAACCTGACCCAATACCGCGGGCTGCGGTTGTGCCGCAGGGCCGAGTAGACCAGGTCCCAGTACCCGGTGACCTCACGACTCTCTCCTGCAAGCTCCAGCTCTGCCCGGACCAGGGCGGCGGGACCCGTATCGTTCGGCGTGCGCGGGGGCTCGTGTCTCTCCAGCAGCCGGATGGTTCCATCATCGACCGCCACGTTCACCTCCCAGAGCGGCAGGGTCTCGTAGGTACACGATGAATAGGTGACGACAAATCCGAAGTTGCCGTTGAGAACCATATCGTGGGCCAGGTATTCCCCGTCGATAACCCGAACCGCCTCCACCGGCTCACCACCAAGAGCCTCGAAGGAGAGATCGGAGAGCTGGATCCGGTACTCCTCGCCGCCGGGGAGAGTAAAGTCCTGCTCATAGCGGAACCTGTAGGTCACCAGGTCTCCCTCGGGCATCCTCGTGACGCGGAAGGCGCCGGGTCCCTGCGGAACCGCCACCTCGCGGGCCGGACCCAGGCGGACCTCTTCGAAGAGCTCGGCGCTGAAATCACCCCGCCCGGTCGGCAGGGCCAGCCGCCCGGAGGCGAAACGAAGCGTGCTCTTGAGATCGTACGCCCGCTCTAGCGGACGGGACTGGACAAAGACGCCGCAGGCCGAGGTGCCCGCCGGGATGACCAGCTCAAAGATCGGCGCGGGCGGCGCAAGCTCGGAGCGAAGGAAGGGACGGACCTGCTTGATCGCGAGGGCGCCGTCCGACTCGATCTTGAACTCGACATCGAGGAGGATATTCTCCCGGCCGCGACCGTCATCCTCGATGGGAAAGCGGCGGTCGATATGCCATAGCACCGCGCCCAGCTCCGCGAGCTGCTCATCGGAGAGGACCCGCTCGCCCTCATCTACCAGTGAAGAAGCCTCGGCCCGCACAAGCTCGACCAGCCCTTCAGCGCTCATCTCCAGGAGACTTTTCTCAACGCTCACCCCGGGCTCCGGATCGACGACGCTCGCCTCGCCGAACTGAGCGGTAACCAGGTAGCGACTGTCCTCCGCGCGCGCCGGGTTGCCCGTAAAGGCCACCCCGTTGGCCAGCTCGTCCACATAGGCCCGGCTGACGAAGATCCCCATGGCAGCCAGCTCCTGGGGAAGCCCGTAGTAGGCGCGCTCCTCGTAGGCCCGGAAATTCCAGAGGCTGCCCCATACCCGGCGAAGGGCGCGCGGGAATCCACGCTCGCTATCGCGCGTCGCATCGCAGAGTGAAGGACCCCGTGCATCATTGTCTACATCATCGGCGGCGCAGGCGGAGGTCGAATCGTAGAGGCCGGCTCCGTTGAATTCGAGAATATCCTCAACATTGGAGGACGAGCGGCAGCGCACCCTGGCGCGGTTCTCCCCGAAGACCTCAAAGGCGCGAAGCGCCAGCACCTCCACCAGCCCCGCGTCAATGCGGCTGTCATCTTCGATATGATCCCGGAAGCTCTCAAGCGTATCGAAGCGCAACCGGGAATCTCCCTGGAATTCGGGCCAGTCCGTCAGCTCCTCGACGAAGCGCTCGTAGGTCACGCTGCGCCCGGGATTCCTGGCGGAGGCTATGGTATTGGTGCGCATGAAATCAAGGTAGTAGTGCATGGGGATGGAGAAGCCCGACTCCCTGTACCGATCGAACTCCCCATCCAGGATTCTCTGGAGGCGCGCCATGTTTGTCGCCTTGCCGCCATAACGGGACTCGGGAGCGACTGTATCCCCGGAGAGATCCATCTCCCCCAGGCTGTCCAACCCCGCGTATACCGCATCAAGGCCGGGCGTATCGACCAGCTCCGGACGGTTCGCATCCCAGCCCTCCCGGGCTTCGGCCAGCGTCACCTCCTCGGTGGTCACTCCCCCGGAGCTCACCTCCAGCCGGATCAACCGACCGTCAAGCTCCCCGAAGCGCTCGGTCGCATCGGCCACGAAAGCGTTCGGGGTGCCCCTGCGGGCCGTTCGTACCGCGAGATGGGAAAGCGCCACCTGGGTTTCGGCGGTGATGACTCCGCTGACCACACCCTCGATATCCCGCGGGGCGTGATCGAGAACGAGTATGTCCTGGAAGCTGACCTGGCCGCTGGAGTTGAGCTCATCGAAGCCCGCGCGATCGAGCACCCGCACCCTGCCGAAACCCACCGCGCGGGTATAGGCCTGGAAGGAAGCTTCCGGCTCCAGGTCTCCGAGAAAAACGGGGAAGGGCGGCTCCGCCCAGCCCTCGGCATCCTCGCGCGCCAAGCGGGTGTCGGGAAAATAGACCAGCTCGCCGGCGGAGAACACTGTCGAGAGCGTCAGGTAGACTCCCCTCACCTCGCTGGGAGTCGGAAGCTCGCTACGATCGTCATCAAAGCTCGCCAGGACATTGAACCCGTAGACCGGACCCGCCGGCGTGCTCAGCAGGAAGATGGCACCTGTGAAGTAGCGCCGCGTAGCCCTCCTTCCCGTGAGCCGGTCGTAGGCCTGGGGACTGAGAGCGGGAAAGAAATCCGGAAAAACATCGGCAAGGAACTCCCGGTGCAGGGGATGTCGGCGGACATTCTGAAAAACGGGCGGCAGGAACTCCGGGTTGGCCATATCGAGCGGAATCACGTACTTGGTAGACCACTCCACGAAGGCCTCCCCCGCCCCGGGCTGTCGCGGTGTAGGGATCCCGACCCTGTAGAAATCGGCCTCGGTGCAGATCGCGGCAAGATAGTCGGCGCTGAAGGCGGCGGGCGCCGATTGGTTCAACAGCACGGTAAGGTCATGAGATGTATGGTTGGCGCTGATGAGATCGTGGTCTCCATCTCCGTCGAGATCTCCGCCAAGCACGAAGCGCGGGTCCCTGCCCACATCGTGGTGAACCGGGTCGCTGAGAACGCCACCCTGGTTGATGAGGACAGTGAGAGTCCCCGGGTTCGGGTTCGCCGTCACGATATCGCCGAGTCCATCTCCGTTGAGATCCACCGTGATGAGCGAGTGGGGAGCCTGGCCCGTATTCGTCGTGGACCTGAGAGAGAAGTTGCCATCTCCATCGTTGGCGAACTGCAGCACCCTTCCCTGCCTGCCGGCCGAAGAGGCCACCAGGTCGAGATCTCCATCTCCGTCGAGATCGACCGCCGCAAGGGAGTTGATCTGCCCCGCGTCGAGATCATCCCTCCGTGGAAAATCTCCATCTCCATCGTTCCACAGCAAGGACAGCTCGGCGGAGCCCCTGCAGGCCACGGCGAGGTCCGTATCACCATCTCCATCGAAATCGCCGCTCGCCGCCCCCTGGGGCCGGTTACCGACGCGAAAATCCCGGCGGGCGGCGAAGGCGCCATCTCCCCGGTTGTCGAGCACGGAGATCCTGCCCGCTCCCTCGTTGACACTCACGATATCAGGTCGCCCATCCCCGGTGAGGTCAGCCGTGGTAACGAAGAAGGGCCGCTCGGGAAGCTCCCGGCCCTCACGCTCACTAAATTCCAGGTCCCCTCCGTTGATCAGCAGGAGCAGGTTGCGGCTGGATTCGGCGACCATGGCAAGATCGGGATCTCCGTCCTCATCGAAATCCGCCGCGGTGATCGAGATCATCTCCCTGGCGTCATCAAGCCGGAACACCGGTCCCGGGGTGAAGGTTCCATCTCCCGCGTTTTCAACGATGATCACCCTGTCCTCACCATCGATCGCGGCGACGTCAAGATCCCCATCTCCGTCGAAATCTTCCAGGGCGCAAGAGTGCGGCTCCCAATTATCCAGGTCGATCGTTTCCTGAGTCAACGTCAGCGGCCCGGGCGGTCCCAGCGACCTCAGGCGGACTGTTCGGTCGTTGCGCAACACAGTGAGGCTCGACTCGTCCGTGCGTGCCAGGACCAGGTCCAGGTCTCCATCGCCATCGAGGTCGGCCGCGGCCAGGTCAGCGGCGATAAAACCCGGATCGAGGCTGGCGATGGTGGTAAGCGGCGCGCCGCCGCCAAGCAGGATGCTGAGACGGGAGGAGTCGGCATGGGCGATGACGATATCCCTGCCGCCGGAGCCGTCGATGTCCGCCGGGAAAAAGATCCCGGGGGAGAAGCCCGGCAGGCTCTCCTCACGCAGGAAGTAGGAGAGCCGCTCGAAGCGGCCGCCTCCGGCATTGCCGGCGAACGCCGCACGATCCTCGTCCATCACCAGGACGTCCTTTTTCCCATCGCCGTCCATGTCGGAAAACGCCAGGTTCTCCGGCCGCCAGGCCTGGTCGAAAACCTCCCTGGGCGCGGCGAGGTTCCCCCGCCCATCGTTTCGAAGCAGGTGGACTGAAAAATCCGCCGCCACCAGCACATCCACATCGCCATCATCATCGGCGTCGCCGGCTGAGATCGCGAGCAGGCCGGTGTCGAACTCGAAATGAACCGGTGTCTCGAAGGTGCCGTCTCCAAGGCTGAGAAAAACAGATAGCCGGGCTCCAAGCATCCTATTGGCCACGGCCAGGTCCATCGCGTCGTCACCGTTGAGATCCGCAAGCTCCACCCTCCAGGCGAAAGGAAGCCCCAGCAGTACCGGGTCGCCGAAAACCCCTCCGCCGATATTGTGCAGAAGCCCCACTCCATCCTCGCTCAGGAAAACCACGTCCTCGTCCCCATCGCCGTCGAGGTCACCCGTGGAGATCTCCCGGGTCGTACCCGCCGCTGAGTAATTGGCCTCCTCGAATCGAAGAGGGACCGCGGGGTCCGTCGAACGGTTGAGCAGGATCCTGACGGAGTTCTCGGATGATACCGCCAAGTCGATGAGACCATCCCCATCCAGGTCAGCTGTGGCGAGACCCTGTCCGGCGCCGCCGAGGACAACGGTTTCGCTCGAGGCCAGGGGAAGCGGAGCCAGCTCGCATTCGTCGGGGATATTGTTCGAATTGCAATCCCGGCTGTCCCCCGAGGCTATGTCCTCTCGATCGACCGTACCGTTTCCGTTGCAGTCAACGGCGGGAAGAGCCGGAGCCGCGCAGAAAAGCAGGGTGGCAGCGAGAATCCACAGAATCCGCGTGGACCGCATCGAACGAACCTCCTGGGTACCTGGCTTCTTAACCGCGGGGATCTCCATTGTACCGTCAAAAAGCCCGGCTGGCAGCATGGAAGCGAATTCTGCTGGGAAGTAAGGAGATGGTTCAACCGGGTGAAAAAATGGCGGAGAGACTGGGATTCGAACCCAGGGACCCCTTGCGAGGTCAATGGTTTTCAAAACCATCCCGTTCGGCCGCTCCGGCATCTCTCCGCTGAAGCTCAGTCGAACGTTGGTTCACCGCGAATTGTGCGAAACTGCCAAGCTCGTTGTCAAGAACGGCTGGAAAAACAGAAAGAAGACCAGGGATCCTTTCACCGCCTGCGGGAGAGGAAAATCACCCGGTGGACCCGTTGGTTGAGCCGGATTCGCCCCGAATTCCGCCCCCACCGCGTCTCTCCCGGAAGAATTCCCGGAGCAGCTCAGCGCTCTCATCCGCCAGCATCCCGCCCTGGACCCTGGGAAAGTGGTTGTTGGAGCTATTGGCGAGCACCTCGAAAACCGAGCAATGGGCCCCGGCCTTGGGGTCCACAGCCCCGTAGACGACCTCTGGGATCCTCGCCTGGACGATGGCCCCGGCGCACATGAGACAGGGCTCGAGTGTCACGTAGAGAACGCAATCCGTCAGGCGCCACGACTTGTAATAATCGGCTGCCTGCGTGATAGCGAGGATCTCGGCGTGGGCGGTCGGGTCCTTCAGGAGCTCACGCTGGTTGTGAGACCGGGCGACAACCCGTCCGCTCTCCACATCGACGATCACCGCTCCGACGGGAACCTCCTCAGCCTCGCGGGCTCTCCGGGCCTCCTTGAGAGCCTCTGCCATGAAGTGCTCGGGACTCAGGTCTTCCAGGAAAGCCGGACTTTCATCGCTCATGCCATGTTCTCCGTTGCGGGTGCCCGGGAGTATAGCAGTCCCGCTCCCGCCTGCGCAATCGGCACCCCGGAATACTCCCCGGCGTCGCGGACGGGAATAAAACCTTGAAAGACCCCGGCTCCGTTCCTAATATCCTTAAACTCGAAGCGAGACAAAAGGTGCGCCCATAGCTCAATTGGATAGAGTACCGGTCTACGAAACCGGGGGTTCCAGGTTCGAATCCTGGTGGGCGCGCCATTGAATCAGCAGGGGCCTCGTGCTGGAAATCATGGGCCCCCTTTTTTTTTAGCGGGACCAGCGAGCCGGAAGATCAACCAGAGGAAGAACGAATGCAGCTTACCCGTAAACCTGATGTCGGCACACCGCAGAGGAACTTCATCCCGGCGGATTTCAACCCCGCCGACACGGAGAGCCTGCGGGAATCGGTAGACCTCCTGCTGGCCAGGGCGGTAGACACTCCCGATGAGCTCGAGGACTTTCTGCGTGACTGGAGCGAGCTCACGGGAGTCGTCGAGGCTGAAAAAGCCCGGCGCTATATCGCCAAGACCTGTGACACCGTAGACGAAACAATCAGGGACCGCTTCCTCTCCTATGAACGCGAGGTGGTGCCTCTCTACAGCCAGCTCAATGACAGCCTCGATCGTAAATACCTCGCCAGCCCTGCCCGCGACAGCCTCCCGGCTCGCTACGGCATCTTTGACCGAAAGCTCAAGACCAAGGCCGAGCTCTTTCGAGAAGAGAACATCCCCCTCGAAACCGAGGAGACTGAGCTCTACACGAAATACATGGAGATCCAGGGTGTCATCACCGTCGAGCTCGATGGGGAGACCCTCACAGCCCAGCAATGCTCCGCGCTATTGGAGAAACCTGACCGGGAGCTTCGCGAGCGAGCCTTCCGTAAACTCGCCGTGCGCCGCCTCCAGGACAGCGACAAGATCGAGGAGCTCTTTGACCAGATGCTCGCCATTCGGCACCAGGTGGCCCTGAACGCCGGCTTCGATAATTACCGAGACTACCGCTTCCAGCAACTCTGCCGGTTCGCCTATGGACCAGCCCAATGCGCTGATTTTCACAGCGCCGTAGAGGAGATTATCGTGCCGGCGGTGGCCGACCTCACCCGCAGAAGAATTGAGAAGCTCGGTATAGATTCCCTTCGCCCCTGGGACCGGGTGGTCAGTCCCTTCGGCCGGCCCCCCTGCACCCCCTTCGCGACGGAAAAAGAATATATCGAAAAGACACAGACGCTCTTTCGGGCTGTAGACCCTGTCTTTGAGAAGGAATTCGACATCCTCGACCGCAACGGCCTGCTGGATCTCATGAGCCGGCCTGGAAAGGCGCCGGGCGGCTATATGTATTCCATCGAGGATATGCGGCTGCCTTTCATCTTCTTCAACGCAGTCGGAACACACTCCGACATCCAGACCCTGCTGCATGAAGGCGGACACGCTTTTCACACCATCGCTACGCGGGGTGAGCCCCTGGGCGACTACCGCTCCGCCCCCATGGAGTTCTGTGAGGTCGCCAGCATGAGCATGGAGCTCTTCGGGCTCGAACGAATCGACACCATCTACGATTCCCAGGACGCGCGTGAAGCGAAATACCTGCAGTTCGAGAGCATCGTGGACCTCTTCGGCTGGGTCGCGACCATCGACGCGTTCCAGCACTGGCTCTATACCCATCCCGGACACTCACGCGATGAGCGCCGCGAGAAATGGATTGACCTTGCCAGCCGCTTCGCCCCCCACATCGACTGGGGTGACATGGACGATTATTTCGCATACCTCTGGCACAGGCAGGGGCACCTCTTCCATGCGCCCTTCTACTACATTGAGTACGCCATCGCGCAGATCGGCGCGCTGCAGGCCTGGCTGCTGGAGCGCGAAGACCACGACGGGATGGTCCGCGCCTACCAGGCCGCCCTCGCGCTAGGTGGAAGCCAGGGGCTACCCGATCTCTTCGAGACGGCCGGACTGCACTTCGCCATGGGCCGGGACATACTGAACGAGATCATCCCGGCGGTAATGAAACGCATCGAGGAGCTCGATTCCGGCGAAACACCTGGGGAAAAAACCGACACGGGCTTCGATTCAATCAGCGTGCCCCACCCTGACCTCGACTCATAATCCGGGATTCCTCCGGCCCGAGGCGCCGTGGGAGAGCCGCGCTCACCTTCCCTCGCGCAGTTGGAGAACCTGCCCATTTTTCAGGGCGAGATAGATCCTTCCGCCGGAAACAGCCATCCCATCAAATACCGGAGGAGAGGGCAGCTTCACCTGCGATAGTTTTTTTCCATCGCTGCGCCGGGCACGATAGAGGACTCCGCCGCCGGAGCCCCGCCAGGCCGCCAGGGCCCGCTCCGCATCCTCGAGGACGAGAGCCTGCTGTCCGGTCTTTCCAGCGGCCTTGAATACATCGGGGGGACCCGCCAGGAATACGGCGTTTTTCGTTACCGCCAGCGAGGTTGCCAGCAGCGGCACCTGCGATGTCCACTGGTAGGTCAACGCCTTCAGCTGCGGGTTCTTCCTTTTCCTGGGCTGCTTCCTCGGCTTTCCCTTGCGGTCAACGGAAGGTTGCGCGGGTTTCTTTACCCTCGCCGGGGTAGCCGGCACGGGGCGGGCGCGGTCATAGGCGTAGAGCTGGTACTTCTCGCCACCGCGCCACTGGCCGGTATTCCCGCCGGAGTAGCGGTCACGGGCGAAACCGTAGATTGCCTTCTCATCGTAGGAGAGAATTCTTCCCGAGGGCACCTGGTTGCCGACCCTCCACCAGCCGCTCCAATGCGACTGGAACTCGCTGTGCAGAACCCAATAGGCCCGATGCCACCAGGTGTCGTCGAGGAAACCCAGCGGCGAGAAGAGATGGACACCGCCTCCTTCCTGCGAGCCCTTCTCAAAATCGAGCTTACAGTGGCGAATGTAGACGTCCTTACCATCGTCGAGCAGAATATCGTTCAGGAGCCCTCTCACATCACGGCCCCTCTCGCCAGGCTGCTTGCCGTTGGAGTCCGGTGAATAGACGACTGTCCTGGAGATCACCTCCGCCGTGGCCGCGTCGATGCGATAGAGCCGAAGTCCCCCATCGAGGTAGGAGGAGCGCCCGGCGGCGAAGAGCACCTTGCCATCACGCACCAGCACGCTTCCATGAATCGGCCAGGCCGACTCGAGCTGGCCGCGCACCAGGATCCTGCGATCATCCGGAGCTCCGCGGAAACGCCAGGCCAGCTCACCATCCTTCTCCCGCAGGGCGTAGACCCAACCATCAGCCGAGCCGAAATAAACACCGCCCCGGTAGATCGTCGGCGGAGTATCGATCCTCCCGCCCGCTGTATACTCCCAGAGAATTTTCCCGGTTTTCGCATCGAGAGAATAGACCGTGTGGCGCTCCACTGCGGCGACGTAGATCCTCCCGCCGGCGGCCGAAACGCTCGAGAGCTTGCCGCCCACCTCCGTGCTCCAGCCCGGCTCCAGCCCGGCGGGAACCTCGGAGTCCACCAGGCCGCTGCGGGCGGGGTTCCCACGGTAGGTTGGCCAGTCAGCGGCGACATCGGCCGGTTCGCCCGCCCCCTTCGCCAGGGACTGCCAGGCAGGCCCCTTCTCCAGGAGCGCCTTGCCTTCGCCAACCTGGCGCTTCGCGGTGGAGGCCAGGGCATAGAGCCCGTTGAGCTTGGTCTTCATATTGCAGGCGCAGGAATCCGGCGGAATGTAGAGCAGGCCGTTGGCCGGCATCACCCCGTACTGGCAGGTGCCCCGGATCCAGTCGTTCATCCAGATCTCGCCCTTCTCAAAATCTACCATCTGCACTCCCATGATCCCCAGGAGCAGAAAGCGCTCGGTCGCCTTGTTGCGATAGCAGCGGGCGTGCATATAGCCGCCCTTGTTCGGGATGGTCTTGCGAACCTTGCCGGTACGCGGGTCAAGACCCTGGCGCTTTCCCCGGTTGCTCATCCACACCAGCCCGTCGATCAGGAAGAGATCCGCCGGAGCGTTGTAGCCGTTGGCGCTAGAGCCGCTCCAGAGCTGCTTGCCGGATTTGGCATCGTAGGCCAGCACTTTTTTGAAATCGGCGCTGAGAACGACCTCGTCACTTACCACCAGGGTCGGCGCCTCCCATTGCATCTCATCATTCTTGAGCTTGTTGCCGGGAACCGGCAGCTCGGCCTTGAAATCAGCCGACCACTGCTCCTTACCCGTCTCCTGCCCCAGCGCGATCACCCGCGTCGGGGTCTGCAGGAGGAGTTGGTTATTCTTGAGCGCCATGCAGGGAAAGACCAGCTCATCGATGTCGTCTTTCCAGACCGTCTCACCTGTGGCGACATCAACCTTCAGAACATGGCAGTGATGCTTGAGGAACTTGCCGCGGCGGCGCGCCGCGTCAATCTTCTCCATCTGGTTCACCTCATCGTCGCTCAGGAGCAGGAGGTAGCCCTCGCGGTAGATGATCTGCTTGGTCTTCTCGCTGCCCTTCACCACCCTCAAGGTCTTTCCACTGGCAGCGTCGAGAACGTGTACCGGGCCCTCGAAATCAAAGGTCACGAAGACCTGGTCATCGGCGGCGACCAGGCGGAACGGAAGACTCGCGGGTCCCGAGCGGAAGCGCCGCAGCTGGTTCACCCAATTCTGCATCGGCCGCTTCCAGAGCAGTAGCCCGTTGAATGCGTCCCGGGCCACCAACGACCAGCGCGCCTTGAGCCGGATATCGACCGGCGGGGTCTCATCGATGATATAAAACATCCTGCCGCCGGAGGTGACCGCGGCGCTGAAGCTGGCGGCCTGCTCGTGGGCGCGGGAGAACTTGGGATCACCGATCCACTGGATATGCCGGGGCGGACCCACCTGCCTGTCCCTGGAAACCGCATTATTGTCCGGGCCGTGCAGGAAATGCGTCCAGTCATCGATATCATCGGGCCGGGGCTTCACCGTCCGCTCCCACCTGCCTGAGCGCTCGACCAGGAGAATCCCCTCCGGCACAAGCGCCCTCATCGCCTCGGCCCGATCGATATCGTCCGGGCTCCGGGAGATGATCAGGTTCACGAGGTTGTCAGCGTATGGAAGACTGCCGCCCTTCCAGGCCTCAACAGAGACCCTGCCATAGCGCCCGAGTGACTCGATATGTTCACGGGCCCCGGCAACGAGCTTCCCATCGCGCCCCAGGCCGTGAACCAGCCAGGGCCCCGACTCACCCAGGGCGGCTGTGAGGCGTCCATCCCCGCAGCCGGCGTGAACCACAAGCCCTCCCTTCACCCCGCTTTCGGTGATGATCTTCGCGGCCAGCGCGCGGACCTCCGCCTCGCTCTCCTCACCCGCTGCGGCGGGGACCCAGGCGACAAAACACAGTAGAACAGCTAATTGCAGTGTTTTCAGCTTCTTCATAATGAAACAATTATTCACACAATAGCCGGGTCTGAATATCGAATACTGCAGGAAAAGATGCCGACACGGGGACGGGCAACGGGAAATAATACAGGCATGTACCGTACGGCCATTATCACACTCACCCTGCTGGCGCTGACGACACTCGCCACAGGCTGCAGACAGACCGGGCCCGGGGAGGCCGCCGGGAATGAACCGGCCGCCCGAGAGGCTCCGGCCCAACCACCGGCGAAACCACGGAGCCCCTCCCCGGGGAGTTCTCTTGATGCCATAAGGCAGTGGGCCAGTTGGCGGGGCCCGCTCGGGACGGGAGCCGCGCCCGCCGGCGAGCCTCCCATAGAGTGGGGTGAGAAAAAAAACGTGCGCTGGAAGACCACGCTGCCCGGCAAGGGACACTCGACACCGGTCATCTGGGGAGATCGTATATTCCTGACCTCAGCGGCATCCTTCGGAGATGCAACGAAAGAGGATCATGAGCACTCCGATGGAGATCATGACAACATGACTCCGGAGTTTCACCAGCGCTCTGTGGTCCTGGCGATCGACCGCTCCGACGGCTCCATCCTTTGGGAAAAAATTGTCAACGAGGAGCGGCCTCACGAGAGCGCCCACGTGACCGGAAGCTGGGCATCCAACTCCCCGGTAACCGACGGGGAGCATGTCATCGCCTCCTTCGGCTCCCGGGGGATCTACTGTCTCACCATCGATGGAGAGCTCGCCTGGAAAAAGGATCTCGGCGATATGAAGGTCAAGCACGGACACGGCGAGGGAAGCTCTCCTGCCCTGCATGGAGATACCGTGGTGGTCAATTGGGATCATGAGGGCAGCTCCTTCGCCATCGCCCTCGATAAGAATACCGGCGCGGAAATCTGGAAGGCTCCGCGCGACGAGGTCTCATCCTGGTCAACCCCGCTGATCATTGAGCAGGCGGGAAAACCCCAGGCCGTCATCGCCGCGACCACACGCGTTCGCAGCTATGACCTCACCGACGGCAGGGTGCTCTGGGAATGCGGCGGACTCTCCAATAACGTGGTCGCCTCGCCTGTGGCCGCCGATGGATTCCTCTACGCCGCCAGCAGCTACGAGTTCCAGGCCATGTTCGCCATCCGTCTCGAGGGCGCCAGCGGCGACCTGACCGGCACCGAAGCGGTCACCTGGAAAATAGACCGCCACACTCCTTACGTCCCCTCCCCCCTTCTCTACCGGGGAAAGCTATTCTTCATCAGGCACCTGCAGGCCTTTCTCAGCTGCCTCGACGCGAAGACCGGAGCCCCAATCTTCGGTCCCAGGCGTCTTCCCGGCTTCCAGATGATCTATTCATCCCCGGTCGGAGCCGGCGGCAAGGTATACGTCCTGAGCCGCAACGGGGTCATGCTGGTGATTGAGAGCGACGGGAAATACGACCTGCTGGCGGCCAACCAGCTGGAGGATTCCTTTTCCGCCTCGCCGGCGATCGTCGACGATGAACTGTACCTGCGGGGCGAACATCATCTCTATTGCATAGCGAAAGAGACCGGGAAATAGCGCCGCTCCTTCGGCCTGCAGGTCCGCGCGAGCAGCCGCGGCTCGCTACAGGCTCTTCCGCTTTTCCTTCGAGTCCCCGGGGCGGCCCCTGGAATTCTCCGTAGACTCCCCGTATTTCTTCGCCCAGCCGCGCAACACCTTCTGCGCCGCGGGGGTGCCGTAATTGGCCAGCTTCCCGGAGTTGACGATCGACGTTACCCGCCTGGCAAGGTCCTTCCTGGCGGCTTCTTTCGCATCAACGTACTTTTCAACCTTCAGAGCCGCCTCCATGACCTCCGCCTCGGTGGCCCGCTTGTTGATCAGGCCGCGCAGAAGAGAGCTGAGCTCCGCGTCGCCTCCCCTGCCCTGCCTGCCGCGCTGGGGCCGCTTGCGCTGCTTCTCCTCCCTCATTCGCTGCATCTCGGCCCTTTCTTTTGACTGGATGTCCTTAACCGCCGGCGCCTTTTCACCGATCACGGCGGCGATCGCCTCGAGAATACCGGAGCTCAGTACGGGCTGTATGAGGGCGAAGCTGGCCGTCACCTTTCCCTCCTTGCCCACGAGGAGGGTCAATGTCACGTTGCGGTTCAATCCATAAGACCCGGGGCCTTCCCGGCCATCCCGTGAGACTCCCAGCAGGACATCCTTCGGAATGTATTTCGCGATCCCCTGGGCCCATTTCATTTTTTCACCGGGATCGTCGGAGAGGAAAACCACACCGACACGCAGGCCCTTCTTTGCCTTGCTCGATGTGTAGTAGTTCGTCAGGGACCGCACCAGGCCAAAGGCCGGACGGGTGTACTCATGGAAGAAGGCCAGGACGACAGGTTTTCCGTCCGCGGCGCGGATGAAATCAAACTCCTTTTCTTTGAGCTCTCCCCTCACTCCGGTCATCTTGAAAGGAGGAAGCTTTTCGCCGGGCTGGGGACCCGAAAAGACCGGGTCTTCAGCGTCGGCCGCCTGGAAAATGAGCAGAATGATGCTGAGCGCTAAAAAACCGCGTCCCTGAAAATTACTGCGAGTCATTGATATTCCTTTCCGGGAAGAACAAAAAATACGTGAGCGACGGCGAGCGGCTATTTCTCCACCAGCCGGGGTCGCGGCTGGTCGACCCAACCGGCCGGACGCTGGTTTTTTCCGGCGCTCTCCATGTCACCGAGGTCGGCTCGAACCTTATCGACAAGGGAGAGCAGCCTCTTCACCACGAGCGGGTTCTTATCCTTCACATCCTTGTCTTCGTGGATATCCGCCACCAGGTCGAAAAGCTTCAGCGGCCTGGGCCCCTCCGGCTTGCCCCAGTTTCTCTTCTTCGACTTCAGCTTGACGAAGAGCTTCCAGCGTCCGGAGCGCACCGCCTGCAGCTGGTCCATCTGGTAGTAGCAGAAGACCTCGTGCGGCGACTTCGCGCCGGGCTTGCCCGAGAGAATGCTCCAGATGTCCCTGCCATCGATGATCCTGTCGCCGGGAACCTCGGCCCCGGCCAGCCCGGCGAAGGTCGGCAGGAGATCGATGGTCGAGGTGACGAGCTCGCTGCTGGAACCGGCGGGAATCTTCCCGGGCCAGCGCACGATGCAGGGAACCCGCATCCCCCCCTCGTCGGTCCTGCCCTTGCGCCCGCGAAGAGGCCTGTTGCTCTGCTCCCTGTAGGAGCCGTTGTCGGAGGTGAAGAGAACCAGGGTCTTCTCATCGATGCCCTGCGCCTTCAGTTCCCCGAAGAGTTCTCCCATCGACCAGTCCAACTCCTCGACCGCGTCCCCGTACTTTCCATCGGCCGACTTGCCCTGGAACTCCACTCCCGGATTCAGCGGAAGGTGGACCATGGTATGAGGAATGTAGAGAAAGAAAGGCCGGGCCTTGTTCCTGCGTATGAAACCGAGGGCCTCCTCTGTGTAGCGGCGGGTGATGGTGTTCTGCTTCACCGGAGCCTCGATGACCTTCTCTCCGCGCACCAGGGGCAGGGGAACGTTCTTGCGGTGCATATCGTTGCTGTAGGGGATGCCGTAGTAGGTATCGAAGCCCTGGGAGGTCGGCAGGAAATCCGGATGGTCACCGAGATGCCATTTCCCGATGCAGCCGGTGGCGTAGCCCCGCTTCCTGAGCACCTCGGCGATGGTCAATTCGGCGGGATTGAGCCCCTTGCGAGCGGCCGGAAAGAGAACACAGAGATTCTTCTCATCGACGTGCATGTTGACGCGCCGGGGGTAGCATCCGGTCATCAGGCTCGAACGTGAGGGAGTACAGACTGAGCAGGTGACGTAAAAATCCCGCAGGCACATCCCCTCGCGCGCCATCAGGTCGAGCGCCGGGGTGCGATGGCTGGTGGAGCCGAACGGACCGATGTCGCTGTAGCCCA
>Ga0310342_100000653_pt1 | contig 20073 bp, 8 predicted proteins | sample S15DNA20500_MG_FD_206155 | JGI IMG/M metagenome (GOLD analysis project Ga0310342, IMG submission 206155) | Marine microbial communities from station ALOHA, North Pacific Subtropical Gyre - S1503-DNA-20-500_MG | ecosystem: Environmental > Aquatic > Marine > Oceanic | place: Pacific Ocean: North...
AAGGATAGAAATATCCCGGATTGGTGAGTTAAGCAATCCCGTAGTCCGAAGTGAGGTCTAGTTAACCAGGCATTGATGACTTGAGCAGTTCTCGTCATAGGCAAAGAGTAGCTCAAAGACATCTCCTTTCAGGTGACTTTTCAATCTAGCGTGAATGTCAGAAAATTTCCGCTAGACTCGCCAGAGTTCGGTAGAAAGCTAAGGGTTCCTTTGTTTCTCGAGAGAATGGCTGTGTTCTGTATAGCCTTAGTGTTAGGGATATTCGCTGAGGAGAGACTGGATCCCAAGTGGTGTTCTCCTATCACTTGGTAAAGTCAGGTTCCCCGAAAGGGTTCCGCGGCTTCAAGGTCGATGGGGAGATAAGAATCTCAAAAGTTTCCAATATCACGTCTCACTATGGGCAGATTAGCTATAGAGAGTATTTTTAGTAAGAAATGGCTATAAACGATCTTAGTTTGGATTTTGATTTCTGATTTTATTTTTTCCGGTCTTCTGATATACGCAATGGTAATCAAGAGGTGCCCCCAGCCACTACCCCTTACCCCCACGGGGAAGTTGCCTCTTTGATTGCTTGACGTTACGTTGGTTGATGTTCAGAGGGGACGGAGAAGATCACCAACAGGAGAAATCTTGTATATGTTGTGACAGCCTCCTCGGCCGACGAATGCTCAAACCCTAAAGGAGGTTGAGTTCCAGACGAACGACTGGGTAGGGGAGCTTTCCGAGAATAACTTTCTGGACATTTTCATAATGAACTTGATATAGAGTTGCTATGAAAATGAGTAAATGCTGCTTGGTATTAATTCTGAAGATAGAAAGTCCTCGTTAGTATAGATTAGTATAGAGACGTCCTGGAGATCAGCATCATGCCGAATGCTCTTTTGGTTTATCCGGAATTTCCACCTTCCTACTGGGGAGGAAAATTTGCTCTGGAGTTCATTGGTAAAAAGTCAGGCTTTCCTGCCCTAGGGTTGCTAACAATTGCTGGGATGTTTCCGCCTGAATACGTCATCCGCGTAATTGACATGAATATGTCTGTCTTGAAGGACTCAGACCTGGAGTGGGCTGATTTGGTTTTTACCTCCTCGATGATTGTTCAACAAGACTCCCTTCAGGGTGTCATAGGGCGATGTAATCGGATTGGTGTTCCCGTGGTGGCGGGAGGTCCTCATCCGACCTCATTTCATGAGGAGATAGAAGGAGTGAGTCACTTCTTACTAGATGAGGCGGAGGGAGTTCTCCCTGGATTTTTTCGGGACATAAAGACTGGTACAGCGAAAACAATATATAGGGCTCCGGAAAAGCCGGATGTAACAAAGACGCCCCTTCCTCGCTTTGACCTCATTGACATGAGGGACTACTACTCGATGTGCTTGCAGTTCTCTAGAGGGTGTCCCTTCGACTGTGAATTCTGTGATATCACCAAGCTCTTTGGTCGGGTACCTAGGACAAAGACTCCGGCTCAAATGCTGAATGAGTTCGACTTCTTGTATCGCTTGGGCTGGCGAGGTAATCTTTTTCTGGTCGACGATAACTTCATAGGAAATAAGCGAGAGGCACTGGAGTTACTGAGGGCAGTCACCGGCTGGCAAAAGACCCATGGTTATCCATTCTCCCTGTTTACTGAAGCCAGCGTGAATCTGGCCCGAACGGATGTTTTGATGGATGCCATGGTCGAGGCTGGTTTTAGTTGGGTGTTTTTAGGTATTGAAACTCCCAATCCCAAGGCTTTGATCAAAACCAAGAAGCAACAAAATACCAGCAAAAAGAAGGAAGACAACTATCTTCTCAACGCTGTTCGCAAAATCCAACAGAAAGGGATGGAAGTCAGTGGAGGATTTATCCTGGGTTTGGATGGTGATGACGAAAGTGTGTTTGATGCCCAGATTGACTTCATTCAGGAGGCCGGGATTCCTATGGCGATGGTAGGGTTATTGACTGCCCTAAAAGGCACGAATCTTTACGATCGTCTTAAAAGAGAGGATAGGCTTCTAGAGGAGTCCACGGGAACCAGTGTCAATGTGGTCCTTAATTTTAAGCCGGAAATGGATTCTAAGATTCTGATCGAGGGGTATCGGCGCGTTCTGAGTACCATCTACGATCCAACTCTTGAGAATTATTTCAAGCGCTGCTTAATAATGTTGAAACATGTTAAACCCACCCCAAATCTGGTTAAGAACGTAGGGAAAAATGAGTTGATAGCCATTGTAAAATCGGTGCGTCGGCAACTTTTCTCCAAGCAAGGCCCAGCTTACCTCAAGTTTCTCGCTAAAGTGGTACGGAATTATCCCCGTATGCTACCGGAGGCCATCCATTTGGCCGTCATGGGCTACCATTTCGAGAAGGTTACCAGCCAGCAGATTGCGATTCATGATTTCAAGAAATTTCTTGAGGTAGAGCTGGATGCATTCCAAGAGGTTGTTTCGCACTACCTTCGTATAGGTACCCAGGAAGTAGAAGAACTCAGGAACCATGTGCAAGAGCTGTTCTCGCGGGTACATCAACGTTATGAGTTGATGCAAGATGAGTTTCAATATGGAGTTCAGGATGCGTTGGAGTCATTCCGAGTTGCAGTAGACGACCACTTGTACCAGCTTAGCCCGCAGGCTACTCTGAAAGTCTAGCCGCGGGGCCTTGGTGCAATGTGGCACTGTTTCCAAAGCTTTAAGTAATGAGTTTCCTGCGAGTCAACCTGGCTTTTGTGGCAGGTTGCTAGCTGCTGGCAGGAAAGGTTTTTGACTCAGTCTTTGTAACCCGGAGCCCTAGGTCACTTTTTGAGATATCATTTAAGTAAGGGGGCCAGTGCTTGTCCTGTATAGGAGCTAGCCACTGCGGCCACTTTCTCTGGGGTGCCCTGAGCAACGATCCGTCCACCGGCTTTTCCTCCCTCCGGACCTAGATCAATGATCCAGTCAGCTGTCTTAATGACATCAATTTGATGTTCGATGATGATAACGGTATTTCCCCGATCAATTAGGCGACTCAGTACTTCCAGAAGTTTTTTAACATCCTCAAAATGTAGTCCGGTCGTGGGCTCGTCTAGAATGTAGAGGGTTCTGCCAGTTGCCTTTCGACTCAACTCCTTGGCTAGTTTGATCCGCTGTGCCTCACCTCCGGATAAGGTAGTCGCAGATTGGCCAAGGTGAATGTAGCCTAGTCCGACCTCAGCTAGAGCCTGCAGCTTCATGTGAATTGCCGGAATGTTCGCCAGGATTTCCAGTGCCTCATCAATCGAACACTCCAGTAGATCGGCAATGGAGTGTCCTTTGTAACGGATGGTCAAGGTCTCACGGTTATAGCGCCGGCCTCTGCAGGTTTCACATTGAACATAAACGTCAGGGAGAAAGCTCATCTCTATACGTCTAAGACCATCACCTTGACAGGTTTCACAGCGTCCTCCCTTCACATTGAAGCTAAAACGACCCGGCTTATAGCCTCGTTCTCGAGATTCCGGCAACGATGCATAAAGATCACGAACAGTGGTAAATAGACCGGTGTAAGTTGCAGGGTTCGAACGCGGTGATCGACCAATCGGTAGCTGGTTAATTCCAATGACTTTATCAATTAAATCTATACCTGAGATGCTGTGGTGTTGACCAGGTTCGGCGACCGAGCCATAAAATTGCTTGGCTAGGGCACGGTAGAGGATATCGTTCACGAGGGATGATTTACCGGATCCAGAAACTCCTGAGATGACGATGAGCAAACCGAGAGGAAACCGGACGTCTATTCCCGCAAGATTATTTTCCCGGGCTCCGTTGACGATCACCGCTTTTCCGCTTGCTTGACGGCGTGTCTTGGGAACAGGAATTATTCGACTCCCGGAGAGGTAATATCCAGTCAAGGAGCGAGAATTTTTCGAAATCTCCGCAGCTGTTCCTGTTGCAATCAACTCACCCCCCGATTTTCCAGCTCCAGGGCCTAGATCGACGACGAAATCTGCCTGGCGGATGGTTTCCTCGTCATGTTCAACTAACAAGACAGTATTTCCTAAGTCTCTCAACTGTTTTAGCATCCGCAGTAGTTGCTGATTGTCACGATGGTGTAACCCTATGGAAGGTTCATCCAAAACGTAAAGTACGCCGCGAAGCCGGGATCCGATTTGTGTGGCTAAACGAATCCGCTGTCCCTCGCCCCCCGATAGAGTAGAGGCCGAACGGTCAAGAGTCAGATAGTTGAGTCCAATTGCACAAAGAAATTCAATCCGATCGACGATTTCCTGGACAATTCTTCCAGCAATCAAGTCTTCTCGGGGATTAAGCTTTAGGCCTCTGATGATCTTTAAGGTCTGATCTAAAGGGCACGCGGTCAGATCCGCGATGGATAACTTGGCGATTTTGATGGCTAAGCTTTCGCTTCTTAATCTCTTACCTTGACAAACAGAACATTGTCTAGCCGTTAGAAATGATCCCAGGCGGGATGGGTCTGGGGCTTCGTCGTACCCCCACTCTCTTAACTGCTGCAAGATTCCTTTAACTAAGGGATCTGGAGAATTGATGCCATTCCAAATGGCCGACTTCACTTTGAGAGGAAGGTTGCCGTAGGGGAGAGTTAAATCCACTTTAAAATGGGCTGAGATTCCCTTGAGAAAGCGTCTAACCTGTAGAGGCAATCCGTTGCTCCAAGGAGCCAGGCCGCCTTTAAGGAGTGACTTGGAGTCATCAGGAGCGATTTTTGAGGGGTCCAATTCAAAGCAAGTACCTAATCCAGAGCAAGTGGAGCAGGCTCCATAACGACTATTGAAGGAAAACGTTCTCGGCTCAACCATTGGAATAGAGCTGCCACAATCAATGCAGGCCAGCCTTTCTGAATAGAGAGTCTCTTTGCCGTTGACCACCGCAATGAGCACGATACCGTTGGTGAGCTTCATGGCAGTCTGAATAGAGTTTTCGACTCGTTTTTTAATCCCCATCTTGACCAACAAGCGATCAACCACAACCTCGATGGTGTGGTTCTTGCGTTTCTCTAGATTAATCTCTTCATCAAGAGGGTGTAAACGGCCATCGATACGAGCTCGTACAAAGCCTTGGCGATCCAGACTTTCCAAAAGCTTTTTGTGCGCTCCCTTGCGTCCTCGTACAAGGGGTGCTAGCACCATGATTCGCTCACCGGAGGGAAGATCCTGGATTTTCTCTAGAATTTGTCGGATGGACTGTCTGGTAATCAAGCAGTTGCACTTGTGGCAGTGAGGAACTCCGATGGAAGAATAGAGTAAACGAAGGTAATCATAGACTTCCGTGATGGTTCCTACTGTTGAGCGAGGGCTACGGCTAGTGGTTTTTTGCTCGATCGAGATAGCAGGGCTAAGTCCCTCGATTGAATCCACATCGGGCCGTTCCATCTGGTCAAGAAACTGGCGAGCATAGGCTGATAGGGATTCGACATAGCGTCGCTGTCCTTCGGCATATATGGTGTCGAAAGCAAGACTTGATTTACCGGATCCACTCAATCCGGTAATTACTGTTAGTTGCTGGCGAGGAATCTTGACGGTAATGTTCTTCAGATTGTGCTGACGAGCACCCTGAACAACTATGTTATTCAACCCCATTACTTATTCTCAAGACCTTAAAACCGGGACAAGACCAAAGACGAAAATAATAAGCTTGGAAGCGAAAAATCTCAAGCTCGATAGTTAAAATTGGAATAGACTGACCCGAATTCTAGAGGGGGAGGGGATCTTTAGTTCTGAAGTATGGAGATTAATGAATCTAGGTAAAAGGGGGAGATTTCTTACGGAAGGTTGAGAGCTGATCAGAGCTAGCAGTAACATACTACTCTGAATTAAGGATCGAGGAATGAACCATTGAGTTGGAATCTTATTATCTTTGGGATACGAATTGGACTGAGAGCGTCAAGATTGTGGATTACTGAAACCACTTGGCTAATTAAACTTCACCAGCTACTGAACCGAATACAATTTGTCTACAAAGTATTTTTGGTTCTGCCGGTTTGGAAACTCTGTCGTAGTTAGACATGGTTGTCCTTGATGCTTCTCAAGGGTGGACGCGGCTATATTAGGTAGTTACAATGGAATCAATAAGACCGTCCGTGTTGTACCAGGCTGAAACTATGGGTTATGACAGGTGATGGTGAAAAGTGATACTCAAATGTGGAATTGGTGGATGAACCGAGGAACAGGTCCAGCTAGGGCTACGTGTAGTCTTATCCTAGTGATTTTGCTTGCCTCTTCCATGGCAGGTCAGGAAGACCCTCTTTACCACTCGGTGACTGGGCGTGTGATGGCCCAGGATGATTCCCCGACACAGATCATTAGGATCATTCTCTCCAGGCAGGAGGGATCAATTATCGGGAAACAAACGGTAGGATACGATGGCTTCTTCACGTTTGAATCCTTACTTCCTGGGGAATATTTATTGATGGTCGAAAGAGTAAATTTTGCGACTATTACTCGACCCATCAAGATTAAGAAATATTCCGAGCGCAGAACCGTTGTCCTAAACATCCGGCTCAAGAACAATGAGACAGCTTCGATTAGAGAGGTAGTGCGGGACTATGGTTCGGTTCCCTCAGAACGTAGAGAAGAAAAACAATCAAAGAAAATTTCTAGACGAGCAGGTAAGGCTTTCCTAAAAGCATCAAAAGAAGCTACCAAGGGTAACCGATTGAGAGCTATTGAGTATCTGAAGAGTGCAGTCAAGGAGTATCCCGATTTTTTTGAGGCTTACTATAATATGGGTGTCCACTACCAGGCTCTGAAGCAATGGGGTAAAGCTATTCAAGCCTATCGTAAGGCGATTGCGCTCCGCCAGCAATCAGCGAAGCCTAATTTCAATCTGGGAGTCATCCTCCACAACCAAGGAAGGTTCGACCAGGCCATTGAAAGATACCTGCAAGCCCTGGAATATGATCCTAGCTTTGCAGAGGCTCACCAAGCTGCAGGAGAAGCTTTTTTCCAGAAGAAGCATTACTACACAGCGGAGGAACACTTAGAAGAGGCCACACGCCTATCACCAGCCAATATGAAGCTATCCTTTGGGTTGTTGGTTAAGATCCAACTTCTGAAGAACGATAAGGCCCAGGCCCAATATTATCTGGATCAGTTTCTCCGGTATCACTCCAATGATCCTGTGGCACTTAGCCTTCAGGGAGAGATAGACAAAATGTCTGTTGAAAAGAAGCTGGGCCTTTAATCCATTGCCTTCAATAACAGTTAGAGAATAGTTGGTGATTGTAAGGAATCAGCAGAAAATGTGGGGGGGGGGGGTATTAGTCCTGATATTGCAATAGCGAAAAGACTGCCACATCAGGAAGCTTTAGGCGACCTTTTAGAAACTCCAACTCTACTAAGAAAGCAGCACCGATAACTTGTCCTCCCAACTGCCTTACTAGCTGGACTACCGCAGCTGCGGTGCCTCCTGTGGCAAGCAAATCATCAACTAGAAGAATTGTCTGTCCTTGTTGAATGGCATCCTGGTGTACCTCTAGACGATCCTCGCCGTACTCTAAATCGTAACTCTCCTGGATAGTTTCAGCGGGGAGCTTTCCTGGTTTCCGGACGGGCACGAAACCAGCACCCAATATGTAAGCTAAGATGGGAGCAAAAATAAAGCCCCGAGACTCAATCCCGACTACTAAGTCGATAGGTTGATCTCGGTAGCGATCTGCAAGCTTGTCGATAACATTCTTGAACGCGCCCTTTTTTTTAAGCAATGTTGTGATGTCATAGAAAAGAATACCCTGCTTGGGAAAATCAGGAACATGACGAATCAAAGCTTTGAAGTCGTCCATTGTGACGGGTCTTTAAGATAAATAAACTCAAAAATCCAAAAGGTAAAAAGTAATTAAGTCTTGCTTTGGTACCCTAGTAACAAGTCTGTTGGGCCTCAAGTTCTAAGAATAAGTTAAGTGGTACGTCGGTTAACGAGTTGAGGCTTTACCAATCTTAATAGACTATATCACAATGCTTGATGCAGTCCCAGCAACTGGACAGACCTGATTAACAAACTTTTCCTGGTATCTGTTGTCAAGATCGGGCTAAAAGAAAGAGTATACTTGGAAAATGACCCCTACTTTTTGATCGTCCTTGAGGCGTTTTAATTGAAAGAATGTGAACTACTTTGAAGGATGCTGGCTAGATAGAAGCCTTTCTAAATAGGACTCTTCCCCTCAGCCTATGGGCTCTTTTTTCTAATTAAACTTAATTGAGTACTTTCATGTCCTAAACCCAGAAAATAGAGAAATCTTGCCCGACTTTACTGACTTGTTTATACTTGGGACCCTCCATGTGCTGCCCGAGTATTTGTTGGTATTAATGAATCGGCCCTGGAATAGGTCAACCTAGACGACCTGCGGTATAAGGCTTTAGTAGTCGTGAGGACTGCAGAAGTCTGTGGCTTGTCAACTGCCCATGCAATCTGACCCAATTAAGGAATTTGTCCAACACCATTTTCGTCATTTTAATTCAGCCACTCTTCTAGAAGCCGCCAAAGGCTATCGGAATATTATGTCCTCCGGCGGACGTATGCTGGTTACCCTTGCAGGAGCGATGAGTACCGCAGAGATAGGTGTGAGCCTGGCTGAGATGATTCGTTGTGACAAGGTTCACGCGATCAGCTGTACTGGTGCCAACCTGGAAGAAGACATCTTCAATCTCATCGCCCATAAAACATATGTCCGTATTCCTAATTATCGAGAATTAACTCCCGAAGCTGAAAAGGAGCTGTTTAGCCAATCTTTGAATCGAGTGACAGACACCTGTATTCCTGAAAAAACAGCTGTCTTACCTGTTGAGAAGGCGATCCGAGAAATATGGAAAAGGGCTGATGAAAGGCAGCAGAGGTTGTTCCCCCACGAATGCATTTATCAGCTTTTGCAGAGCAATGTCTTGGCTGACTCCTACCAGATTGATCCTAAGGAGAGCTGGGTCGTGGCAGCCTGCGAAAAGAATTTACCCTTGTTTGTTCCAGGCTGGGAGGATTCTACGCTGGGAAATGCTTATGCATCTTATTGTATTAATGGCACTATCAAAAATCTACACACAGTGCGAGGCGGTATTGAGTACATGGTATTACTCGCGGATTGGTACCAGAAAATCTCAAATCAAGGTCCACTCGGGTTTTTTCAAATTGGAGGGGGTATTGCCGGTGACTTTGCGATCTGTGTCGTTCCCATGCTAAAGCTGGACCTAAAATTGAAAGGGACATCACTCTGGAGTTATTTTTGCCAGATCAGCGATTCAATTACAAGTTTTGGATCCTACTCGGGTGCTGTTCCGAATGAGAAAATTACTTGGGGTAAGCTTGGAGTCAATACGCCCAAATACATAATTGAATCAGATGCTACAATTGTAGCACCGCTCATTTTTGCCTACGTTTTGGAAGACTGATTCAAGAATTGTTTCTAAGGCTTTCCTCGCTGTATCGAGAATGGGATATAACCATTCTCCCATCTGAGCCCCCTCAAGAAGACGCTGCTAGGGCTGATTGTGATTATGTAACCAATCCGAGCAGTTCCTCACTGTGAATTTCCAGGAAAGCAAGAACATTCTGTTTTTAGAAAATTACAGGTGCCGTGACCTTAAGATTCTCCAGAATAGAGAGTCTGGAAACTATCTTTCAAACTAAGGTCGATGGCAAATTTAGGTGTCCATTTGAAAATCCTTGAAACCAAGGAGAATTAACTGGAAGTCTAACTTATTCAAAATATCTTTGACCAAAGTCAAGGCAGCTGTTTGTATCGTTAGGAATGATCTAGTGGCAGTATAAATTGTTTGCAGCGAGAGCTTTGCTACTGCTACAACACCTAAAATTTCAAGAAACTAGGGTGGTTATAGATACGAATGAAGCTAAGAGTACATATGTGTAGTGTTGACAGCTAAGGAGTCGATGTTTTCTCTTAATGTTGTTTAGCTGCTAATTTACTCCAAACGAGTAGACTCATAGTCTGGGGGGAGGACATGGGATTCAGGCACAGAAATCTACTCCAACGGTGGCCCATTTGACCAAACCTTCTTGTAGCTTCATAAGTGTTCCTACAGCAAAATCTTAAGCCATCTTGGTAGGATATTGACTAAGCTCTTTGGGGAGCCGCCAATTTAGATATCTGCCAAAATCTACAGTCTCAGTCACTACACCTATTAATAGTTAGTCTCTGATGATGCTTGAAACGAGAAGCGATAAGAGGAATACCTAAGGTGGAACATTCAAATCAGCAACCAGTGTCGGGGTTTCACCTTCATGTTAGTAACCGGTTGGAACCTCTTCTCGAGAACCTTGGTGAGATTGCTTCTGCTCCCTTGAGTTCCCCTTTTATTCCCGAAGTAATCGTCGTTCAAAGTTCCGGCATGGCAAGATGGTTAACACAAGAGCTGGCCATCCGACTTGGAGTCTGGGCGAATAGCCAGTTTCTTTTTCCCAACGCTGCGGTCGAAGAAATATTTGATCGAGCAGGCCTTGGAAGAGTATCTGAAAAACTGTTTACGCCAGAAGTCATGGTCTGGCGTATTCTGGCAATATTGGACAACTTTTTGGAGAAACCCGAGTTTACATCTCTGAGTGGGTACTTGGGAGAGAGTAACGACTTACTCAAGAAGTTTCAACTCTGTCAGCAGATTGCTAAAATTTTCGACCAATATATGGTTTATCGACCAGAAATGCTCCTGGAATGGCAACAAGGTCACTGTTCCGATTGGCAAAGTCAACTTTGGCAGGCCTTGGTTATCGGTCATTCTCGGGAGCATAGGACGGCCATGCAGCAAGCCTTTCTTGAGAGGGCGAAGCAAGGTAAATTGTTGGCGCGCCAGTTTCCTAGTCGGATTTCCATTTTCGGTATGCCTACCTTGCCTTTATTTCACCTTGAAGTCTTTTTCGCACTTTCCCGCTATATCGAGATTCATCTATTCATGGTGAATCCCAGCCAGGAATATTGGGGAGATGTAGTTTCACCTAAAATGGTAGCCAAGATTAGAGCTAGAGGACAGAGTTCAAGGTCAAGCCGCTCTGAAGACTATTTTGAGGTTGGTAACCCACTTCTCTCTTCCATGGGAAGACTGGGCCAACATTTTCTAGGAATGCTACTTGACAGGAACTCTTACCAAGAGCACTTCCACTACAAAGATCCTGGACAGAAAACTCTGTTGACCTCCATCCAAAGCGACATCCTTAATCTAAGAGATCCTATTTCTCAGGGTATTCGAAGATCTGTGGTTACAGAAGACATCTCTCTGAGGATTCATTCCTGCCATGGCCCCATGCGAGAAATAGAAGTATTGCAGGATAATCTCTTGTCCCTATTAGATCAAATACCAGATCTCAGCCCTAATGAAATTCTGGTCTTAACACCTAACATAGCAGCCTACGTGCCCTTTATCAACGCTGTGTTTGGTGGGGAGTCTTTGCAAGAAAAACGTATCCCATTTTCCATCGCTGATCACAGCACGATGGCTGAAAGTCCAGTGATTCAAGCTCTTATGGAGATACTAAAGTTGGCCGGCAGCCGTATGGATGTCGACTGCGTCCTAGATCTGTTGGTTCGCCCGATCGTGTATAGGCGGTTCGACCTCTCCTCAGAGAATCTAGAATCGATCTTCCGCTGGGTTAAAAGTACTCGAATTCGCTGGGGCATGGATGGGGAGCACCGAAGGCAGTTTGGAGTTCCGCCCTTTGAGAACAACAGCTGGAGTGCTGGGATCAGGAGAATTCTGTTGGGTTATGCCATGTCGGAGCAAGGTCAGTCCTCGTTCCAAGGAGTGTTTCCGGAGGATGAGATCGAAGGTGCCGGAGTTCAAGCCTTGGGGGGGTTCGTTGAGTTCATAAACCAACTTTTTGACACGGTGAACACCTTGGAATCATCTCGGACCCTTTCTGAATGGTCACAGTTGCTCAGGAGTATTGTGGACCAGTTCCTAGTGGTAGAGGAGAAGACAGAAAGGGACCTTCAATTCTTCCACACTCTTTGTCAAGAAATGGGAGCTATACAATCCTTATCGAGTTTCAGTGATCCCGTAGGGCTAACGACTATCCTCCATCACTTAGGGCAGTGTCTCCAGCAGGCACGGTCTAGCCGAGAGTTCCTGACAGGGGGAGTTACCTTCTCTGCCATGGTCCCTATGAGAAGCATTCCTTTCCGGGTCATTGCTTTGGTTGGAATCAATGATGGGATTTTTCCTAGGAATGAAAGGCCGTTAGGCTTTGATCTCATGGTTCAGTCACCGAGGCAGGGAGACCCCTCTGCAAGAGATGAAGATCGAATGCTTTTCCTTGAGGCGTTATTGTCTGCTCGAGAACATTTGGTGATTAGTTATGCTGGACAAAGTATTCGAGACAACCAGTCACTAGCTCCATCCGTGTTGCTGACCGAATTAATGGACTATGTATGCCAGGCTTTCGAAGTGGAGGGGAGGGGCCACTCCATCCAGGATCAAATGCTGGTGCGACATCGGCTGCAGGGCTATAGTGCTTCCTATTTTTCCGGCAAGGATAGACTTTTCAGCTACTCTCGGGAAAACCTGGAGGCTTTAGAGGCTAGCCTTAATCGAGTTCAAGCTAACCCAGCTCGATTACTCAATACTATTGAGGAACCTTCTGAAGAATGGAGGGTGGTAGATCTTGATGAGATGAAACGCTTCTTCCGGCGACCTGTTGAGTATTTCTTTCGGAAGAGAGTAGGAATATTGCTGGAAGGTCAACCGGTAATGCTGGACAGGTGCGAACCCTTCGTAGTGAATGCACTGGATGAGTATCAGTTGAAACAGGAGTTGTTAGCCGCTTGGCTTGAAGGGAAGGATCTGGATACCTATCGTGAGTCAGTCCTAGCTCGAGGAATGTTGCCTCCAGGAAAAATGGGTGATCAGTGGTTCTACCAATTAGTTGCCAAGGTCGAATGTTTCGGCAAGACGTTGAGACCCCATATTAAAGACAATCCCCTCGATTCTTTAGCAGTGAATCTTGAATTGGGACCATTTTTTCTAAGGGGTGGTCTGGATGGTCTTTGGCCACAATATCTGGTTCGCTATCGTTGTGCCAAACTCACCTCGAAAGATCGTTTGGTAATGTGGATTGACCATCTCGTGATGAATTGTGTCAGGACTATTGAATCTCCACGCCAGAGTATCTTAGCGGGGAGCGACAAGGTTGTGACCTACCGGCCGGTTCAAGATTGTTACAGGCGGCTCGAAAATCTATTAGCTTACTACTGGACTGGTATTTGCCAGCCGCTACCCTTGTTGCTAGAAACCTCCTACGCCTATGCCAAGAAAATCTCACATGGTGCCGGACGGGAAGAGGCAATCAAAGATGCTCAAATTTCTTGGGCGTCTAGCCGTCAAGGCTACAGTAAAGCAAGAGATCCCTATCATGATTTGGCCTATCGAAGCATCAACCCATTGGATGAACGCTTTGAATCAATCGCCCTAGAGATTTTTACTCCGCTCTTAGATCATGAAGATGAAATGGGCTAGGGAGTATGACTGCTTCATAATTGGATGAATCCTCAGTGTTAGGAAAACCTGTGAGTACGATACCACTTGACCTGCATAGAATCCCTCTGCATGGGAGTCAACTGGTGGAAGCCAGTGCTGGAACCGGAAAAACCTACACTATTACGTCACTTTATCTTCGCCTGTTGCTTGAGAGTCGACTTGCTGTCAGTGAGATTCTGGTTGTGACCTTTACGGAAGGTGCCAGCCAGGATCTAAGGATTCGGATTCGACATCGAATCAGAGATGCATTGAGAGCTATGGATGAGGTGAGCGACGACGTTTTCCTGTCCGGTTTGATTAATCAGCTGGCAGACCGAGACAAGGCTCGGACAATTCTATTAAGTGCCTTGCGGAGTTTGGACGAGGCAGTGATTCTGACCATTCATGGCTTCTGCCAAAGAATCCTGCAAGAGAGCGCTTTTGAGAGTTCGTTGCTCTTTGATACAGAACTCAGCACAGATTCCGACCATGCCCTTAATGAGATCGTTGACGATTTCTGGCGAATCAATTTTTATGATGCCCCTGCATTATTTATTCAATATGCGGAGAAGAAAAAAGTGACACGGACCCACCTGTATCGATTTGCCAATCAGGTTGTCTGTCGACCCTTCTTGAGCATCATTCCAGAACAAAATCTGCAAGATCTGATGCTACGAAACAAAGAGGAGGAACAGATCTTAACAGTGTACCAAGAAGCTGGTGAGATGTGGAAAAGAGAGGAAGAACAGATCAAACGCTGGTTCGATACATGTGAGGGTTTAAACCGACGAATTTACTCAGGCACAAGAGTAAAAACAATGTTCGCTAAACTCACCGCATACCTTACTGCTGGAGATCCTCTACAACAGAACAAGTCTTTGAAAAGTTTTTGCCATAGTGTTCTGGTAGGCAGTATCAGGAGAAATCAGTCGGCAGCTGATTATCGATTTTTTGAAATTTGTGAAGTGTTGCACCAAATGCGGGATCAGCTGACACGGAGATATGACCTTGATTTGTTGGCACTCAAGCAAAACCTAGTCCAGTACCTGAGAAGGGAATTACGCGAAAGAAATCGTCGCCAGAACCAACGCTTTTTTGATGACCTGCTTCTCGACTTGTTAGAGGCCTTGCAAGGCGCCAGCAGCGCTGCTTTAAAAAAAGCGATCCGACATCGCTACCGGGCCGTATTAATCGACGAATTTCAGGATACAGATCCAGTTCAGTATGCAATCTTCGATACTATCTATGCTGGGACCGATGTCCCTCTTTTCCTGGTTGGAGACCCGAAACAAGCCATCTACAGTTTTCGCGGAGCCGATCTTTTTTCCTATTTGCGAGTTGCTAGAGGATTAGATCCGCGATTCACTTTGGAGGAGAATTGGCGCTCATCTAAAAGATTGGTAAATGCGGTCAACACCCTCTTCCAAAGAGTGGATAGTCCCTTTGTGTTTAAGGAGATTCTTTTTTCCCCGGTGAGGTCGGCGAAGGAAAAAACTGATGTGGCTGAAATTAGGAAGGAAGATCCAGCCCCCCTCAAGTTTTGGTTTTTACGAAGAGAACCGGTGAGGAAGAAGTCTTCCATCACAAAGGGGATCACCGATCGACTTTTACCGGATGCTGTGGCTTCAGAAGTTGTCAAACTTTTGAGGGCTGGATCGAGTAATCAGAATGAATGGGGGGATAAAGGGCTCCTGCCCCATGATATAGCGATTCTAGTAAGAACGAACAAGCAGGCTAGCTGGGTCCAGGAGGCTTTGAGAAAGCGCGGCGTTCCGAGTGTTGTGAGCGGAAGCGAAAGTGTGTTTACCACTTTAGAAGCTTTAGAATTGGAACGAGTTTTGCTTGGTATTGCCGAGTGCGGGAATGAGTACAAGGTGAGGGCTGCCTTATCGACCAACTTGCTGGGCATGGGTACGCGTCAGCTGATTTCTTTGGAGCAATGCGAAGACGATTGGGAAGCTAAGATGAAGGTTTTTAGTGATTACCGGGATTTATGGTTGAATGAAGGCTTCACTTATATGTCCAGGGCACTGATGACCAACGAAGGAATTCGGGCGAACCTTTTGGCTTTTTCTGATGGGGAGCGACGTCTGACGAATCTTCTTCATTTATTGGAATTGTTACAAGAGCGGACTCTCCACTACGCTTTAGGTGTTGAACGGCTATTACAATGGTTGAGTCAGCAACGCCAAAAGGAGGATCGTGGTCAAAAGGAAGGATACCAGGTACGTCTTGAGAGTGATGATGACGCGGTGACTGTTGTGACTGTTCATCGTAGCAAAGGATTGGAATACTCTGTAGTTTTTTGTCCGTTTTGCTGGAGTGTTAACAACTCTGAATGGATTCTCTTTCATAATGGTCAGGACGGCCGAGCAATGATGGACATCGGCTCAGAAGATGTCCAAGTAAACCGAAGACGTTCCCAAGAAGAGAATCTAGCTGAAGAAGCACGTCTTCTCTATGTGGCGATCACTCGAGCAAAACATCGATGTTATCTGATATGGGGTGCTTTGAAGGATGCTAAGAAATCGCCCCTGGCTTACCTCATCCACCCAAGAATAAAGCAGACGAAGTTTCTAGAAGATGTCGTAGATTTTGATCAGATGACGGATGAAGAGATTCAGAAAGATTTGGAAGAACTAGCACGTCAAGCACAAGGTTCCATCGAAGTAGCGACCATGCCAGAGCCGACGACTGAGGAGTATCTCCCCTCCGTGGATCCTGAAATCAAATACAGCTGTCGACGTTTTAAGGGTAAGGTGGTCAAACAATGGGAAGCTTCCAGCTTTAGCAGGCTAGTGTCAGGCCGTGGGTACAGGATGGAGCTGCCAGACAGAGATGCTCCGTCGTTGCAGGGAGAGCCGAAAGGTGGGTTGGCTCCTAACGGACGGCATTCAATCGTCGACTTTCCCAAAGGAATTCAGGCTGGGAATTTCTTTCATGAGCTCTTTGAAACCTTAGATTTTTCTGGCCAAACCAGCCTCAGTTATGAAGCTCTGATCCAGGACAAGCTGTGCCGTTATGGATTTGAGGGATTTTGGAAAGAACCAGTTTGCCAGACGATTACCAGGGTACTCTCCATGCCACTAACGACCGATCTAGATCGAGTCTTCTTGCTTGGGTTGGATCCTAGCCAACGGTTGCATGAAATGGCATTTAGTTTTCCTGCGGCAGGACTGAGCCTAAGTAGATTACAAAATATCTTTACTCTGTATTCAAGATCAAATTTGCCGAAATCTTTTCTAGACAAGCTGGGTCAGCTGGATCTGATACACGGAGATACATTAATGAAGGGTTTCATAGATCTGATTTTTCAGAGGGATGGCCGATATCATCTTATTGACTGGAAATCTAATTTTCTTGGGTCTCATTTGGAGGATTATTCCCAGTCCGCCTTAACCGAGGTCATGGATAGAGAATGGTATTTTTTACAGTACCATCTTTATGTGGTGGCCCTGCATCGACATCTCACTTTCCGGCTTCCGAACTACGATTACGATCGAGACTTCGGAGGGGTCTTCTATATTTTTCTGCGGGGGGTAAATCCGGATAAGGATCACAAGGCTGGAGTTTATGTGGATCGCCCACCTCGGAATTTAATTCTAGCGCTGGACAAGTTTCTGATGCCCGATGGAGGCTCTTTTCAACAAGGGGCTAATATTTAACAAATTATTAGTTTTAAATGGATCATATAATTTTAGATAACAATCTAGGAGAGAGCCTAATCCTTGGTAAGTTCAAAGCGTGAGAACTCAAGGGGCTCTTTTCGACAAAAGTATCCAGCAGCACAGTTAGCTTGGTTATACTCCCGACTTGCGACAGTTGCTTGGGTTAAAAGTAGCGTCGTGATTTTTACTTAACCTGCCCTTGTGAAGATTAAGAGTGCTTTCTCGAAGAAAGGATCATTAGGAAGGGGTAAGTCTGGGTGGGTGAAACCTTACTCAACAAAAGGTGAATGATCATTTGAGGTTGGTGTAAATGCCGAAAACCATAATTCAGGTTCCATCCATTGGGATAATTTCATGACTGCCTTAATGACAAACGACGGCTCCTTTGAGCCAGAAGAGGTAGAAGAAGATCTGCTCCCACTTGTTCATTTGGACCATCAGTTTGCTGATTTTCTAACGAAATTGGTGGGTACCCATAGCAACGCACTTTGGAGGGCTGCTGCACTGACGAGCCAAGCGACCCGGAGAGGTAATATTTGTCTCGACCTTGGATTGGTTATTTGTAAGGGAATGTTGGAGGTGGAAGTCGAACCGGCGAGGGGAGGGACATGCCTTTCTTTGGCGGATTGGATTCTCGCCTTGAAAGCTTCGCCGGCGGTTGGTGTTCCGGGACAGTACTGCCCTTTGATATTGGACCCAGCTAACCGGTTATATCTGTATCGTTATTGGAGATACGAGAAGTTAGTTGCTGACTTTTTGCGCTCTAGAATGTTTCGACCGCCTAAGGTGGTAAACCACCAGTTGTTAAAGGAAGGATTGGACCGCTTATTTCCTGGGATGGTCCAAAATAAAATCGATTGGCAGAGCTTGGCAGTCTATGCTGCGATCAGACGCAGCCTTGTAGTTATTACGGGCGGACCTGGCACTGGTAAGACTGCCACCGTTGTTAAGATTCTGGTCCTCTTGCTTGAGCAGCAAGAAGGACAGCCACTCCGAGTGGCCCTGACGGCTCCTACGGGTAAAGCTGCGGCTCGGCTTCAGAAGTCCATCAGTTCTGTCAAAGACAGTCTTGATTGTGCAGATTCCATCCGGAAGCTTATTCCAGAAGAAGCAATGACGATTCACCGACTCCTAGGAGCATTACCCAATGCAACCCGATATCGGTTCAATGAAGAACGCTTGCTCCCTCACGACTTGGTAGTGGTAGACGAAGCCTCAATGCTCGACTTGCCCCTCATGGCGAAGCTTGTCCAAGCTCTTCCTGATTCTTGCCAACTAATCCTCTTAGGTGATGCTGATCAGCTGTCTTCTGTTGAACCCGGGTCGATTCTTGGCCATCTTTGTGATCCACAAGAGTTGAGACATTTTTCACAGGAGTTCGTTGTGCAGGCCAAAGGACTGGTTGGAGGAAGCGTCGGGATAAGCATTACTGAGGCTACGGAGATGGCCGGGGCGGATTCATTTGTGAGACTACGTCAGAGTTATCGATTCGAGGCAAGAAGCGGAATTGCTAAGTTCAGCAAAGAAGTTAATAGGGGAGACTCTCAGGCGGCCTTGAAGATTTTGGCTGACGAAAACCTGCCTGATATTATATGGGAAGAGATGGTTAGTTCCAAACAGTGGGAAGCTATGTTGGCAACCAGAATACTAGAAGAATTTGCAAAGTATTTGAAAGCAGACTCGGTCAGTGAAGCGTGGGCGGTATTTGATCAATTTCAGATTTTGTGCGCCCAATGGAGGGGGAGTCGTGGGGTGGTGGCTGTTAACCAACGGGTAGAACAGGTGCTTTCCTGTGCTGGCCTAATCCGGACAGGAGCTCGCTGGTATAAAGGCCAACCAATTTTAGTTACTCAAAATGACTATCGTCTAAGGGTCTTTAATGGGGATATTGGTCTAATCTTTCCGGAGAAGGAAAACCAGGAGTCGAGTGGTAAATTGCGAGCCTTTTTCCCTCTTGGCAATGGAGCTTTCAAGAGAGTACTCCCTAGTCGATTACCGGCTCATCAGACTGCTTATGCCATTACAGTGCACCGAAGCCAAGGATCAGAGTTTGACAAGATTCTTTTGTTGCTTCCGAGAAGTTCTTCTTTGGTCTTAACCCGAGAGCTGATATATACGGCAATTACTCGTGCTAGAAAAGAAGGAGAAATCTGGGGCACTCGGGATATTTTAGGACAGGCCATTGAACGGCGGATCACGCAAAATTCTGGTTTGAAAGATGCCTTGATAGCGCCCCCCCTGAAAGTTGAAGATCTGCAAGCATAGGAAAATCAAGAGCCGACTACCCTCACGAGATTGGTCAGTGCCTAAGACAGTCACAGAATGCGGATCATGTTTCACAATAAGGTGACTGGAGAATGTTAGTTTCAAGTGTGCAATGATGAAGTGCTGAGCACTTACCTTGAGTTAGAGGAGAGGCCAAGTCCCTAATAAAACTTGACATTACAGAAATTGAAATAGAAGAGATGAATCCCGCCGAGTTTGTGGAGTCGACCGAGACACAGATGTTTTCTGGATAGCTTCTCTGGATGGATTAACCTACTATGCTGGACAGGTTGTTCTGTAAGACAATCGATCCAAGGTGAGTTTTCACATTCCTTGAAGGTCTTTGGCATATTTATCACTATGAGCTAGAATTCTGAGTGTGAAATACTAGCTCAGTTGCAATGTACTGAGGTTCAAAACAGTGACCTATAAGATTCAGGGTTTTCAGGGGGTGCTTAAACTAGTTTGGCTTTGTTGGGTGATGTGCGATGAGAAGGCTGAGAAAACAGTTGGATCTGGATCCCTTTGTTCTTATAATTCCACGGTCAATGGGTGAAGTTTTTTACAGAGGTAGGTGGAACAAATGAAAGTCACAATTCTTACTATTTATTCCAGCGACAATGTGATTGATGAATTAGAAGAGCTCATTCTTGAGATGAGCAAGCAAGAACCGCAGATATATACGGAACTCAATATTGAGACCGGTGAAGAAACTTTTACTGC
>Ga0310342_100000654_pt1 | contig 20051 bp, 13 predicted proteins | sample S15DNA20500_MG_FD_206155 | JGI IMG/M metagenome (GOLD analysis project Ga0310342, IMG submission 206155) | Marine microbial communities from station ALOHA, North Pacific Subtropical Gyre - S1503-DNA-20-500_MG | ecosystem: Environmental > Aquatic > Marine > Oceanic | place: Pacific Ocean: North...
CTTCTTGATGCCGCCGCCGAACAGCAGCACGCTCGAGGCGCTGGTGAAGTGGCGGTGCATTCCGTAGAACTTCATCTCATTGATGACATTGGGGACGTTTACCTGGTTGCGGACCTGTTTTTCCGGCTTTCCTTCAACCATGCAATCGCGGCTGAATTCACTGGCAAGGACGATCAGTGTCCGGTCGAGCAGGCCTCGTTCTTCGAGATCGAGTACGAGCTGGGCGATCGGAGCGTCGATCTGTCGCTTCATATCTGTCAGCCGGGTGTGCCCGTTCTCGTGCGTATCCCATTGTTTGAAGGGGCCGTATTCGGTCGTGACCTCGATGAACCGGGCGCCTTTCTCTACCAGCCTGCGGGCCAGCAGGCAGCCGAGACCAAACTTGCTGGTATTGTAGGCCTTGTAGGTCTCTTCGGGTTCCAGGCTCAGGTCAAAGGCTTTCGATGCGGGTGAGTTCATCAGGCGGTAGGCCGATTCGGCGGAGCGCAGCAGGGATTCTTTCTGGTAGCCGGAGCCGTTGCGGGCCACGGGGCTGGCCTCGAGCATCTTTCGGTAGGTCTCGTAGCGTCTCTTGAAGCGGTCGACGGTCATGCCGGCAGGTGGACGGACCACCTTGACGGCTTGGCGGGGATCCGGTACGCGGAAAGGGCCGAACTCGCTGCCGAGGAAGCCCGCGGTCTGGAAGGCCTTGATCTCCTCGGCCTCTCCGTTTCCTTCGTAGGGTTGCCCGATATCGATAAACGCCGGCATGGCCTCGTCGCGGGGGCCCAGCGCCTGGGCTATCCAGGCTCCCAGGTGCGGCGCAGCGACCGTGAGCGGAGGTTCGTAGCCGGTGTGCCAGTGGTACTGGTGGCGGGAATGAAGGATAAAGCCAAGGTCTCCAAGGACATGGGTGCGCAGGAGGGTTCCGCGGTCAAGCACGGCAGCTGTCTTCTCGAGGCCCTTGGTCAGCTTGACCCCATCGACTGCGGTCTCTATGCTCGGGAAACTGCACAGAAGCTCGTTGGCTGGAAGCCCTTTGCGGAAGGGGGTGTAGCGCTTGGGGTCAAAGGTCTCGGTGTGGGCCATTCCGCCCGCCATCCAGAGCACGATCACCGAGTCGGCCGTCGCCTTGGGAGAGAGCGGACTTGCCGAACCGAAGGCGGCCCTGGGGGCGCCAGCGGCGAGAGCGCCGAGGGTGGCGGCTCCGGCGGTCTTCAGGAAGTCCCGGCGGCGGAGGTTCGTTTCGGGCGAGCTGTCGGTCTTTTTCATGGCTTTGTGTCGGGTTGCCGGTTTCAGCTTAATATACCAATTGGAATTCAGGATGCATCAGGATTGCCCAGAGCAGATCCTGGACACCCTCGGCTGCGGCGGGGGTTCCCACCAGCCCCGAAAGGGCCTTGAGCTCACCTGCGGTGGGCTCGCGCGAGAGCCCCCTGCTATAGACGGCCTTGATGAGCTCTGTGGTTGACCTGTGCTCCTGGCCGAGGAGTTGTTTCGAGTTCCAGGAGATGATCCTGTCCAGGGTCTTTCCATTGGTCAGCTCGAGGGCCTGGAGCAGGGTGGCTACAGACTCTCTCCGGCTGACAACCTGCTCGCGATTGGGACGGCCTAGGGCGACCTGCAGGGGGTCGGAGAAGGTCAGCGATGAGCGAACCTCGACTCCACCAGCCAGGGGCGCGTTCGACTGGAAGTGATCGCCGACATTCCAGGGGCTCGCATCCAGATCGCCTATGCGAAAGGACTTCTTCCAGCCCGTATCGGGGGTGGCGGGGAGGTGCCAGTCTTTCTTTTTATCGAGGGTGTGCAGCCAGGCTGCGCTGGTGGCGATCTCGGACAGTGGGGCGCCTTTTGAATCCATTGCTTTCAGGGAGACAATCAGGCCGGCGGGGTTGGCTCCGCCGCCTCCATTGCTTGCGCGAACAGCAAGGAGGTTTTCCCCTTCGCGCAGTTTTTTCCCGACTCTTGCAGTGACCGGGGCGCTCCACTCGCTGCTCGAGAGCACTTTTTCCCCGTTCAGATAAAGATTGAATTCGTTATCCGCTGTAGCGGTCAGGAGTGCGACCGGGGGCAGCTTGGGGAGGAAGAAGGTGTAGCGGAAGTAGACAGCCTGTCCGGCAGGCGCTGTATTGTAGCCGCTGCCGGACCAGATCCACTCGGCCTTCGAGGCGCCGGGTATGCTTTTCCTGCTGGAGCTTGAGTGAATCTTGGCGGCGACCTTGAATTGTCCGCCCTGGCCCCGGCCATCTTTTTTACCCGGCCGGGCATCGTCCCTGCTTCCGGATCCGGCAAGGCTCCAGGCGGCATCGATGAACTGCTCGGCGGACAGCCGCTTCACCAGGGGGCCGCGGAAGATGAACCGGGTCCTGGGATCCTCTTCCCGCTTCTCGTCGATCGCGGGAAGCCGGTAGGCCCGGGAGGTCGTGATGAGCTTCAGCGTGTGCTTGAGATCGTAGGCGTTTTTGACCAGGTCGGTTGCGAGCCAGTCGAGGAGGTCCTGGCTCCAGGGCTCCATGTCCATATTGTCGAGGGGCTCGACGATGCCCCGGCCGAAGGCCACGGCCCAGAGACGGTTGACGATGGTCCGTGCCAGGCGTCCGTTTTCCGGCAGGACCAGGATGTCGGCGAGCTGCCTCAGCCTTTCTTTGCGCGGAGCTTTCGCGTCGATCTCACCAAGCTCGGGGTAGAGGAAGCCTGTCTTCGAGGCCTCACCGATCGGCTTGTCGCAGCGATGCAGCTGCAGCGGGCCGTTGGCGAAGACCGAGGCGAAGGCGTAGGAGTCCTTGAGCTTCCAGTGGTTGACGAAGCTGTCATGACAGGAGGCGCACTTGAGGTTGGTTCCGAGGAAGACCTGGGCGACGTTCTGGGCGGCCTGGATCTCGGGGCGCTGGCTCTCGTTGACCACCCCGCGCCACTTGATGCCGCGTATGAACCCGTTGCTTCCCGGCACGGGGCTGATCAGCTGGTGGACGAACCTGTCGTAGGGAAGGTTCTCGTAGAGGCTCCGGTAGAGCCACTCGGTGATCTGTCCGCGGCCGCCATCGATAAAGCCGGTTCCCTTGTAGGCGTTTCGCAGCATGTCGTTCCAGTAGGTGAGCCAGTGGCCGGTGTAGCGGCCATTGTCAGCCAGGAGGCTGTCGATGATCGCCTCCCTGCGCGCGGCGGTGTCTTCGCCTGGATCGCTCGCGGGTGGAAGCAGCCCGGTGAGATCAAGATAGGCTCTGCGGCGAAAGACTCCGGGCGAGACGGTCCTGCCGGCGGCGACGCCATGTTTTTCAAGGTAAGGAGCCAGGAGCCTGTCGATGGGGTTGAGCTTCGCATCGCCTGGGGGCAGCACGGGCTCTCGCGGCGCCAGCGCCGCCCTGCGGTGGGACTTGTCGAAGCTGAAGCCGTCAATCCAGGGAGCCCCTTCATCGATCCATTTCCTGAGCGTCTCTGCCTCTCCCTCGCCCAGGCGCTCTCCCTTCGGGGGCATCCGCTTCTTGGGGTCGTCGCTCAGGACGCGCTTGATCATGGCGCTTCCGGAGCTCTTGCCCGGCTCCAGGGCCGGACCGCTCTCTCCTCCCTGCAGGAAGTTCACGCGGGTGTTCATCGAGAACCCACCCTTGCGCTTCTCTTCCATGTGGCATTTTCCGCAGCGCTTCTTGAGCAGCGGCGCCACCTTGTCGTGGAAGAGGGAGCCTGGGCCTTCCTCCGCGGCGGCTCCGCGGGCGCAGGGCGCCAGCGCGACCGTCAGGAGGAGGATGGACAGCTTGTTCATGGACTACTTTCCCTGTTTGAACATCGCGTGATCAGATTTTCCCATTGAGAGCAGGTAGGCGACCAGGTCGAGAACCTCCTCCTTGTTGAGAGGATTGAGCAGGCCGGCGGGCATCATCGAGCCCTTGGCCGGCATGGTCTTGAGGATCTGCTTGTGGTTGACACCCGAGTTGCGGCTGGGCGTCAGCATATTGGTGTTTACCGAGAAATTATCGCCTCCGCCATTGACGATCCGCCCGGTTACGGTCTTGCCGTTTTTCAGGATAAAGATCGTGGCGCGGTACTGGTCGGAGACCACCTTGCCGGGGTCGAGGATCGACTCGAGCAGGTCGCTCTTGCTGAAGCGCCCGGCCGCGGCGGTCAGGTCAGGTCCGGCTGCGCCGCCCTGCCCGTCGAATCGATGGCAGACGAAGCACTTCGCCGCGGCGAACATCTTCTTGCCGTGCTCGAAGTCCCGGCCAACGAGTCCCTTCTCGACGGCCGGCAGGACGTTCTTGGTGGTCCATTCCTTTCCCGGGCCTTTCGGCTTGGGCAGCTGGGTGAGCATCCCGGGGGCCGGGCTGTTCTTGAGTGAGCCGGCGGCGAGGAGGGCTTTCTTTTCATCTGCACCGAGGCGTCCAATCGCCGCGCTCCTGACGTTGTTGATGAAGCCATTGAAGCTGGCGCCGCCACGGAAACCACGGGCGTTGCTGAACCATTTGAAATAGCGTTTGCGCTCATCGAGCGTCCAGCCGGTTTTCAGGCTGTGGAGGGCCAGGGCGTAGTGCATCTGGTCCTCCTGTGCCGGGCTCGTCTCCAGCAGGTTTACCGTCTTCCCGGAGACGCCGGGTGCCTCGAGGTAGATCAGTACCTGGCTCAGCTCGCGGTTCAGGGGGGCGGTCTTCGCCGGGTAGAGCTTAGAGAGCTCTGCCGCGATCTTCGCTCCCGCAGCCTCGGCCGGCTTGCCCATGCGTATGAATACGAGGCCGTAGGCACGCAGGAGATTGATCAGTTGGGTCTCGTCCAGTGAGGCGGCCTTGATGTTACCGAGTGCGGCGAGCAGGCCGGGCCCGGCTTCAGGCTTTCCATGCCGGGCGAGGGCGATGGCTCCCTGGATCAGGGCGACAGGGTTCTTTTCAGCCAGGACTTTTTCCTGCCAGGAGGCCACGGGCTGGTGCTCGACAGCGATTCTCGCTGCGTACCGCAGGTAGCGGTCAGGGCTGGCGAGCTGGGGCCAGGCAGCCTCGAGGGCTGCCGGGTCCTGCTTGCCGTGGAAGCTCTCCAGCTTCTTGCGTTGGGCCCGAAGCTTCTCCGACTCTGCCGATGTCTTCGCGACGCCGCCCTTGTCCTCGCCGGTATAGGTGACCCGGTAGAGCCCTGACTGGGTACGCCTTCCGCCGACGGAGACATAGAGGGCCTTGTCCCTCGGGTTGACGATGACGTCGGTGAGGGGGAACGGGGCGCCGGCGATGAACTGTTCGAGCTCACCGGTGTAGGTACCTCCCTGGGGGGTCATGTGGACAGCGTAGAGCTTTCCGTAGGACCAGTCACAGATATAGAGAGCCTCCTGGTACTTGACGGGGAAGTCCGCACCATAGCCGAAGCCGATCCCGGTGGGGGAGCCGGGGCCGACGTCGACGACCCGGCCGAGGCTGTCGGGATAGTAGGTCGGCCATTTGCCCGTACCTGAGCGCCAGCCGAACTCACTACCACTGATAACATGGTTAACCCGGGTGGGGCGGTACCATGGGGTTCCGACGTCCCACTCCATGTCGGCGTCGTAGGTGAAGAGCTCGCCGTTTTTGTTGAAGGCGATGTCATACTGGTTGCGGTAGCCGTTGGAGACCAGCTCCCAGACCTTGCCTTCCGGGTCGGTCCTGGCGATCCAGCCACCGGGGGCGAGCTTGCCCCTGGCGTGGCCGCGGGCATCCCAGAGCCGGGGAAGGAGCAGGTCCTCTTTCCAGGTTCGCGGGACGAGGGATTTTTCGGGGTTGGGGATGTCGGTGTGGTTGCCGCCGATGACGTAGATGTACTTCCCCTCAGGGCCGAGGATGACAGCGTGCGGCCCGTGCTCTCCACCGCCACGGATTGACCTGAGCAGCTTGCGGTCGTCGAACTGGCCATCACCGTTGGTGTCACGCAGGCGGTAGAGCCCCCGGTCCTTTTCACTCTGGACGACATAGAGGCTGTCGAAGGCATAGAGGAGGCCGTGGGCGTGGCCGGCGTTGCCCGCGAGGCGCTCCACGAGGGTTTCACTTTTTTTCCCGATCGGCGAGGGGGTGATGCGGTAGAGGGCTCCATACTGGTCGGATGTAATGATTCTTCCCTTCGGGTCGACGGTCATGGTTACCCAGGAACCCTCCGAGCCCTTGGGTACCGAGTAGAGCAGTTCGACCTTGAAGCCCGGCAGCACGATGAGGCTGTCGGGGGCTGCGGCCTGGACCGGTTTCGGGGCCGCGCCGGCGTTGACCAGCGTGGTGCTGTTGACCGAGCTTCCCCAGGGGCCGCCGCCGATCTCGGCAATCGTGGTGGACTTCTTCCACTGGCTGTCATTGAAGGCGGTTTTCTTCCAGCCTGCAGCGGCCTTCCGGCTCGCCTTCCAGGCGGAGCTTGTCGAGAGGATCTGGGCGCCTTTTTTGTCGCCCCTCGGCCTGCTCTTCCAGGAGTCCAGCGAGAGGATCAGTCCGCCGGGGCCGCCTGAGTTGACGGCTTCCACGGCAATGACGTTTTTTCCTTTTACCAGGTTTCCGGCAATCTCCGCCCGCACGGGGGTTGACCATTCGTTTGAGGAGACAGCCTTCTTGCCATTGATAAAGACCCGCATGGCGTTGTCGCAGCTGCCTGCGACCGTTACCGATGTGGGAATGGACGAGAGGTCAAAGGTGTGACGAAAATAGACCGTTTCGTTGCTGTCGGATGGGCTGCCGAGCCAGATCCACTGGGGGACGGCTTTTGCCGCGGCTTGGGCCTGGTTGAAGGAGGCGTTGTCAACGGAGATGGTAAAGCCCGAGAAGATCAGCGTGACGGCGAGGAGAGGGAAGCTGGCGAGCGAGAGCTTTTTCATGGCTACTGTATCCCGTGTTGTTTGAAGTTGTTTTCCGTAAAACTGAACAGCGGCAGGAAACCGGTACTCCCAGGCCCTGCAAGACCTGTATCGTGATTCGCCGGGCTCAAAAAGTCAATTTCACTGTCGGCAAAGGCTGCCCCTGTTCGCATTGAATTTGCGGTCCGGTCAACTACTATGGTCCTCGTGAATACCGGGAAAAACCAGGAAAGCAAGCTGCCGTCTTCATTGGCTGATCATCTCGGCGAGGTGCTGGAGCTCTGCGATGCATCGCTTCGGCGGACCGCCGAGAGGTGGGGTGCCGACGAGCCCGCACCGATCTGGACCGAGGCGGGCAAGTGGTACCGGCAGCCGGACATGTGGACGGACTGGACTCCGGGCTTCTACGCGGGACAGATGTGGGTGCTTCACAAGCTGCTGAAGGATGATTTCTGGGCCGCGAGGGCCCGGGAGCAGTCCGCTGCGCTCCTGCCGCGCCGCCATGACAGGGATGTGCACGACCTCGGATTTATTTTTCTGAGCTCGTATGGGCGCTGGCTCGATCAGGCCGCCGAGGATGATCCTGTCCGGAAGGAGCTGGTTGACACCATCGTCACGGCCGCCACGGTGCAGAGCGAGCGCTGGAACGGCGCCACAGACGAGGGCTTCATCTATTCATTTAACGGCCCCCAGTCGCTGTTCATAGATGTCATGATGAACGTGAGGCTGCTGTTCTGGGCGGCGGCGAACGGAGCGGACCCGGGGGTGGGGGAGAGAGCCATCGAGCACTCCCGCACATCCGCGAGCTACCTGGTTCGCTGTGATGGGGAGGGGCTCGGTGAGACAGATGGCAGCGTGGCGCACGAGGCGATCTTCAATACCGAGGAGGGCCGCGGAGAATTCCGCTGCCTGTCGACGCAGCAGGGGTATTCGCCTTTTACCTGCTGGGCCAGGGGGCTGGCCTGGGCTCTCTACGGCTACGCCTACGCCTGGGGCGCCTCCGGCCATGGAGAGTTCCTGGAGACCGCTCACCGCTGCGCTCGCTACTATCTCTTAAACACGCCCGGGGACTGTGTGCCGTATTGGGATTACGGGGCGCCCGGCATCCCCGATGAGCCGCGTGACTCTTCGGCGGCGGCTATCGCCGGCTGCGGGTTGATGCTGTTGGCCGACCTGGACCCCGGGGCCGGGGGCGCCGAAAGTTACCGCCGTACGGCCATCGAGATCGCGACGACCCTGAGCGGTGACGAATATCTCGGTCCGAAGAGGGAAGGTGAGGAGGGACTCCTGCTTGGCGGGGTCTATCATCGTCCCCGCGGCTGGGGTGTGGGCGGGGCTGTGATGTGGGGAGATTATTTCTTCCTGGAGCTCATCGAGCGCCTCCTCGGCCTCGATGACGAGGACCTGAGGCCCCTCGGGCCGGGTGAATGTCCCGTCCGGCTTGAAAAACCAGCAGATTGAACAGAGTTTTTATTACTATATCAAGATATCTTGATATAGTATCTGGTATGCAAAGCTGCCTCTCTACAGTAAAGGCCCTCGCTGATGAAACCCGTCTGCGGATCGTCAGGGTTCTGATGACCGGGAGCTACAACGTCAACGAGCTCGTCACCATTCTCACCATGGGACAGAGCCGTGTCTCGAGGCATCTGCGGATCCTCTCCGACGCGGGGCTCGTGAGCCCCCGGCGCCAGGGCACCTGGGTGTACTACGAGCTCACAGGGCTCTGGGAGAGCGAAACACGCAGCGGCTTTCTGCCGAGCTTCGCCGACGAGCTGTCCTCGAACCCGCTTCAGTTTGCCGCCGCCGATGACAGGGGCATCAAGGCCTGTCTGAACCAGCGTAGCAGGCAGGCCGAGCGTTTTTTCAACGATGTAGCCGAGCGCGATGACTCGCAGCGCGAGGAGATCGAAGGCCCGGCCGATCATCATGAGCTGCTCAGCAGTATCCTGGCTTCCGTTCCCGGAGGTGAAGGCAACGGCACGGTGGTCGATCTCGGCACCGGCACCGGCAGGCTGCTGTCATTGCTCTGTGAGAATTCCCGGCATGTGATCGGGGTCGATGGTGCGAGAGAGATGATCGAGGTGGCGCGGAAAAGGAGTGAAGAGCTCGAGCTGGGTGCGGTGGAGTTTCGCCTGGGGAGCCTCGAGCACCTGCCCCTGCGCGATGGCGAAGCTGATGCGATGGTCGCCAATATGGTTCTCCACCATGTCGCCAATCCCTCGGCTGTGATCAAGGAGGTTTACCGGGGGCTTGTTCCCGGGGGGCGCTTCCTCCTGGCCGACTACGTGGCGCATTGGCGTGAATCGCATAGGGAGAAGCTGGGTGATCTCTGGCTCGGTTTCAACCGGGAAGAGCTCATCGGCTGGCTCGAGCTGGCGGGATTTGAAGTTGAATCGGAGCGGGAGCTGCCCGGCAACAGGCGGCGCCCGGGGGTATTCGTCATAGAAAGCAATCGAAGGTCGTGAGAATGTAAGGAGGCCTCCCGGGAGGGAGGGGAATTTTTTGGCTGACGCGAACGAAAAAAAAAGACAGGGAGCGGTAGATTTGTCGACGACCGAGAAACCGGCCTACAAGGTCAAGGATATCGAGTTGGCGGAGTGGGGGCGAAAAGAGATCGAGCTGGCCGAGCGCGAGATGCCCGGCCTCATGTCGCTGCGCGAGAAATACGGAGGCGAGAAACCGCTCACCGGAGTCCGCGTAGCCGGCTGCCTCCACATGACAATCCAGACCGCGGTCCTCATCGAGACCCTCATCGAGCTCGGGGCGGAGGTCACCTGGTCGAGCTGCAATATCTACAGCACCCAGGACCACGCCGCCGCGGCCATGGCCGTCGCCGGCGTCCCGGTCTACGCCTGGAAAGGCGAGACCGAGGATGAATACGACTGGTGCATCGAGCAGACGCTCGTATTTCCCGACGGCAAGCCCCTGAACATGATCCTCGACGATGGAGGAGATCTCACCAGGATAGTCCACGACAAGTATCCGCAGTACATGGCTGATATCCGCGGACTCACGGAGGAGACCACCACCGGCGTGCACAGGCTCTACCAGATGCTCGAGCGCGGCGAGCTGAAGATTCCCGCCATCAACGTCAACGACTCCGTCACCAAGAGCAAGTTTGACAACCTCTACGGCTGCCGTGAGTCGCTCGCCGATGGCATCAAGCGCGCCACCGACATCATGGTCTCGGGCAAGGTCGTCGTCGTCTGCGGCTATGGAGATGTAGGTAAGGGTTGCGCCCAGTCCATGCAGGGCTTCGGAGCGCGAGTCATCGTCACCGAGATCGATCCGATCTGCGCCCTGCAGGCCTCGATGGAGGGTTACGAGGTCGTCACCATGGACGAGGCGGCCGGCGAGGGCGACATCTTCGTAACAGCCACCGGCTGCTGCGACGTGATCACCGGTGAGCACATGCTGAAGATGAAGAACGACTCCATCATCTGCAACATCGGCCACTTTGACACCGAGATCGACGTCGACTGGCTGACGAAGCGCGAGGATGTCGAGTGTGTGAATATCAAGCCGCAGGTCGACCGCTACGTCTTCGGGGATGGGCGCGGCCTGATCCTGCTGGCCTCCGGGCGGTTGGTGAACCTTGGCTGCGCGACGGGGCATCCCTCCTTCGTCATGTCGAACTCATTTACCAACCAGGTGCTGGCGCAGATGGCGCTCTGGCAGACGCCGGATGCGTACCCTCTCGGTGTCCACATGCTTCCGAAGAAGCTTGATGAAGAGGTCGCAAGGCTGCACCTCGAAAAGCTCGGCGTCAGGCTCACGGAGCTTACGGCGGACCAGTCGGAATACCTTGGCCTGCCGGTCGAGGGTCCCTACAAGCCTGAATTCTACCGTTACTGAGCACCGGGATCAGAGCTGCGGCTCGCTGCCTTTCCTGCGGATGGGCAGGAAGTCGGTGATGCCGCTGTCGCTCATCTTCAGCATGAAGAGCACCGCCTCGGCCACGTCATCGGTTCGGATCAGCGTAGCAGGGTCGAGATCCGGGCGGGCCTGGCGGATCAGGTCGGTGTCGACCCCGCCGGGGCAGACGGCGCGGACCCTGATGCCCGAGGGGGCCGCCTCGGTGGCGATGCTCCGGGTGAGTCCCATCACCGCGTGCTTGCTGGCGCCGTAGGCCGCCTGGTCGGGGTAGCCCTTGAGGCCAACCACGCTGGCGATGTTGATAATGTCTCCATCGCCTGCCTTCTTCATGTGAGGAAGCGCCGCCTGCATGAAGAGGTAGGTTCCCCCGGCGTTGATCTCCATGGTTCTGAGAAACTCCCGGTAGGGGACCTCCTCGATCGGGCCGAAGGTCCCCGTTCCCGCGTTGTTGACCAGGATGTCAATGTTCCCGTGGCGCTCGAGATGACCGGTCGTAGCGTCCCTCACTCCGTCCTCGTCGGTGACGTCACAGGGATGGGCCTGGATGCCGGCGCTCTCGGCGCTGAGAGACTCGAGAGCCTCCGCACCCCGCGCGATGGCGGTAACAAGCACTCCCTCGGCGGCAAGCCGCAAGGCGAGGGTTCTGCCGATCCCGCGCGAGGCTCCCGTGAGGATGCATGATTTTCCGGCAAGGTCTCTCATTGGCAGTATGATAATCCGTTCAATGCGATCTTCAGAAGAAAGTATCCAGCCGAATCCGGGCGATGCGCCGCTCAGGGTGTTTGTCTACGGGACCCTGCGGGCTGGTGGCAGGTTCCGTCCCCAGGTGGATCACCTCGTGAATACCCAGGAAGGCGGAAGCATCCGCGCCTGTATGTACCATTTCGCCGACGAGGGATCGAGGGGAGACTATCCCTTTATCGTGCGGGGAGACTCCGTGGTGCATGGGGAGGTGCTGACCTTCAAAGACTGGGAGCGGGCCCTGGAGATCCTCGACCGTATCGAGGGCTATCCCCACCTCTATACCCGCGAGGTGGTGATCGTCACCTGCGCCGGCGGCACGCTCAGGGCGCAGTGTTATTTCATCCGTCCCGGGGCGCAGCGGCGAGGGCTGAAGATCGAGTCGGGCGACTGGATGCTTGAATCAGAAATCGAAGAAGCCGAGTGACTTGCTGACGTCGAGCATCTGGGTCGCCACCCGGGCCCTTGTCTTGCGGACCTCGTCGGTCGCGGGCATCCGGCCGAGCAGATCCTGCGCGGAGCGAAGGGTCTCGTAGGCCTTCTTGAAGTCGCCGCGTTTTTTCTCATCCCGGCGGGCGTTGGTGTAGTAGGTGTTCGCCTTTGAGACGAGCTGCCTGACCTTCTGCATGGCCGAGTTGTCGGCGGCGGTGGGCTGGCGGACAGGTCTCCTGGGAGGGGGGCGCCTTGGGGGCGGCGGCGGCTTGCTGGCCACCACCGGCTCGGGCTGGCCCGGGGATTCGCTGCCGGCCACCAGGTGCGTCGGGGGGGTGGCAGCGATCTCCTCGGTTCGGAGCTCGGCCTTTCTCTCGATCGCGGCGATCCCGCTGCCGCTGGCGAGGTACCAATAGGGCAGGAGGTCTTCAGCCTCGGACTCGCCCAGCACGGAGAGGGCCAGGTCGGCATCTTCGCGCTCGAGCAATTCGGTGAGGAGACCGTAGCCCTCGTCGACGAGTCCCAGGCGATAGTATTTCCGTACCCCGCGGAGATAGAAATCCAGGGGATCCTCGAGGTTGCTGATCCGCTTGCCAAGCCGGGTGAGGAGGATTCTCCTGCCGGCGGAGGGGGCGATATCCTGCACCTTCCTGACGTCCTGTTTTCTCAGGGTGGTTACGCCGCCGCTGATCAGCTTGAGCTTGTAGCTGCCGAAACTTTCCTCGACGGATGTGCAGATGTGGCTATTGCCGTTGGCCTGGACGACCTCTTTGAGGGCGGGCGCTTTTCCCGCTTCGCTCGGCTCCATCGCCTGCAGGAGCTTGATGCGAGCCTCGAGCTGGCGGGCTTTTTCGCGCGTCATTCCGCTGGAATCCTGGACCATTTCACGGGCTGAGCGGGCCGCCTGGGGGAGCTTGTGGCTACCGATGAGGTCCGTGATTTCCTCGAGTTTCGACTCATCGAGGGAACTGACGGTAAGATCGATCGGCTTGAGCTCCGAGGGGCTGATGGGCCGGGAGACCCCGGGACGAGGCTCTTCAACCCCGGGCTCGACCCCGGGATCGGGGAAATCGTCACCAGGAGCGGGTCCGGGCGTCTTTGCGGGGGTGTTGCCGCCGACCTCGTAGCCGGGTTGGCTTTTGTTCTTTTCCGCATCGCTCCATCCTTTTACGATCCCGCCAGCCAGGGCCAGGAAAGAGATCAATATGCAGGTGGACTTGAAATCCACTGTCCTTGCTCCTCAAAACGCGTTTCCGGATAAATACCCGGGTAATTTTAGCAGAACTACGGGGTTCTATCCCGCAATTCGGTATTCTTACTCCAGATGGAAACTCGTAGCCGGGAGTCGGCGCTCGTCCTACAATAAAAACGCGTTCGTCATCGATAAGGGTTTTGACGCTTATCGGAGTCTCCCGGGTGAGGGCATAAAAAAAGGCCTTCGACCGAGAGGGGAAAAGCCGAAGACCCTTGGTGAAACTGATATGTGACTAAATATCTATCGGTAAACGAGGAGTTTATCTTGACCCTAGTTTTCCGAAGGAGACCCCAGGCATGAAAAGTCGATTCGTACTTCTGGTCCTGGCTACGCTGCTGGCGGGCGGCCTGTTCCATGGCGACGGGCTCTGCGCCCAGGCCGGCAAGGAGAAGGACAAGGACAAGGAGAAGGCCGTAGCGAAAAAGCCCAAGGTCAGCGATCCCCAGGAGATTCTCAAGCTGCTGCAGGAAAGGATGAAGGCCCTCAGGTCCGCATCCATCGAGTTCAGGATTACCTGTATTCTCGAATTTGCCAACGCGCCCTGCAAGGAGACGGTGGACTACCTCACCAGGCTCTATTCCACGGAGAAGAACGCCGGCGTGCACATGGCGATCACCCAGACTCTCGGCAAGATCGCCTCTGAGGGGGCCATTCGCTCGGTCGTCCTCAAGGGGCTGCCGCTGCTGGCGAACAACGCCTTCAATATCACAGCCGTCGCCGATGCGCTCGAGAACAGGCTCGAGCCGAAGGCTGAACAATGGCTGCTGAAGTCCGGCCTGAAGGCGCAGGGCCTGCGCAACAGCGAGCCCGTCTGGCACCGGGTTCTCACCGCCGTGGCTGATTTCAAGAACCCGCAGCGGATCACCTTCCTGGGGCGCGAGCTGCTGACCAACCGTTCGCCCAAGGCGCTGGTTGTGATACTCAATGCCCTGGAGGATACTTCCGATAAGAAGGTCATCAGCATCGCCGGGAAGATGGTGAACCATAAGGACCCCGGGGTGCAGGTCGCCGCCATGAGCCTGCTCTACAGCCAGGGCGGAAGCAAGCAGAAGAAGCTCTTCGAGAAGGGAATCAAGAATCGCGCCTGGCAGGTGCGGCTGCTCAGCCTCCGGACGCTCGCCAGGCTCAAGCATCGGAAGATCACGGAATACACCATAGCCGCGCTCAACGATCCGGATCCCAGGGTCCAGGTAAACGCGGTGAGGATCCTTCTCGACCAGGGCGGACGCGAGGTGGTGCTGCCGCTGATCCGCCAGATCGACAAGTCCAGCGGAAGGGTCAAGGATGATATCGTCGATGCCCTCACCCGTCTCACCGGTAAGGACCTCGGCCCATCCACCTTCCAGTGGGAGGGCTGGTGGGAGCAGAAGGGAAAGACGGTCAAGGTCGTGGCGCGCTGCTCGGCCGAGGAATTCACGAAGCTTAAGAAGAAGCTCGCCGAGGACACCAACACGGTCGCCTACCACGGCCTCAGGGTGCTGAGCGACAATTTCATCTTCATCTTCGATTCGTCTGAGAGCATGAAGGAGTTGTACGTTCCCCCGGAGGAGCGAAAAGAAAACCTCGCCGGCCGCGCGGGCGGCGAAGCCGGAAGGACAGTTGTCGTCGATCCGAACAACCCCAACGGTAACGGAGGAGCCCAGGCGCCGAAGGAGACTCTCCAGAGCAAGCTGCTCGTCGCCCAGAAGAACCTGAAGAAGGTGCTCAATGGTCTCAAGGACGGCAAGAAGTTCGATATCATCATGTTCGAGAGCATCATCACCGATTTCATCAGGGCCAAGCTGGAGAAGACACCCGACAGGCTGGCGCTGCTCGATGACCAGTCGAGACAGAAGGCCCTGGCCTTTGTCGACCAGGCCAAGGCCCAGGGACAGACCTACATGCTGAAGGCTCTCGAGACGGCGTTCGAGAACGAGGAGGTGGACACCATCTACCTGCTCTCCGACGGGGCTCCGACTCCGCCAGAGAGGGCGGGCATGACGGTCATCCTCGAGCGCATGCGCAAGCTCAACCGTCTGCGGTCGGTGAAGGTCAACACCATCGGCTTCGACCTGAAGGAAAAAGAGAAAGAGTTCCTCCGCAGGCTGGCTGATGAGCACTTTGGGGTCTTTATCGAGCGCTGATCGCGCCGACTCTCAGCGTTTCTTCCTGCCCGGGGCGGGCCTGGTGCCGGGGCGGGCTCTGTCCGGGCGGGGCTGCTGCCCGGGAGGACGGCCGTTGCCGGCGCCAGGAGGCCGCTGACCGCTCTTCCCCTGGGGGCCAGTGCGCGGCGGAACGCTTGATCGCCGAAGCGCGGGACGGCGGGGTGGTTTCTGCCCTTCGGGCCGGGGCTGACGCTGGCCCGCGCCGTTGCCACTGCTTTCGCGCTCCTGCTGAAATTGTTCTCTCGCCGCCTTGCGCTCCGCCTCGTCGAGCTTGCCGTCGGCGTTCTTGTCGAAGCGCTTGAGGGTCTCTTCGCGGCTCATCTGCTCAGGGCGTCCGCGGCCTCCTTCGCCTCCCCTGCCTCCCGGAGGCGGCTTGCGTCCACCCGGACCCGGCGGCGGCCGCCGCCGATCCTTGCCGAGAATGAATCCGACCACCCTCGGGCGCTCGTAGGGCTTCAGGGCGTTCCATTTCTTCCACGATGCGGCGGAGAGGAAGTCCGGCTTTTCAGGCAGGGTGGGGGAGTCCTTGCGCTGGGAGTGGAAGAGCCTGCGCAGTTCCTTGTGGTCGAGGGAGCGGAGCTTCGTGATCTCCTGGGGATTGAAGAGGCGCTCGGACGTGACCTTGGCCTTGTGCTTCCTGAGGAAGTCGGCCTGTTCGGGCGGGGTCATCACGAGCACCTGCTTGCGCAGCGTCTCGGGAAGAGTGGAGACGGTCCTGTCGCGCTGGGCCATGAAGCGTTTGTGCAGGTATTTCTCCCTGCCCTCGGGCGTCATCTCCCGTAGGCGCTTCTGCTCCTCGGGGGGCAGGCGGTTCCAGGAGCGGCGCAGAATCTCCATATGCTTTTTGCGCAGCTCATGCTCATGCGGGGCCATGGAGAGCCTCGTCTTTGCAACGCGGATGGCTGTGCGCCTGTCCTCGGGTTTCATCCTGCGGAGCTTGTCGAGAAGGAGCTTCTGCTTGTCGGCTGGCAGGGCGCGAATCTGCTCGTAGATCTTTTCGATCTCGCGCCTCCTGGCGGGCTCGATTTTGTTCCAGCGGGCTGAGTTGACGTGTACCTGCGCGGGACGCGCGGGTTTTCCTCTCCCCTGGGCGAAAAGGTCAGCGCCGGGTGCCAAGAAGGCTGCCGACAGGAGGATGGCGGTGAGGGCGCGTGGGCTCATATCAGAAATTCTCCCCCGAGATCTCCTCCTCGAGCCAGTCATCGAAAAGTCCCGAGTCGAGGACTCCCGTATCGCTGTCGTCTTCGAGCAGCAGGTTAACCAGCTCCAGGCTGACCTCCCCGCCTTCCTCCTGCAGGATCTCCAGCACCTCGAGATCGGCTATGACCTCCTGCTGGGGGGCTGCGGCGGGAGGTCGCACCGCCGCGATGGGCTGTTCCGTGGTGTCGTCCTGGACCCCGGTGATGAGTCGCGCGCCGATCAGCACGGCCAGGATGAGGGCCGCCGCGGCAGCCAGGAACCCGGCGAAGATCGTCCGGCGGGAGCGGTCGAGCCGCTGCCGGATCTGCGCGAGTGTCCGCTCGGCGTCCTCTCCATACTCGGCGCGGGGAGTCGTGATGACCCTGGCGATGGCCTTGTGCTGTTCGAGCGCCGCGCGCAATCCGGGACTCTCAGCCAGCAGGGCCTCTATCCGCTCCACGTCATGAGCGTCAAGCTCGCCATCGAGGTAGGCCACCAACTCTTCTTCCGGAGTGGGGCCGGACTCGTTGTCATGCGGCATATGGGTATTTGTTTCGTTCACGATTGTCTCCCGGGGGTTCTCTTTCAGCTGTCGCTCTGGGCGGGGTTGTCCTGCCCAGGCGCCAGCGGCCTGCCTTCAAAATAGGGTTTCAGCCGGCTTCGAAGAGCCTCGCGGCTCCTCATCAGCAGGGACTTGACGGCGCTGCCGCTCATGTCGAGAACCTCTGCGATCTCCTTGTAAGATAATTTTTCCAATCGGCTGAGGAGGATGGCCGCCTTCTGGTTTGGAGGTAACTCATCGATCAACCGGTCGAGTAATAATCCGAGTTCTTTTTCTTCGGTCCGTTCGTGTGGGTTTTCTTCCCGGTGGTCTTCCGCGCTTCTGAAGGGTGAGGGTGAGTCGCTCTCAGGCTCGTCCGGGATCTCGCTGAATACCCGGCGTCTTCTCCTGATAGCCCTGATCTCGTTCAGTGCCAGGCGAGTGGCGATAGTGAACAGCCAGGTTCGGAATCCGGCGATAGGCTTATAGCGCTCCCGGCTTTTGTATACTCGGATGAAAACTTCCTGGGTCAGGTCCTCCATTCGGTCGCGATCCCGCAGGTAACGGCGCAGGAAATTCTGGACTTGTTTCTGGTAGCGATAGACGAGCTGGTCAAACGCGCTCGAGTCGCCGGCCTGGAAAGCGAGCATCAACTCGCGGCCGCTGGCCGAGTACGGGGTCTTCTCGATGTTCTTGCTTTCGTCGCGAGAGGGTCGGCCCTGGGCAGATTCTCTATCAATCACTTTGTTTCCAACAATCCTCATTTGAAACCCCGGCAAATTTCGGTGGTTTCAATAAATATGACTATTTGGAGGGGCCTCCGCAGAAGGGCGATTATGCGTTTTTTCTTTCAAAAACAGTCCGAAAAAGCCCAAATACAGGTAAACCCCTACGAAGTGTTGAGAAATGACCTCGAACAAGCCAGTCTCCGCCCACCCGGGGAAAATTCAGACAATACGTCCGATGGCGCTGATCGCGCTTTATTCGGGCTGCGCCGTTCTTCTGCTTGGCTATCTTTCCTTCAAATGGGTTTATTCACATCCGGCACAGGTCGCCATCCGGATTGAGCGGGCGGTTCAGGGCGCCGGGTTAACGGGGATCGAGGTTCGCGGAGGCACCCAGGAGACCCTGGACGGGATGCGGGCCGAGGAGATCTCCATCGAGCCCGATGTGGAAAAGCTCACGAGCCTGAACCTGCTCGGAGTTCATGTCGGGGATGTGGAGATCGACTGCCGGGCGGATGCCGGGTCCGCGACGGCCACGGCGGAGGTTCGGGCTGGCGGCATTCGAGGGGGTTTGCCGATCTTTGTTTGTTCAGCGGCGGCGGAGCTCTCGGGTCTTGCTACCGGTGTGGAGGGCGGCAGCCGGCAATGGACGGTTCCGGGAAAACCTGCCGTGGACAGGCTGCGAAGTAGTGCGGCTGCCCATCCCTTTGAGTTCCTGGTCGGGGAGTTCGACCTTGGGCTGTCGCTTCGCGATGAGGACAAAAAAAAGTCCTGGGCACGCAGGGTCCGGCTCGAGGGCCTCGAATTGAGCGGCGGCGAGGACGGATTGAGGGCCCGGGCGCGGATCTCGAGGTCTGCCGACACCGATGGGGGCGCCATCGAGTTCACCTCCGGCGAGGCGGGGGAGTGGGCGCTCCGGGGTGGGATTGAAAATATCAGGGACGGAAATGCCTGGATGGAACTGCTGCCTCCGGCCTGGAGGTCGCTCTGGGAGAGCATCTCGCCCAGGGGGAATTTTTCTGTCGATATTGATCGACTGTCGAATGCTCCGGATGGAGGCGGCTTCTCAGGGAGCTTGCTAAGTGCCGCCTGGACCATCAGGTTGCCGGTTGTCGGGCTGGAGGCCACGGGCGTCAACGGAACGGCCGGGCTCACGGATGGAATGATCTCCTGGGGAGAGGAGGCCGGGCTGGAGCGCCCTGCGCTTGTCCTCCTGGGGCAGGCGGGGACCTTGTCAGGCCAGCTTCGCGACACGGGTGGGATGCTGCGTGTGGAACTGGGGGACCAGCGGATCTCAGGTCTTGCCGCGCCGGACCTTCCCCGGGCGGTGCGCGATCTTGTGGAGGCTCTGCGTCCGGCCGGCAGGGTGAAGGGAAGCCTCGACGTCAACATCTCTTCGCTTCCGGACGGCGTCGGCGCCTGGAAGCTCGCCCTGGATTTCGGATCGCTGAAGCTGCGGGGAGCGCCCTTTGTCTCGCCCGGCGCGCTCCGGCTGGAACTGGCCGGAAAGACAGGTGAAAAGGGAGAGGCTGCGACTGCGCAGGGTGGGCTTGACATAGAAGATATGACGGTCGCCGGGCTCTTCAGCCTGAACGGTCGCCTTGGACTCTCCTGGGGGGAAGATGGTCTTGTTCTGGATCCTTCGGGTCTTGCCATCGGACTCGTTACTGCGGCCGATGGGGCTGGAGCGGGACGTTTTACGCAGGATCGTCACCTGAAGGTGGGTAATAACGGTGGCGGGATCGAAGGTATCGTCTCCTGGGTCGGGGTTGAGCTGCGCTCGGCCCTCCTCGGCGCTCTCGATATGGGCGGTGAGGCGGAGATCGAGGTCGGCACGGGAATCGTGCTTGGAAAGAGCGTTCTGAAGAACGCCCGGGTACCGGCCGGCCTGCTCAGCGAACAGGAATTCAGGTACGAAAGCGGACAGGCGGAATGGTCTGTGGATGGAGATGGCGTCCATCTCAATGGGCTGGAGCTCGGGGATGGAGAAGGAGCGCTGCGGGCTACCGGAACGATTGGCTTCGATTCGCGCATCGATCTTCATTGCGTGCGGGTCGGCAAAGATGAAGCCAGGGCGTTGATGGCGCTGCCGCCCGACAGCAAGCCGGCTGACTGGGTAGTCGCGGGTGGGAAAGCTTATTTCGCTTACCGGCTCAGCGGAAAGGTTGGAGAGCTGGTCAGAAGGCCTTTTTCCCGTGATGACGGCGTTTCCGGGCAGGCCGAGCCCGCTGATGAAACCGGGAATTGAGCCATTGAAAGGAGCGGACTAGGTTGGTTGCCCCTGCAGGCGGTTGGGGCTATAATCCGCCGTTTCGCGGAAATTCGATCAGAACAACAGATACGGGCCTATAGCTCAGTTGGGAGAGCGCTGCGTTCGCAATGCAGAGGTCAGGGG
>Ga0310342_100000655_pt1 | contig 20050 bp, 16 predicted proteins | sample S15DNA20500_MG_FD_206155 | JGI IMG/M metagenome (GOLD analysis project Ga0310342, IMG submission 206155) | Marine microbial communities from station ALOHA, North Pacific Subtropical Gyre - S1503-DNA-20-500_MG | ecosystem: Environmental > Aquatic > Marine > Oceanic | place: Pacific Ocean: North...
CGCCGACGCGGTCAACGATATTGTGGATCTCGTACGGCCGGTACTCACCGTCGGCATCGAGTGGAGCGAAGTGGGCGGTGTCGGACGAGGCATCCAGCAGCATCGCACCCCAGTTGTTGTGGCTGGCCGAGAGACTCTCACGGAGCGTGATGGCAACGGTGTTGACGTTCGAGAATTCAGAGACGATCTGGCGAGCGACCGATTGATAGGCGGCGACGTTGAGATGTCCTGATTCGACATCCGTTTCCCCGGCACGGATCCCCAGGCACAGATCACAGTCCTCTTCGTTGGCGATCACCACGTTGATGAACGGCATCAGGCGACGCATGGTGTCCCGGGCCAGGTCGACCGTGCCGGTACCGGGTTGCCAGTTCCAGAGTTTCTTGCGGAAGTTGAGGTCACACGAGACGGTCAGGCCGGAACGGGATGCGGATTCGACGGCAGCCAGGGCGGCTCCGGCGGCGGCCTGGCTGATGGCCGGGGTGATCCCGGTGATGTGCAGCCAGCCGGACCCGGCGAACGCCGATTCGAAGTCGTACGCGGTTGCGTCTTCCAGCGAGATCGATGTGCCGTCGCGGTCGTAGGTGACCGTGCCACCTCGTTGATTGGCTCCGGTCTCGACAAAGTAGATCCCAAACCGGCCACGATCAATTCGACGCAATAAACCGGTGTCGACACCGAGTTTCCGCATTTCCTGTTCGAGGCAGTCGGTCAGAGAATTGTCGGGCAGGCTGCTGAGGAATGCGGATTGACCGCCCTGGTGAGCGATCGAAACGGCGACGTTGAGCTCCCCGCCACCGAAGGTTGCTTCAAGTTGACCGGGAATCACCTGTCGCAGTCGCAGGAAGTCGTCGGGAGCCAGCCGAATCATCACTTCGCCAAAGGTCACCACGCGCACGGGCACATCCTCGAGATGGTTTTATCCGTCAGCACCACAGCCAGTCTGGCACACGAACTCGGCGACATCAAACCGCGTGGGAGCAGAACCGGTAGTAGATCTCGGCGGCCTGTTCCAGCTCTGTGACGTCGAGCCACTCGTCCTTGGTGTGAGCCTGGTCGATCGATCCCGGTCCGCAGACGATTCCGGGGACTCCCGCGGCCGCGAATCGCGAGGCGTGAGTGCCGTAAGGAACTCCAACCAGTTCACGGGGCCCGCTGATCTCGGCGATATGAGCCTGGAGTTGTCGGGCCCACTCCTGGTTGCCCTCGTCGGGCAACGGCACACCGACGAGCCACGGCGGCAGGAATTCAAATGGGACATCGACGTTGTTCTCGAGATGGGCCCGGACGTCATCGATCACTCCCGCTCCATCTTCTCCCGGGATCACTCGACGATCGACCTCCACCAGGCATTCGTCGGGCACCGTGTTGACGCTGACGCCGCCGCTGACCAGGCCGATCGACAGCGTGGCGTTACCGCACAGCGGATGCGGCGTGACGCGATCGGCGAGACTGGCGGCGTAGTCCTCGAGAGCCGACACGACGCGGGCCATGCGGTAAATTGCATTGACGCCCTGTTCGGGTTGCGAACTGTGGCAGGCGCGTCCGGCGGTACGGATTTTCCACCGGGTTGCTCCACGGTGCGCGACGACGATATCCAGCAGCGTGGGCTCGGCCACCAGCGCGAGGTCGGGGCGGGTTGGAATCAGTTCACAGCGCCGATTCTCGTCGGTCCACAACCGGACCAGGTCGTTGATGCCCTGGACATTGGATTCCTCGTCGCAGGTACAGCTGATGATGACATTGGCCGCTCCTTCGGGACGTTCTTCTGACAGCCGTACCACGGTGTGCAGCATTGCTGCCATGCCACCCTTCACGTCACAGGCCCCGCGGCCGTAGATCTTCCCGTCGCGGACGACCGGGTCGAACGGTTCGATGGTCATCCCGTCGATCGGGACGGTGTCCTGGTGTGCGTCGAGAATGATGGTGGGACGATCGCTGCCGGCGTCGACTCGAGCGACCACGTTGGATCGACCCGGAACCACCTCGATTCGCTCGTGAACGATCTCCCGTTCGGTGAAGAACTCGCACAGCCACTCCGACATCCGTGTCTCGAAGTACTCCGGTCCCGAGAGATCGCGGCCCATGGGGTTGACGCTGGGAATGGAGATGAGCGTCTTGAGGATGTCGAGAGGGTCCACGGTGGCGGGTCCTTTTCTGGAGTTGGCGAGAGAGTGTCATCCTAGGGAATCGACTGCCCGGAGTCTCAGCCGCCGCGGTTGCCCTGCGTCGGTCCGCTCCGTATCGTGACGCCTCGGCGGTTGCTCCACGATCATGCGAGGCCGATGACGATGACAGATCTTGCCGCTGAATATTCCCGGGGGTTGGCCTACGGCGAATTTCTCGAAGCCCACGCTTCTGAAGAAGACCGGGATCGATGGCAGGCGGTCCATGATCGCGTGGAATTGATCGACCGCCACCAGGCCGTGTTGGGGTCGTTCGTCCGGGAGATGAAGGTGCTGGTGCTGGCAGGGGCCTGGTGTGGTGACTGCGTGAACCAGTGTCCGGTTTTTGAAAGGTTCAGTGAAGAGAGTCCGGTGATCAGCGTGCGGTATCTCGATCGGGACGCGAATCCCGAGTTGACCGAGAGCCTGTCGGTCAACGGTGGTCATCGCGTGCCCGTGGTGGTCTTCCTGAGCGAAGACGACTTCCCATGCGGGATTTTCGGTGATCGCACGCTGGCGAAGTACCGTGCCATGGCGGCCGACATCGATGCGTCGCTGGTTGCGGCGACCGGTGACGACGATCGCACGCTGCTCGAACAGGCCACCGACGAATGGCTCGACGAGTTCGAGCGGATGCAGTGGATGATGCGCACGTCCGGGAGGCTTCGGGCGGTTCACGGCGATTGAGCGGTGGATTGTTCGCGAGGCGAACGACTCAACACGCAAATCCCAGTTCGTGGCCGATGGCTTCCGCGTGGGTGGTGACACGGTCGACGGCCATGCCGACCTGGGCGAGGGCCTCGTCCGTTTCGAGCAGCACCGGGTGGTGCAACACCAGCACGTTGGCATCGGCCCGGTCGGCCTCGGCCAGGTCTCCGGAGGCCGTGAACCGACGTCGGCCGTGGGACTTGTGCAGCGAGCGGAATCCCGGATCGATCGCGACTCCCTCGGCCCTGACGGCCTTGGCAAACGCGTCCCGCGTGAGTCCCGAGCAGGCGTCGGGTTGGAACTGCAGGCCCAGCTTGTAGAGACCGGGTTGCGAATCGGGTTCGTCGGGCAATGCGAACGGGACCAGGGCCGGGCGATCGGCGAGCGAGTCGATCACCCGGGTGCCCGCGATGGCCCGTTGTCGGTTGCGTTCCGAGAGCGACTCGAGTTGTGGCCCCAGCAGCGCGGCCTGAAGTTCCGAGAGCGGGTAGGCTTCATTGCCTCGTTGCGAATAGGTTCGTACCCGCTGCACGATGCCGTCGTCACTGGTCAACAACGCGCCACCCCGTCCGGCCGAGAGCAGCTTGCTGCCACCAAACGACAGCACCGCCACGTCACCCCAGGTTCCGGCGACCCGACCGGCCACCCGGGCTCCCGGCAACTGGCAGGCGTCCTCGATGATTGCCACGCCACGTCGATCGGCCATGTCGCGGAGTGCCGACATGTCGACCTGGCCGCCGTGGAGGTGCGAGACCAGTATCGCCCGGGTCGAATCGGTCAGGGCCTCATCGACCTGGTCGACGTCCAGGTTCCAGTTCTCAGGCCGGACATCCACCAGCACCGGCGTGGCTCCGACACACAGCACGTCCTGCATGTTGCCGCGGAAGTCGTACGCCGCCAGGATCACCTCGTCCCCGGCCCCGATTTTCAGGCCCCGCAGTGCCAGTTCCACCGCGGCGGTTCCACTGGCACACAACAGGACGTGTTCGAAGCCGTGGAGTGCTGCCAGTTGTTCGACTAGTGCCTCGGAATGAGGGCCGTGGTAGCGACCCCAGCTGCCGTCGGTGGCCGCCTGGTGCAGGACCTCGATGATGGCCGGATCGTTTGGCGGCCAGCCGGGGGGTCCCTGGGGTCGCAGCGGCGGGCCACCCAGGACGGCGGGGATGTCGTCGGTGGGCATGTGAGAACCTCACGGAGAGGCTGGGTTGGTGACCGTCGCAGAAACCCTCTACGATGGCCGGTTCGGGCCGCGAGTCTCGGTTGTCGCAGTTTGCACATCCGAAGACAAGCGGCGCCTGCAAGGACTGTGCGATGCACCCCATTCGCTTCATCATGGTTGGCGGTTTCCTTGGAGCCGGCAAGACGACAGTGCTTGGACGGCTCGCACGGCACTTCACCGAACGGGGGAAAAATGTCGGCGTGGTGACCAACGACCAGGCGACCGACCTGGTCGACACCAACACCTTCCGTTCCCAGGGTTTCGAGGTGGGCGAGGTGGCCGGAGCGTGTTTCTGCTGCAACTTCGACGAGTTGATGAGCACGATGGAGCGGCTGGGGGAGGACGAGCGGCCGGACGTGATCCTGGCCGAGCCGGTCGGCAGTTGCACCGATCTGGTCGCCACCGTGATCCAGCCCATCAAGCGTCTCTTCGACGCCAGTTTCCAGATCGCTCCCTACACGGTCATTCTCAAGCCGAGTCACGGTCGCCGGGTGCTGCGTGGCGAGTCCCGGGGCTTTTCGCCGAAGGCCGCCTACATTCTCAAGAAGCAGCTCGAGGAGGCTGACGCGATCCTGGTCAACCGGATCGATGAACTCGAGACCGAACGGGTCGATGAACTTGTCGAGTTGGTCACCGGGCACTGTCCCGACGTGCCGGTGCTGAGGATTTCGGCGAAGAGCGGTGCGGGTTTTGATCAACTGGTCGAGTTGCTCGGCCAGTCCGGTGACTTTGGTCGCCGGGTGCTCGACATTGACTACGACACCTATGCAGAGGGCGAAGCCGAGTTGGGGTGGCTCAACAGCAGCCTGCAGGTGGCTGCCGAGGAGTCATTTGATCTCGACGAGTTCCTGCTCGAACTGGTCACTCGCCTGGCCGTCCGGCTCGAGGAACGGCAAGTCGAGGCAGCTCATCTGAAGGTCATCGGACTGTGGGAAGGTTTCTTTGGCGTGGCGAATCTCGTCTCGAGCGAGGACCAGCCCGAGTTGTCTCTGCCATCGAATTGCCAGGCCAGGACCGTCGACCTGATCGTCAACGCCCGGGTGGCCTGCGATCCCGAGTGGCTCGAAGAGGTGGTCCGTGATGAGGTGATCGGGGCAGTTGAGATCCGGGGGGCGTCGGCCGAGTTCCGGCAGACACAGAGTTTTCGGCCCGGCCGCCCCGTTCCGACTCATCGGTACGGCGAGGCCGACTAGGTCGATTTGTCCGGCGGGGTCGCAACACGGGGAGAAGCGGATGAAGGCGAGGGTTCGCGGAACCGAGATCTACTTCGACGTCGACGGATCGGGGCTTGTTCCCGACGGCGACCGGATGGTCGGACGTCCTCCGCTGTTTCTGCTGCACGGAGGGCCCGGTGGTGACCACGCCGGGTTCAAGTCGACTGTGGCAGAACTGGCCGACGTGGCCCAACTGGTCTATGTCGATCATCGAGGATCAGGACGCAGTGCCGCGGCCGACCCGACCACGTACACGTTGGATGAGAACATCGATGACGTCGACGCGCTGCGAGACTATCTCGGGCTCGACTCGATCTGCCTGCTGGGTTCGTCCTACGGCGGCATGGTTGCCCAGGGATATGCGATTCGGTTTCCCGAGCGGGTGTCAAACCTGGTGCTGTGTGCCACCGCACCCAGCCACCGTTTTCTCGACGATGCCAAGCGGATCGTCGCCGAACGCGGCACGTCCGAACAGCAGGAGGTCTGCGAGAGATTGTGGGCCGGGTCGTTCGAATCGCTGGAACAGGTTCACGAGTTTTACCGGGTGATGGGGCCGATGTACTCGGTCACGCACGATGACCAGAAGGCGGCCGAGTCGTGGGGTCGGGGGATTCGCAATTTCGAACAACTCAACCTCGGCTTTGCCGGGTTCCTCCGCGAATTCGACTACACCGAACAGTTGAGCTCGATTGCCTGTCCCACGCTGGTATTGGCCGGTGCTCACGACTGGATCTGCCCACCGAACCACTCGCATGAGATCGCCGAGCGAATTCCTCGAGCTCACCTGAAGGTGTTCGCCAGGAGTGCCCACAACATCGCCGGTGATGAACCCGACGAGTTCCTGGCGGCGGTCCGGGGATTCCTGCTATACGCCACATAGCGCGGTGTCGGCTCCGGCTGCTGCGTCCCTGACTCCGTGATTCGAAACATGTCCGCTTCCGAAGCCATCCTGTCTCGTCGGCAAGCCCGCGACATCGATCTGCGGGCGATGCGTGACTACGGACTGACCGGGCTGGTGTTGATGGAGAACGCCGGCCGTGGCTGTGCCGATCTGCTGAGCCGGTTGGGGATCAACGGCTCGGTCGGCATCTGCACGGGCAAGGGGAATAACGGGGGAGACGGTTACGTGATGGCCCGTCACCTCGAAAACGCCGGCTACGAGGTCCAGATTGCCTCGGCGGTCGACCCGTCGGGCCTGGACACCGACGCGGCGGTCAATCACCAGGTGTGGATTGCTGGTGGCGGGGAGGTGGAGGTTGTTGCTGCCGGCGGTTGGGACCACGTGTTGGCGGATTCCGACTGGATCGTGGATGCGTTGCTGGGGACAGGGGTCCGGGGCGAGGTGAGGCCACCGTTTGACGAGGCGATCGATGCGATCAACAGGTCAGGCGGCCGGGTGCTGGCGGTCGATTTGCCCAGTGGCCTCGACTGTGACACCGGCAACCGGTTGGGCCGATGTGTCCGTGCTTGCCACACTGCCACGATGGTCGCCCCCAAGCGAGGACTGGTGGTCGAGGGGGCGAGTGAATGGACCGGCGAGGTTCACGTGGTGGACATCGGGATCCCGCGGTCACTTTGCGAGGATCTGATGCGATGATGCACCGGTCTTATTGCCAGGACCTGTCGCAAACCGCTCAAGGACAAACGGGCGGGTCCGTGCCACACGTGGTGCTCGACGGTGTTGAAGCCAGGCACCTCTCGAACGTGCTGCGGCTCGGGCCGGGGGATCACGTCGAGCTCTTCGACGGCCGTGGTGTGTCGGCTCGCGCCGAGATCGTCCGGGCCGGGCGTCGAGAAGTCGAGTTGGCGGTCCACGAACTGGAACACGATCCGGTACCGGGTGGTCCTGAGGTGGTATTGGCGACAGCGGTTCCCAAGGGTGATCGCATTCGGTTGCTCGTCGAGAAGGTGACCGAGCTGGGTGTTGATCGGCTGGTACCGCTCAAGACCCAGCGGAGTGTCGTGCATCCGCGAGACGGGAAACAGAAGAAGATGCACCAGGCGGTCATTGCCGCGTGCAAGCAGTGCGGCCGGAATCGCATGATGCAGATCGATCCGCTGACGGCCTGGGACGACCTGCTGGCCGTCGAGAACCAGTCGCTGGTGATTGCCCAGCGAGGTGCAACGGATTCGGGCGAGGCGATCGGGCGTGTGCTGGGCGAACCGGCCGGTTCGCTGGTGCTGTGCGTCGGCCCCGAAGGCGGCTGGACCGACGACGAGTTGGCTGCCGCCGAGGCGGTGGGGGCCAAGATGGTCGGACTGGGACGACATGTACTGCGGATCGAGACGGCCGCGGTGGCGGTGGCGGCCATGGTGGCGGTGCGGCAGGAGTAACCGGCGGTGGCGGGTTTTTTTTCGGGATGATTCTGATACGATTCCCACGCGCGTGGATGGGAGCGTGCTTTCGACTCGGGCCGGCGGAGGGTGCCTTGGGTGCTGGAGGCTTACACGGAACGATGGGCCCTGGTCACCGGGGCTTCGAGCGGGATCGGCGCCGAGTTTGCGCGCGTGCTGGCCGGCAACGGCATGCACCTGGTCTTGACCGCGCGACGCGGCGACCGGCTGGAGCAACTGGCCGAGGAACTGCAGCAGCAACACATGGTGCAGACACTGGTCGTCGTGGCGGACCTGTGTGAGCCCGGTGCGGTGGTCGAATTGCTCGAGCGGGTGGCTGCTCGGGACATCACCCTGGAACTGCTGGTCAACAACGCCGGGTTTGGTTTTGTCGGGGAGTTCGCCGGGACCGATGTCGAGATGATGCTGTCGATGGTGCGGTTGAACATCACCGCCTTGACCGAGCTGACGTACCGGGTGCTGCCCGGATTGCTCGAGCAGGGACACGGGGCGATCATCAATGTGTCGAGTGTCGTGGCCATGCAGCCGGTGGCTTACATGCCGGTCTACTCGGCGTCGAAGGCCTTCGTGTTGCACTTCAGCGAGGCGTTGTGGGCCGAGGCTCGAGATCACGGTGTCACGGTGATGGCGTTGTGTCCCGGGACGACCCAGACCGAGTTCTTCGACGTCGCCGGTGTGCCGGGATGGCTGAAAAAACACCGCTCCCAGACAGCCCGCCAGGTGGTCAAGGAGGCCCTGCGAGGACTCGAAAGGCGGCGTAGTTACCTGGTCCCCGGGTTCTGGAACTACCTGAGCTCGCTGGGGGCGCGGATCGCCACCCGCAAGACCGTGGTCACGCAGACGTTGAAGTTTTTCCGGAGACGAACAACCGGGGAACCGGATGGGTCCTAGGAAACGTTCCTGCCGTGTCGATTACCCGAACAACTCTTTGACAACCTCGCCGCCGTCGACCACCTTCATCGGTCGTCCGAGCGGGCTGAGGTGTTCCTTGCGGGGATCGACCTGCAGCGAGTGACAGATGGAGCAGAACAGGTCGGGGACGCTGACGGGACGGTCGGCCACCGCGGAACCGTTGGCGGTGCTACTACCGACCACCTGTCCCCCCCGGACTCCGCCTCCGGCGATCGCAGCCGAGAAGACCCGCGGATAGTGATCGCGCCCGGTTCGGGCGTTGACCCGTGGAGTCCGCCCGAATTCGCCCATCCAGACGACCAGTGTCTTCTCGAGTAATCCTCGATCCTCGAGATCCTCGACCAACGTTGCCACCGCGGGATCGACCTGCTCGGCCAGTGCGGTGATGCGTTCGAAGATGTCCTGGTGGGTGTCCCAGCCGCGTGAGACGACTTCGACGAAGGTCACCCCGGACTCGACCAGTCGCCTGGCCAGCAGGCAGCCGCGACCGAAGGCGGTCGAACCGTATTTCTGTTTCAGTGAATCGGATTCGCCGTCGATGTTGAAGGCCTCGACATTCTGGCTGAGCACCATGCGGGAGGACTTCTTGTAGAGTTGCCGGTGGTTGGCAACGACCGACTGGCCACCACGGCTGGAGAATTCCTGTTCAAGCTGTCCCAGTAGTCCCAGCCGGCGATTGTAGCGCTTGGTGGGAACGGGAACCGCGACATTTTGCGGCAACGCACCGGGGTTGCTGACGGTGAACGGTTCGTAATCGACTCCGAGGAACCCCGAGCCGGTGGTCCGGCCGACCGAGACGACCGGGGGAAGTTCGAATTTCGGGTCGGACAGCTGTTCAGCGATGCTGGCGCTGAGACTGGGGTGCTTGACACTGCCGGAGGGAACGTAACCGGTGTGCAGTTGGTAGCTGGCCCGCTGGTGGTTTCCTTCCTTGTTGGTCATCGAGCGGATCAGCGAGAACCGGTCGAGAACCGTGGCGGTGCGTTTCCAGTGTTCGGCCAATTGCACTCCGGGCATGGCCGTGGAGATGGCCTTGGTCGGGCCACCGCTGTCGGTTCCCGGCTTGGGGTCGAATGTCTCGAACTGGCTGGGGCCTCCGGCCATCCACAGCAGGATCATCGATCGGCCTTGTCGCTTGAGTTCTTCGGCGTCGACTCGCACGACATCCGAGAGCCCGATTGTGCCGGCGGCCAGTGCGGTGGCGGGGACGGCTTCAAGAACACGACGTCGAGAGAACATGTTTGGAATGCCGGTTGAGAGATCGGTCATCGAAGGCAAGCTCCTGCGGCCCGCAGGATGATGCAACTGAGTGGTTTTGGTTGTGTGAATCTATCTTCGGGAGAGGAATTCGCTCGAGTTGATCAGGCTCCACATCAGGTCCTCGAATGCCTCGCCGCGGTCTCCCACCTTGGCGAGGTAGTCGCGGCAGATGGCCAGTTCTGAAGTGGAGGGTTCACGCGAGAGCACCAGCAGGTAGACCTCGGCGACTGCGTTGTCATTGCTGGAGTGGTCCTGGAGGATACGGGCCAGTCGGGTGTTTCCGCGGGACCGGACCATGGCGTGAATCATCGGCGAGTTCATCAGGAACAGCGCCTGGGGAACAGTGCCGGTGATGTCTTCCTGGGGAGTCGAGGGATCGAAGCCGAACAGGGTCAGGAACAGTGTCCGTCCGGAGGATCGTCGCCGCGACATCATGTTTTGCGACTGACCGCCTCGCAGTGATCTCCGCCCGCCGCTGGTCGATTCGCCTCCGAGAACTCCGACCAGGGCGTTGTAGATCTGGTCGGCACGCAGGCGGCTCGCCTCGGCGGCGGCAAACGGCGGCAGGGATTCGGTTGGATCGCGATGGCGGATCTGTCGCTGGTAGGCGCGGGTGCCAACGATCACTTCGAAGAGTCGTCGCGTGTCGTAATTGCTCTCGGCGAAGTCTCGGCAGAGTCGTTCGAAGACCTCCGGATGAGCGACCTCGCGTTCGGGGCCCATGTCATCGATCGGCATGGAGAATCCCTGGCCCAGCAGCACCGACCACGTGCGGTTGACGTAGGCGCGAGCGAACCAGGGGTTGCTCTTGGACGTGACGTGATTGGCCAGCAGTTGACGTCGCTTGACGTCATCGAGTCCCTCGCTGGCGCGGCCACCGGTGGCGAAGAACACGGGCCGAATGGCATTGCCCCGGTTGTTGGGTTCATCGAGGTTGGGCATGAAGTGCTCGGTGTCGGTCCGTCGATTGCCATTCCCCGGGGGCGGGAGTTTCTTGAATTCGCTGAGGCTGAGCCCGCCGTCCTTGTCGGTGTCGCCCCGTTCGAGCATCCGTTTGAAGTTCTCGGCCAGTCGCGAACTGGCAACCTCGGCAGCGACCAGTTTTCCGTCGCGGTTTCGATCGTATCTCTGGAATATCGAGGCGATGAAGCGGGACGAGGAGGGGCGTCGGCTGGCCCGGGGACCGGAGTCGAAGGAAACGACCTCGAAGGTCCGCGGTGTCGAGTCTCGTACGGGCCGGACCCGGACGCGTGGGAAGAATGCGGCCAACTGGTGGAACTGGATGCGCTTCCAGCGGTCGGTGGGGTGGTCGTGGCAATTGGCACACTGGATCTGGATTCCCAGGAAGATTCGCGACGTCTCCGCGGCCAGTTCGGCCGCCTCGCCGCCCTGGGCGAACAGCAGTGCGGTGGCTCCGTTCTCGCGGACGTCTCCCTTGGCCGTCAGCAGGCTTTCGACAATCTTGTCCCAACTCCGACGTTGCTCGAATTGTTCGGTCATCCAACCCTGGAAGGCCGGGATCATCAACCGGCTACGGACCTCGGTGGCTCGCGAGAAAATGACGTCCCGCCAGTAACGGGATTGGGCGGCAGAGAAGTCGGGGGACTCGAGCAGCTTGGTGACCAGTCTCGACCGCTTGCGAGAATCGGGGTTCAACTCGAACAGCGTGGCATCGGCCGGGGAGGGGAGTCGATCGGCCAGGTCGAGCGTGATACGTCGGAGATAGTCATTGTCGGAGGTCAGCGGAGCCGGTTTGCCGCCAGAGGCGGTGATCTCGGCATCGATCAACCGGTCAATCTCGGTGGAGATGCTCGAAGCCGGTCGGGGTTCGGCGGCGACGACCGATCCCGCCAGGACCGTGAGGGAGGTGAAAAGCGCCAGCAGGCGATGTCTGGACATGGGTCTCTCTTCCAAGGCCCGTCAAAGAGGCTGCGTAGAATGAACACCGCTGTCGGGTGACAGGTTTCGCGGAGAATCACTGATTCAACCCGTACTCCTTTATTTTACGGTATAGCGTCCGCTCACCAATACCGAGTAGTGCCGCGGCGTCTTCGCGTTTGCCGTCGACCAGTTCGAGTGCCTGTTCGATGTAGAAGCGTTCGACATCGGCGAGCGGTCGTCCGACCAGGCCGTTCGCCCCGCTGAAACTGCGTCCTGGTTCGGCGTCACCATCGGCGGTTGGCATGATGTCATCGGGCAGGTCATCGATGTCGAGCAATCCGTCGGCATCGAGCACGAGCATGCGTTCGACCGTATTCCGGAGTTGCCGGATGTTGCCGGGCCAGTCGTGTGCAATCAGGGCCTGGCGAGCAGCCCGGGAAACGTCCGGCACATCCCGCCCGTACGTTTCGGCAAATTCCTTGCGGAAGTGGTCGATCAGTAGTGGCACGTCGGCTCGTCGTTCGCGGAGTGGGGGCAGGTCGATGGTGACCACGGCGATGCGGTAATAGAGGTCTTCACGGAAGCGGCCCTCGCGGACGGCGTTTTCCAGGTCGGCATTGGTGGCGGCGACCATCCGCACGTTGACCTCGATCTCCTCGTTGGCTCCGATCCGGGCCACCTTGCGATCCTCGAGGACTCTCAGCAACTTGATCTGCGTCTCGGAAGGCATCTCCCCGACCTCGTCCAGGAACAGCGTTCCGCCGTTGGCGAATTCGAACTTCCCGATTCGCCGGCCGACCGCCCCGGTGAATGCCCCGGCCTCGTGCCCGAACAACTCGCTCTCGAGAATGCTTTCGGGCAACGCCGAGATGTTCAGCGGGACAAAGGGCTTGGACTTGCGGTCGCTGTTCTGGTGCAGGGCACGGGCGACCAGTTCCTTGCCGGTGCCGCTTTCGCCTTTGATCAGCACCGTGCTGCTGGTGGGAGCGACGTGCTTGAGCTGTTCGAGGAGGCGGTTCATCGCCGGGCTGTTGCCGATGACTCCCTCGAACCCGAAACGTTCGTCGAGTCGGCGGGCGAGCTCGGCATTGCTGCGGAGCAATCTCAGTCGTGTCGAGGCCTTGTTGACGGCGGCCCGGAGCTCGTTGATGTCGAGTGGCTTGGTGAGGTACATCGACGCCCCGGCCTGTCCGGCGGCGAGGGCCGACTGGACCGAGGCATGTCCGGTCAGCAGGATCACCTCGGCGTTGGGCAGTTCCTCCTTGGTTTTCTGCAACAACGCCAGCCCGTCGAGGTCGCCCATCATCAGGTCGGTGACGACGACGTCGAAGTGGTCGCTCTCGATCCGCGCCGCCCCGTCTTCGCCCGAAACTTCCGTCGTGCACTCGTAACCGACCCGCTCGAGACTCTCGGCGACCGCCTGGGCGTGGGGTTCGTCGTCGTCGACGACCAGTACGCGGATCGGCGGTCCCGAGGACTCCAGGCGGTCGTCGACGGGTTGATCTCTGGGTGAATCGTTCATGGGTGTGTCGGCGTGTTGATCGGAAACCGGATGGTGAACTTGGTGCCCTGCCCGGGTTCGCTTTCGCAGGTGATCGTCCCGTGGTGTGCCTGGGCGATTTTACGAACGGTGGGCAGTCCGAGACCACTGCCGGAGGGTCGTGTCGAGAAAAACGTCTCGAACATCCTCTCACGGGCCGCCGTGGCGATTCCGTGTCCGTTGTCGATCACGACCAGGGCCACGTGGTCTCCGTCGACGGACGTCTGGATCTCCAGTCGGCCTCCATCGGGCATCGCCTCGGCGGCGTTGCGGCAGAGGTTCATCAGCATCTGCCTGAGCACCGCATCGTCACCGCCGATATCGGGGAGTCCCGGTTCGAGGTGGGGGCTGATATCGATCCCGGTTTCATCGGCCTGGGGCCGGTAGAAATCGAGAAAGGAGGTGACGAGGTCATTGAGGTTGACGGGGACGAGTTCGAGTGTGCCGACGCGGGCGAACTGCAAAAACGCGTCGAGGATTTCCTCGAGGTGCCGGCACTCCGATTGGACGGTGTGCAGCTTGTCGAGCATCCTGCGGTCGCGTGCTTCCTCGGAACTGGAGAGATCCTCGACCAGCAGGTCGAGGTTCATCGAGACGGTCGAGAGCGGATTCCTGATCTCGTGAGCCAGGCCACCGGCCAGGCTGGCGATTTCAGCGTACCGCTCGGCGTACCGAGACAACAGGTCTTGGCGTTCCTGCGAGTCGATCGCCGTCACTCCTGGCTGTCGTCGCCTCCGTCGTCCTCAACACTCTCCGGAGCATCCCCGTCGGCGTCTTCGGCGGAGGTATCACCACCGCCGGCATCAGCCAGCACGGCCCGTCGGGAGAGCTTGACCCGGTTCTGGTCGTCGACGGCGATCACCTTGACATCCATTGCGTCTCCCACGCTGCAGATGTCACCGACGGACTTGACGAAGCCATCGGCGAGTTCGCTGATGTGGCAGAGGCCGTCCTTGCCGGGTGCGATTTCGATGAAGACGCCGAAGTCCTTGACCGACGAGACGGTACCGCTGTAAACCCGGCCGACCTTGACGTCCTCGGTCAGTGCTTCGATCCGGGCCAGGGCGACTTCTGCGGCGGCGCTGTCCTTGGAGGCGACGGTGACGGTGCCGTCTTCCTGGATGTCGATCTGTGTCGAGGTCTCGTCCTGGATCGCGCGGATGGTCTTGCCACCGGGGCCGATCAGCAGGCCGATCTTCTCGGGATCGATCTGGGTTCGTTCCAGCCGCGGGGCGTGCTCGGAGATGTTCTCGCGGGGTTGACCGAGAGAGCTGAGCATCGAGCGGAGGATGTTGAGGCGGGCGTCCTTGGCCTGGGCCAGGGTCGCCACGATGATCTCCTCGGAGATCCCCTTGATTTTCAGGTCGAGCTGGATGCCGGTGATGCCGATCTGGCTGCCGGCGATCTTGAAGTCCATGTCACCGAAGTGATCCTCGTCACCGATGATGTCGGTGAGCAGTTCGAAGCGGCCATCGGGTTCGGCGACGACGCCGATCGAGATGCCCGCGACCGGCTGCAGGATCGGCACGCCTGCGGCCATCAGGCCCAGGGTCGTGCTGCAGACGCTCGCCATCGAGCTGGATCCGTTCGACTCGGTGATGTCCGAGATCGCCCGGATCGTGTAGGGGAATGTCTCGGCGTCGGGCAGGATCGACACCACGCTCCGCTCGGCCAGCGCCCCGTGTCCGATTTCACGGCGACCGGGGCCTCGGATCATGCGGCATTCGCCGACCGAGTAGGGCGGGAAGTTGTAGTCGAGCATGAACCGCTTCTCGAATTCCTCGACCGGGCCATCGACCCGCTGGGTGTCACGCGGGGTGCCCAGCGTGATCGTGCAGATCGACTGGGTTTCACCGCGGGTGAAGACCGCCGAACCGTGGACCCGGGGCAGCAGGTCGACACTGCAGTTGATGTCTCGCAGGTCACCCATGCTGCGGCCATCGAGCCGTGTCTTGTCGTTGAGAATCAGGTCGCGGACGACCAGCTGTTCGAGATCGTGGAAGGCTTCCTTGAAGTCTCCACGGGTGGCCCCGTCGGCGGTTTCCTCGGCGTCCTCGGGAAAGTGCTTCTCGAGCAACTCGTCCTTCAGGGCTTTGGTCTGCTCGTGCCGTTCGGCTTTCACGGTGCTCTGCATGGCGGTCTTCAGCCGGTCGAAGCCGTCACTTTGCATCGAGGCCAACAGCGGATTCTCGCCGGGATCCTCGTACTCCGCTTTCACGACACCGAGCTCGTTGACCAGCTGCATCTGCAACTCGCAGATGGAGATGATGTGCTTCTGGGCGAAGAGGATCGCCTCGAGCATCTCGTCCTCGGGCATCTGCTTGGCAAAGCCCTCGATCATCAACACGCTCTCGAGGTTGCCGGCGACGATCAGGTCGAGGGTTCCTTCGGCGGTTTGTTCGAGCGTGGGGAAGATGACGAGCTGGCCATCGACCTTGCCGACCCGGACGGCGGCCAGTGGCCCCTGGAAGGGGATGGACGCGGAGATCATCAGCGCGGCGCTGGCACCGATGATGGCGTGGACATCGGGGTCGTGTTCGGGATCAACCGCCAGCACGTTGGCCATGACCTGGATCTCGTCCTTGTACCCCTTGGGGAACATCGGACGGATCGGGCGGTCGGTCAGTCGTGCCGTGAGGATTTCCCTCATGGTCGGCCGACCCTCACGCTTCAGGAACCCGCCGGGAAACTTGCCGGCCGCCGCGAAGCGTTCACGGTAGTCGACCGTCAGCGGGAAGAAGTCAATGCCACGTCGTGGGGGTCCGTCCTGTGAGGCGACGAACACGACCGTGTCTGCGTAACGAACCAGGACTGCGCCGCTGGCCTGCTTGGCCAGTTCTCCCGTTTCCAGGCTTAGCGTCTGTCCACCAATCTCACACGATACAACCTTCTTCACGTCCTGTTTCCCTACCAATCTGTATGGTTTTTGCTCGCGGCTCCGGGGCATCCCGGAGGCTGACCGGGCCGATGGTCCACACGTCCGAACCGCCGGCACTATTTTCGAATACTCAACTGCTCGATCAGCGAGCGGTACTTCTGATGATCCGTTCGATCGAGGTAGTCGAGCAGTCGCCGGCGGCGGCTGACCAGTGCCAGCAACCCACGTCGGCTGCCATGGTCCTTTTCGTGCACGTTCAGGTGCTCGGTCAGGTTCTTGATGCGCTCGGTCAGTACCGCGATCTGCAATTCAGCTGATCCCGTGTCCGCCTCGTCGCGACGGAATTCCTGGATCAGTTCTGTCTTGCGTTCCCGGGTAATCGACATGCACGTACCACGATCGAAACGGGTGTCTCCAGTCCATGGGACTCCCTCCCATTCCGCCGTCCCGAAATCGGGTTCGGCGGGCCGGATCCTTCCGAGCAGCCTACTCTAGCAGTACCACATGAAGTTGCAACGGCACCGGGTCCCGGTGTGAACGCATCCCGACGAGTTCACGAGGATCTGGAGGGTGTCTGAAATCCCCGTGAATTCGGGGCCCGGGCGTGTTGTCGATCAGGCCGGCCTGTCGGTCTCGCGGACGAACACCCGGTTGCCTTCGACCCGTACCACTTCGACCGGCGCACCGAGATTGATGAATGGTCCGTCGCTGACCACGTCGACGAGGCTCTCACCGATTCTTGCCTTTCCCGAGGGTCGCAACACGCTGACGGTTCCGCCCACCTGGCCGACGAGGCCCGAGTCGGCGATCAGCAGTCCTGCGGGATCGGGTTCACCGACCAGCCGGGGATCGAAGACCAGGTTGCCTGCGTCGGGTGGTTCGAGCACGATGCGACGCAGCAGGGGCATGTGCGGCAGGTAGTGGCTGATCACGACCGCGACCACGATCACCGTCATGAGTGATCCCATCAGCGTGGCTGTCGGAGCTCCGAACTTCTGCAGGCCTTCGAAGCTGAACGACGCGGTCATGGTCTCGGATGCCATCACCAGCGAGACGAAGACGAGCAATCCGCCGGAGACTCCAAAGACCCCGAACCCGGGTATCAGGAAGATCTCGATCGCGATCAATGCCAGGCCCAGCAGGAACAGCACCACCTCGAGCCACCCGGCGGTCCCGCCCCAGCGGGCCCAGAAGAACAGGGTGAAACAGATTGCCGAACCGATTCCACACAGTCCGGTGGTGGTGTGCAGTTCGAGATAGACCAGGATCGATCCGAAGAAGAACAGCAGGAAGGCCGAGCCGTTGCCACTGAGAATGGAGGCGAGGTTGTCGACCCAGGTCCGCTCGATCCGTTTCAACTCGGTCACGGCCGGAATCCCCAGCCGCTGCTTCAGTTCTTCTCGCCCCGATACCGGAGGCTCGGCGAGTCTCAGTTCGTGAGCCCGTCGGCCGCTGACCGTCAGCAGGTTGTTCTTCCGCGATTCGGGGACTCGCTGTTGGATATCGAATTCCCGTTTCGCCTCGTGCAACTCGGCCTCGGTCTTGAACTCGGTCTCCCCGGTTCCGGGGTTGATCACCTGGAAGACCTCGAGGTCCTTGTCGGCCATGGCCTCGGCGATGGCCGGCGGTCGTCCCTTCTTCTCAGCCAATGTTCTCAGGAGGTTGCGGGTGTAGCTGAGCACTTTCTCCGGCGCGCGTTCGAACGCCCCGTCCTTGGCCTCGATCGGTGCCGCGTCGCCGATCCGGGCTTCCGGGTGCATGTAGATCTCGTCACAGCCGAGGGCAATGATCGCTGCACCGCTGATCGCTTCACGCGGAATCCAGGCCACGGTGCGGATGCCGTGATCTTCCAGTGCTGCGATGTCCTCGGCCATGGTCTCGGCCGTTCCGAGCAATCCGCCCGGCGAGTCGATCTCGATGATGATCATGTTGACCTTGTCGGCCCGAGCCCGTCGCAGTTGCTGGTTGAAGAAGTTCTGCATCAGCGGCTCGATCATCCCCTCGATCTTGATCAGCAGCACCTCGGGCGTGTCGGATGCCTGGGTCTCCTCGCGCATCGCGGTGGCCGGCAGCCGGTAGGTTGATGCCACCTCCGAGCGGGCCCTGGCTGTCTGCGTGACCAGCAGGTCCATCGCCCGGGCCTGTTCTCCGAAAAACGTCCCGCGTTCGCCGGCGTCCTTGATCCGCCTGGTCTCGATTCTTGCCGCCGGCATGCTCTTCTGGAGCAGCTTCAATTCTTCGGGTCCGACCACCCGCAAACGGACCTGCTTGTCCTCCGACGTGATCGTCACCTGGATCACCTCGGCATCGCGGTCGAGCATGCCTCGCGCCAATGGCCAGTTGACCTTGGGGTTGCGGCGTTTCTCGACCAGTGTCCGGACGAACTGCTTGGATGCGTCCTCGAGCGGTTCGCCCCGGCTGATGTCGCCCAACCCGGCATCCGGGTCCATCACGATCTCGTTGCAGGCCAGGGCCACCACCACGTTGGGGCCGGTGACCGACTTGGGGATCCATGCCACCGTCCGTATCCGTGACAGTCTTGCCGAACTCAACAATGTTGCCAGCCCCTGGACCTGGTAGAAGGGGCTTTCACCCGGAGTCAGCTCGAGAACCAGCACGGCCGGCCGGTTCTCCTTTTCACTTCGAATTGCGAGGTCCTGGGCCACGTTGCGGACGCGACCGATCACCGTGTCGTCGACCGGGCTGCGGACGGTGAGGAACCGACCGAGCGGCCTGGCGGGGGCGTCCTGTGCCACGCCGACAGCCGACGAGACAGCCAACAGCATAGCGGCCAGTGAGATGTTGCGGATCATCGGAAGTACCCAGCGAGTTGACTCTGGCATGGATTATACGGGGCAAACAAAAGCCCGGTCAAATTCCGGTTGGTGATCCCGGCGCGGAGTGTCCCGGCAAGTTGTTCGTCGGCCGTGACGGAATCTTGTGCTCTCCGGGTCCGGACCTAGTTGTAGATGCCGTGTTCAAGCAGGTACGCCTCGACAGCCCGTGGCAGGAGGTGACGGATGCTGTGTCCGTCGCGAACCCGTTGCCGGATGTCGCTTGAGGCGATGTCGATGGCGGGCATCGTGACGTGTTTGATCCGGCTGCCGTTCAGCAGGGCCTCGCCCGTCGATTCGCCCCGGTTGACCGCCACCACGTTTGCCAATTCACAGATTCGTTCCGGCCGCCGCCAGTTGACAAGGTCGGTGACCGAATCGGCTCCCAGCAGCAGGAACAACTCGCACCCGGGATTGGCAGCGGTGATGGCTTCGAGTGTCTCGACGGTAAACGAAATGCCCTCGCGGTCGATTTCGAGACGGCTGACCACCAGCCGGGGGTCTCCGGCGGTGGCCAGTTCGAGCATCTCGATCCGCGCCTCCCCATCGGCCAGTTCATCAGGGTTCTTGTGTGGCGGGGTGCCACAGGGCACGAGCCAAACGGTGTCGAGTGCCAGTTGCTCACGGCATTCGGTTGCGAGGACAAGATGGCCGGTGTGAACAGGGTCGAATGCCCCGCCGAAGACGCCCAATCGCATCGAGTCAGTCCCACGTGGTTGTCGGTCGACAAGCTGCTAGAATCCTACCGCCCGTGACAGACCCCCGGAAGGAAGGACTTCCGCGTTGAGCCGCCCGCGACAGCAGAGTCTCTTTGATCTGCCTCCGGAACCGGCTCCCGATGCGTCCTCGGAGGCTGCGGCTGATCCGTCGTCGGCCTGGGAAGCCGCTGCCGCAGCCGATCGGCTGGCGGCCCAGGTCGTGTTCAATCGACCGCTGGACACCGCGTTCCATTACCTGGTCCCCGATTCGCTCCGGGATCAACTCGTGGCCGGCCAGCGGGTCCGCGTGCCGTTCGGACGCGGCAACCGATCGACGGTGGGTTTTTGTGTCGGGCTGGAACGCCCTCCCGGATCCCTCGGGAAAC
>Ga0310342_100000656_pt1 | contig 20038 bp, 17 predicted proteins | sample S15DNA20500_MG_FD_206155 | JGI IMG/M metagenome (GOLD analysis project Ga0310342, IMG submission 206155) | Marine microbial communities from station ALOHA, North Pacific Subtropical Gyre - S1503-DNA-20-500_MG | ecosystem: Environmental > Aquatic > Marine > Oceanic | place: Pacific Ocean: North...
GTAGACCGTGTCGCCGCAAGTTACCTGCGTACTACGAATTTTCCGCACCAAATCAGTCGTCATAATCGCGGAAGCGGCGGCGAGCCAATTTTCCGCGCTCAACGACGACAATAAATCCGGGATAATCCGCCCTATCGGGGTGTCATCAAGCTGCTCTCCTATCACCCCTGTAGAGAACGGCAAAACTTCCGCGGGGGCACATCCTGCAAGCCGAGCGACCGTTTCACAAATCCGAAGTGCGCTTTCCTCTCCGTCGACTCCCGTCCCCGCGTTAGCGTTCCCGGCGTTAATAATCATATATCGCGTACTGGCTTCTGAAAGATGATTTTTGGCAACCGTAACCGGCGCCGCGCAAAATTTATTGCTCGTAAATAGACAGCAAACACTGCTATGTTCCGCGATCTCGATGAGCGTCAAGTCGGCGCGCCCGACATACTTACTACCACTCGCTCCGGATGCGAGTCGCACACCAGAAATAGCAGCCGGATTAACTGACCTTTCCATGACAGTTTTTATACTTTTTCCCTGATCCACACGGACAGGATTCATTTCTACCAATCTTTCGGCCCTCTCGAACATACGGCCCTTTCGTATTTGCCTTAGTTACGGGTTCATTTCCTGCGGTCTGAGAAGACTGATACTGATAGTCTTCATCAGAGGCGCGCGAATTCTGTTTTTCAACTAACTCCACGTCATCCTTAGCTTTCACTTCGACTTTGGATAGTATTCCGATAACGTCGCGCAGAATTGCCTGAAGCATCTGCGAAAACATCTCAAACGCCTCACGTTTATATTCCTGCTTTGGGTTCTTTTGCGCAAAACCACGTAGGTGGATACCCTGACGGAGGTGATCCATCGCCGCAAGATGCTCTTTCCAATGGGTATCTAACACCTGTAGCATAATCGCCTTCTCAAATTCCCGCAGAACATCCGCGCCCGCAACCCCTTCTTTCTCACGATAAGCGGCCTCGATCTTTTCTAGAATTCGCGAGCGAACGCCCTTCTCGTCGAGTTCGTTTTCGGTTTTCAGCCAACCTTCAATGTCGGCCTTAAAGGAAAACTCTTGCTCCAAGGCCTCGCCCAGTTGGGAAGTATTCCACGAGTCCTCAAAACTTTCCGGGGGAATGTAGAGATCAATAAAATCATTAACCACATCGTGGCGAATGCCTTCTATATTTTCAGAAATATCTGTGGCTTCCATTAATTCTCGACGTTGATCATAGACGTGTTTTCGTTGGTCGTTAGCGACGTCGTCGAATTCCAGTAATTGTTTACGGATGTCAAAATTCCGACCTTCAACTTTACGTTGCGCATTCTCAATAGATCTCGTCACTAATTTATGCTCGATCGCTTCGCCCTCCTCCATTCCGAGTTTCTGCATCCAACCACTCACGCTCTCGGAGACGAATATCCGCATCAAGTTATCTTCAAGCGAAAGATAAAATCGGGTCGAACCAGGATCGCCCTGCCGGCCGGCCCGCCCTCTCAGTTGATTGTCAATACGGCGCGATTCATGTCGTTCAGTACCGACGATATGCAGACCGCCCGCGGAAATGACATCGTCATGTCGTCTTTGCCAAGCTACTCTCGTGGCGGTTCTCGTATCTTCAGAAGATCCATCGAGATTGGATAACTCCGTCTCCAGATTCCCACCGAGGACAATATCAGTACCGCGACCTGCCATATTCGTCGCCACCGTGACGCTACCGGGAAGGCCTGCCTGCGCCACAATATGGGCTTCTCTCTCGTGAAACTTGGCATTCAGAACCTGATGCTTGATGTTTTGTTTCCGCAAGAGTCCGGCTAAATATTCGGAGGTTTCGATCGAAGTCGTACCAACCAAAACCGGTTGTCTCTGTTTCACACAGCGGTTAATGTCCTCGATGATCGCGTTGAACTTTTCGCCTGATGTGAGGTAAATCAAATCACCGCGATCGTCGCGGACCATCTCCTTATGCGTGGGGATCACGACCACTTCCAGCCCGTAAATCTCCTGAAACTCATATGCCTCCGTGTCCGCCGTCCCAGTCATGCCGGACAACTTGTCGTAGAGCCGGAAATAGTTCTGATAGGTAATGGATGCTAGCGTCTGGTTCTCCAGCTGTATTGACACACCTTCTTTGGCTTCGACAGCCTGATGCAACCCCTCAGACCACCGGCGTCCCTGCATTGTTCGCCCAGTAAACTCATCCACTATTACAATTTCACGGTCATTGACGACATAATCTACATCACGTTGAAACAAGGCATGCGCCCTTATGGCGGCGTATACATGGTGCATTAAGGAAATATTGTTCGCGTTATAAAGGCTATCACCTTCCCCCAATAGGCCCCGTTCCACGAGTAATTCTTCGATTCGCTCATGTCCCGCTTCAGTCAGGTAAACTTGCTTGGATTTTTCGTCGACCGTGTAGTCTCCCGGACCATCTTCTTCTTGCTGTCGATCTAGTCCTGAAATTAGACCGTTAACCTTGATGTAAAGATCGCTACGGTCGTCGGCGGGCCCCGAAATGATCAGTGGCGTACGTGCCTCATCTATTAATATGGAATCTACTTCATCAACGACAGCAAACGCCAAATCCCGCTGCACACGCTGATCCACACCGAACGCCATGTTGTCGCGAAGATAATCGAAACCGTACTCATTGTTGGTACCGTAGGTAATGTCGCATTCGTATGCACGTTGACGCTCCTCACCGCCCATTCCGCCTAGAACCACGCCCACGGACATGCCGAGCATTTCGTATATTTTGCCCATCCAAGCGGCATCACGCTTAGCCAGATAATCGTTTACAGTGATTACGTGGCTACTCCGGCCAGACAAAGCATTTAGGTAACAGGGCAGTGTTGCGACTAGAGTTTTCCCTTCGCCCGTGCGCATCTCAGCAATCTTGCCTTGATGCAGCACCATCCCACCAATTAGCTGAACATCGAAATGCCGCATCTCCAAAGATCGCCTAGACGCTTCGCGCACGACACCAAACGCTTCCGTCAACAGGCTCTCTAAGGTTTCGCCCCGTTTAAACCGTTGCTTGAATTCCACCGTCTTCTGGCCCAGCTGGAGATCATTCAAAGCGGAAAAGCCCGGCTCGAGGTCGTTGATCACGTTGACGGTTCTTTGCAATCGTTTGAGCAGCCTTTCGTTGCGGCTACCGAAAACCGTTTGCATCAACTTGGTCGGAAAAGACGTCAAAGAAGCAACCATGGGATAAGGTATTGTATCAAACCGTAGAGAGCCTGAAGTCAACGAAACCGGGGCACACCCGGCTCAGTATACGTGTATTTTGAACAATACTGTTGCGCCGTTCCGTTAGCGGCGACCACCATCTACCCAAAATTTTTCGCCAAAATTCCAAGCGGCTGAACAACCATAGGTTCCCTAGAGCCTAGCAATAAGGTTTTGGATGGCTTGTCACGTCACCCATTACAGAAAGGACCATCGGCCGGCGTTTTTTAATCGTTTTACTCAAACAGGTGACATTAATCCGATTGCATTAATGAACGCCCGTCCCTATCTCTTGGATGGGTTCTCAAGATGGTGTTCCTACTCGATGAAAAATAGCACCGACACTATGCATTCCTGTGCTGAACAGACGGACAACCAACCTTGGCTGCTCTTGGCGCTTTACTGGGTCGATCCAGTATAATAATCAGGCCATCATTGGATGGCGCCGCATTTCCGACTAATGGCGCTAAAAATTTCAAGTTGATCAATGGAACTTCCTCCTACAGTATCGCGCGTTTTCACCAAATCAAAACGATTACGACAATTAAAAGACCAAACTGATCTACTACGTAAACTAGATGGTCGCTTAAAACGCCATGTGAAACCGCCGTTATCGGAACACACGACACTAGCTACGGTTTCCGACGGATGTCTGGTCGCCCATGTAGACGGCCCAACGTGGGCTGCCCGGTTGCGATACAAAATCCCGGAAATCCTAGCCGCCCTAGCTGAAGACGACCAATTCGAACCGATACGTAGCATTCGCATCCGTTCGCTCAGCCAGGGACGTGTTTTAACTCCGCCGCGGGCACGGCGCTATCCAAGCACGAGTTCCGCTTGCGATCTCGAAGCCGCCACAGAAACGATTGAGAACATTGAGGTCAGGGACGCCCTGTTGCGCCTGGCTGGGCACTTCAGAGAGCAACGCAAAGGTAAACCCCGTAGTTAATTTGCAGGCATTGGCTGCATGAACCAGATCGGCGCTTCTTCCTCCGAGTCGTAGGATATTAATTCCCAAGCTTCTTTGTCGGCGAGTAACTTTCTCAACAATCGATTATTCAGTTCATGACCCGACTTGAATCCGTGGAATGCACCGATCAAACTATGTCCCAGCAAGTATAAGTCACCGATTGCGTCAAGAATCTTATGCTTTACGAATTCATCCTCGTATCGTAATCCGTCCTCGTTCAAAACTCGATAGTCATCCACGACAATCGCATTATCAAGGCTACCGCCAAGTGCCAAGTTTTGCTCACGCAACAACTCAACGTCTTTCATGAAACCGAAGGTGCGAGCGCGGCAGACTTCCTTTACAAACGAAGTTGTCGAAAAATCGATTTCAGCATACTTGCTACGTTGTTGAAAAAAAGGATGATCAAACTCAATTTCGAATGAAACCTTGAAACCATCAAACGGTTCAAATTTTGCTCTTTTGTCCCCGTCTCGAACGTCAATTGGACGTTTCACTCGTATAAATTTTTTCGTTTTATTTTGTTCCTCGAAGCCAGCCGACTGGATTAAAAATACGAACGGTCCCGCGCTCCCATCCATAATTGGCACTTCCGGCGCACTCAGGTCAACATAAGCATTGTCAATTCCAAGGCCAGCGAATGCTGATAAGAGGTGTTCTACCGTAGAAATCCGAACCGTTCCTTTGACAAGGCTGGTCGAGAGACTGGTGTCGCCCACATTCTCGGAGCGGGCCACCATTTCAACTTGCGGTGACAGATCGTCACGGCGGAACACGATGCCGCTATCGGGGGGTGCTGGGCGCAGTGTGAGGAAGACCTTACGCCCAGTGTGTAAACCTACCCCCGTCGCCCTGATTATGTTCTTCAGGGTTCTCTGTTTTATCATGGCACGCGCCCTGGGCTGATTGCAGACGATGGTACCACACGTTAGTCTCGTTCGGGGAACCGGGTTCTCTACCAAACCTCACATAACCCCCCCGCGATTAGCCAAAACTTCCGCAGGTCATCTCAATCTGCTTGTCGCCGTAAGAATGCCGGAATGTCGAGATACTCGGTCCCGATTTCCGGTGCTGGTTCGGTAGGCAATAAGTCTCCTCCTTGCCTTATAATTGTCGGGCGCTCTAGCGTGGAGTAGTCAGGATTTTCTTCCCCACGTTGTGGTTCCTCCACCAATACTGGTCTAAGTTCCGTTTGAGGTTCACCCCCAATACCTGTTGCCACAACAGTTACGCGCAACTCGTCATTCATTTCCGCATCGATCACCGTACCCACTACCACGGTTGCATTGTCGGATGCGAAATCCTTCACCGTATGGCCCACCTCCTCGAATTCACCAATCGTCAAGTTCGCCCCCGAAGTGATATTTATGAGGATCCCTTTGGCACCCGAAAGATTTATGTCTTCGAGCAAGGGGCTTGAAATCGCCGTTCGCGCCGCAGTGATGGCGCGGTCTTGTCCCCGGGCGGTTCCCGAACCCATCATCGCCATTCCCATCTCAGACATAACGGTCCGTACGTCCGCAAAATCAACGTTAATGAGGCCGGTGCAGGTAATCAGTTCCGCGATGCCTTGGACAGCGCCAAGCAGAACATCGTCCGCTTCTTTGAATGCATCGATTAGAGATATATCGGGGCCCAATACGCTCGACAGTTTTTCATTCGGAATAGTAATCAGCGAATCAACCATTTCGGTTAGGTCATCAATGCCGGCATTTGCAATTTCTGCCCGTTTCCGTCCTTCGAATTCAAATGGTCGTGTTACGACAGCAACCGTAAGAATACCCATCTCCTTGGCTACCTGAGCAACCACAGGGCCCGCCCCTGTACCTGTTCCTCCTCCCATTCCGGCTGTTATGAAAACCATATCCGAACCTTCTAATACTTCGATTATCCGGTCGCGATCTTCCATGGCTGCTTGACGGCCAATTTCGGGATCAGCCCCAGCTCCAAGACCATTGGTAAGGTCAGTGCCGATCTGAAGGGTCTTGTTAACGGTGGAATTCTCCAGTCCCTGCGCGTCTGTATTTATACAAACGAACTCCACACCATCGATCGACGCAGTCAGCATGTGCTCTGCCGCGTTTCCACCAGCGCCGCCTACGCCGATGACCTTAATGACTGCGCTCTGGCCAAAAGATTTCATCAGTTCGAAAGTTGGCATCGTTTTCCCTCCGCTCTTTTATTTAGAGATTAGCAATCCGTTAATTTTCAGAAACTTCTGTGAAACCAGTTTTTCATTCGATCCCACATCGAGCTCGAAGACTCAAATCGGCTAGGCTGATTGATGCCTGCCGATTCTTCGGCTCCAAACTGTAAAAGACCAACACCGGTGGAATAGATCGGGTTCCGAACTACATCAACTAATCCAGACACACCCTGAGGAGTCCCGATCCGGACAGGCATATGAAATACCTCTTCGGCCAAGTCGATCGCACCTTCCATCTTTGCGCCTCCGCCCGTCAAAACGATCCCCGCTGCGATCATTTCCTCAAAGCCACTTCGTTTGAGTTCACCGGCCACTAAACTAAATAATTCCTCATATCTCGGCTCTACTACCTCCGCCAGCGTTTGTCTCACCAGCCGCCTTGGCGGTCGATCGCCGACACTGGGAACTTCGATTGTTTCCTCGGGGTTTGCAAGTTGAGTCAACGCGCAAGCGTAGGTAACCTTGATGTTCTCGGCATGGTAAGTTGGCGTGCGCAGCGCGACTACAATATCGTTTGTGACTTGATCTCCGGCGATGGGGATGACAGATGAGTGATGAATCGCTCCGTTTACAAACACGGCGATGTCAGTAGTGCCGCCACCAACGTCGCATAGACAAACGCCCAGTTCTTTTTCATCTTCACTTAACACCGCATACGACGAAGCGAGCTGCTGCAGAATTATGTCGTCAACTTCCAATCCGCAACGCCGCACGCATTTGATGATGTTCTGCGCGGCGGATACTGCGCCGGTAACCATATGGACTCTCGATTCCAGCCTAACCCCTGACATGCCGACTGCGTCACGAATCCCTTCCTGTCCATCAATGACGTATTCCTGAGGCAGAATGTGGAGGATCTGCTGATCGGCGGGAACATCCACAGCACTGGCGGCATCTATCACTCGCTCGATGTCGCTGCTATCTACTTCTTTATCCCGGATCTTCACTATTCCGTGCGAATTCAAACTCCGGATATGTCCGCCTGCGATACCAGCGTAAACAGACTTGATCTCGCAACCGGCCATCAGTTCTGCCTCTTCAATCGCGCGCCCAATTGATTGGACCGTCGACTCAATATTGACAACGACTCCTTTTTTTAGGCCACGGGACGGGTGAGAGCCGAGCCCGATCACTTCCACGTCATTTTCCGAGGAAACCTCCCCAACGATAGCAACAACCTTAGATGTTCCTATGTCAAGCCCAACGAGTAATTTCTTTTCGGTCTTTTTCACGATTGCTTCCTATCAGCAAGTTCGCCCGTTCGCCTGAGTTGCGGCGACCGCGAATCCGTTGGTATATCGCAAATCTACACGGCCAATACACTTCCATTCGTCTTCTAACCCTTGCGTATAGCCGACCATAAATTGCGTGAGTCTCGTCTCAAACTCCTTACGCCCAAGTACTAAAGTTCGTCCATCTGTCGTTCCCACGGTCCAAGCATGTCGTCCGGAGAGAGTCACCGTCTCGACGCTCAGTCCCAGGCGTTTCAGTTCCATAAGGATCTTTTCATAACGTTCCAGGACCTTTGACTCTGTGCCCATCGGGCCTTTGAGGCGGACGAGATTTGTCAGATTTTGCGCTGTGACAGGAGTGAAAATTTCCGCTTTTTCATTTAACAATGCGTGATCCCCCCAATGAGCAATAGGTCTTTGTTCTAATATGCTTACGTGCAGTGTCTCCGGCCATACACGCCGAACTGTGGCATCTCGAATCCAGGGTTCATCCAGAAGAATTTCGCGTATCTCTGTGACGTCTACACCGAAAAACCCAGCGTCTACCGTCTCTGTAACAACTGCACGAAGCACGTCTGGCTCAAGATAACGAAATTCGCCCGCGATCATGACTTTTCGAATTGGAAGTGTAGATGGATCTGACAACGCGGAGACCAGCCATACGACTCCAGAAACCGTCAGTATTAACATTAGCCCAAATACAATTAGCGTTGGCGAGGCAAGGTCAATATCTGACGCAAACTTTGTTTTTGTTTGAGCGACCATGTTATTTATCGACCAAGACCCCGGCTTCGAAACTGCTGGCTAAAATGGAAAGTACTAATTCTTCAAACGTCACCCCTGCGGAACGTGCTGCCATCGGGACTAACGAGTGATCGGTCATACCCGGGACTGTGTTGAGTTCTATCACCCACATGGTTCCGTCTTCGTCGCGCATAAAGTCGACGCGGCCCCAGCCGTAACCGTCGAGTATGTTAAACACGTTCAAACCGAGTTCCGCGGCCCTCCTCTCTTCATCAACGGCTAGGCCACAGGGGCATATATATTGCGTGGTATCAGCGAGGTACTTCGCCTCGTAATCATAAATGTCATGAGGCGTTTCAATTTTTATCAATGGAAACGCCGAGTTCTCGACTATCGCAAGAGTGTAGTCACAACCTTCGATCCACCGTTCCGCTAGAACACGATTGTCGAATTGCCGGGCGTTTCTAAATGCGGCATCAAATTCTATGGCGGTTTTTATCTTGCGAGCACCGAGACTTGATCCCTCTCGCGCAGGTTTTATCATCAACGGTAGGCCAAGCTCCTCGATGATGTGATCACCGTCGGTATTTTCGCCAATCAGTTTGAATGGTGGCGTTCTTACACCAGCCCCCAATAAAGCGAGCTTGGCTCGCGATTTGTCCATAGAGAGAGAACAGCCAAGAACGCGGGTTCCAGTGTAAGGCAACCCCTTTAATTCCAAAGCTGCTTGGACATGCCCATCCTCCCCTCCGCGGCCATGTAACGCAATGAAATATCGATCGATCGTACTGTCGACGAACACGCTCTCCAGGGAGCCATCCCAATCTATTTCTACAGCATCGACACCTGCGTCCCGCAACGCGCAAAAAATTGCCTGTCCGCTATTTATAGATATTTCTCGTTCGTCGCTATAACCGCCCATTAACACTGCGACGCGCCCGGCATGTTCTATGATTTTGTCCGATTTGATAGGCGCTTGCAGAATCACAGGCGCTCTTCCCTTTGCCAGTAGTCATAGCCGATAATTTTTACTTCTGGTTCCAAAATAATTCCGGTGGCGGCTTCCACTGTTGTTTGGACCTGCGCTATGAAACGCTCAAGTTGAGTTGCGCTAGCGCTACCGTCATTTACGATGAAATTAGCGTGTACCGTCGATACTAAACAGCCCCCAAAACGGTACCCCTTTAAACCACACTGCTCGATAAGGCGACCCGCAAAATCCCCGGGTGGGTTTTTGAACACCGAGCCACAAGTTGCTTTACCAGTCGGCTGGGTCTTGACGCGCTGCGCTAAGACACGTTTGATATTCATAACGGCCTGTCCGTTAGCCGGATCCGACAGACGTAACACTCCCGCGACAAACCACTCACCTGCCGGACAACTTACATGACGATAACCAACATCGAATTCGCTACGCTTGCGGCGCCTCGTGCGTCCCTGACGGTCAATTGTTTCTACCCATTCGACAAAATCCCACGTTTCACCCCCCAGCGCACCCGCATTCATACTCAGGGCGCCACCGAACGTACCCGGTATCCCTGCAAGAAACTCCAAGCCTGTACGATCCTTCGATGCAGCTTCACGCGCTAGGCGCCCACAGGTCAGGCCGCTTTCCGCATATAGGCATTCCGCATCAAGCCAATGACACCGGCTAAGTCCCGGTGATGTAGCGACTACGGTCCCCCGCAACCCGCCGTCTCGGATCAACGTATTGCTGCCAAGACCCAGCCAATGCAAGGGTTCATGAGCAGGGACATGATGCAGAAACTCTATCAATTCTGTCTGATTGAGCGGTGTGAAGTAATGCTCGGCAAAACCACCGCAGCGCCAGCTCGAATGCCGCGCCATGGGTTCGCTGCGTAGAATGTGTTCACGATTCGTATACAAAGACCCACTCATTTCAGTTCAGAGACTGGCATGCCATGGTCCATACGTTGAGTTCATGCGGCAATCGACTCCCCGAGCCTCCCTACGCTTCCGGCACCTAAAACTGCTACGACGTCATGGTCACAGACCACCCCCTCAAGAACCTGCTGGACCGACGCCAAGTCGTCGACAAAAATCGGATCGACCAACCCCCTTGTCCGAATTGCATGACACAGTGACTGCCCATCTGCTCCTGAGATTTCGGACTCTCCGGCGGAGTAGATTTCAAGAAGCAGCAAAATATCGACTTGTGACAATATCTCGACGAAATCGTCGAACAAATCGCGCGTGCGACTATATCGATGTGGTTGAAAAACCATGACGATCCGCCGTTCCGGCCAACTACGTCTAATAGTTTCCAGCACCACCCTGATTTCTTTCGGATGATGGCCGTAATCATCAATTAAGGTCACCGAGCAGTTACGAATTGCGACTGCCCGGTGAATTGTGCATCGCCGAGCTATACCCTGGAACTCGGTTAAAGCTGTACGAATCGCACCGAGCGATACTCCGAGTTCGCGTGTAACGGTGATGGCCGCCAGGGCATTTAGTACATTGTGTTCACCAGGAAGGTTAAGGATGAAATCCCCGGTCTCTGCTTGATTCAAAAAAGAGACGCAAAAATGTTCTCGGCCGTCCACATGTCGAACATTCCATCCTCGAACGTCAGCGTCTTCACGCATGCCGTAAGTAATTACGCGGGTTCTAACTTCCGGCAACAAAGACGCCGCTTGCCTATCATCGATACAAACACAAGCGACTCCATAGAATGGAAGTCGTCGGAAAAATTCGACAAACGTCGCTTTGAGTGCCGAAAAATCGCCGCCGTAGGTGCCCATATGATCTTTGTCAACATTTGTGAGAACTGCCATCAGCGGATTCAATAACAAGAAAGAAGCGTCGCTTTCATCGGCCTCCGCGACGAGATAGGCCCCTGTTCCAAGTCGCGCATGTGAATTGATACTTCTCACTAACCCACCCACCACAAATGTAGGATCCAATCCAGCCTCCGCTAGGATGCTGGCGATGAGACTCGTAGTCGTCGTTTTGCCATGCGTTCCGGTCACCGCGATGCCACGCCGAAATCGCATCAACTCCGCAAGCATTTCGGCGCGGGGTACGGTCGGGACGCGCTTCCCTCGCGCAGCCTGAAGTTCCGCATTGTCGTCAGAAATCGCACTCGAATAGACCACTACGTCCGCGCCCTCGATGTTTTGAGCCTCATGTTCACTTGAAACATGAATCCCAACGTTTTTTAGGTGAGCCGTTCTACTCGAAACGCTCGTATCCGAACCGGTGACCGTATATCCGAGGTTACAAAGGACTTCAGCAATACCGCTCATACCCGCGCCGCCGATACCGATGAAATGGATCTTGTCGACCCGATGCATGGGTAAGCCGTAACCATCAGGCATCGAGAACCTCCAAACAACGTAGGGCGACATCGTTCGTAGCGCCGGGTTGACCTAATTTGCGCGCATTTTTTGCCATCTTTATCAATGTGCCACGATCACTGGCGAGTCGGGCGATATGGGCACCCAAGGATTCTGAAGTTATTTCTTGCTCCGGTAGAAGCACAGCCGCTCCGCGATCCGACAGATAGCGCGCATTTAATGTTTGATGATCGTCAACTGCATAAGGATAAGGAACTAATATCGCGGCAACCCCGCAAGCCGCTATCTCCGCAATCGTAATGGCACCCGCACGTGCGATTACGATGTCAGCCCATCGATAGGCGTCTGCCATATCATCGATATAAGCCTCGACCTGGATATTTTCTACATTTGCAGAATATGCATAGCGTTTCGAAGTCGTATGAACGTCGTCTACCCCGCACTGATGTCTAACGCGCAACCCCCTCACGGTGCTGGCACAAATCGCCGCTGGAACATGTTCATTAAGCGCCCGTGCTCCACGACTACCGCCAAAGACCAAAACATTCATGCCTTCGCGGTCACTCAGACGGTGGACCGGATCTTCAATATTAGTGATCTCTGCACGTACGGGGTTTCCTGTAGTCAAAGCATGTGCGTTATCTGGAAAACTGTCGGGGACGGCTTCAAGAACCAAACAGGCAATGCGGCTCAAAATTCGATTCGTGACCCCCGGAATTGCGTTCTGTTCATGGATGATCAATGGACACCCGCACAACCACGCCGCCAACCCACCAGGCCCGGCGACAAACCCTCCCATGCCTAGTACTACCCCTGGTTTAGCATGAACTATGGCCCTGACGGCTTGTATAAGCGCTATTGAGAGGGTGATTGGTGCCGCCAGCCATCGAAAAACCCCAGCACGACGCAGGCCCGAAATAAAAATTGGATATAGGGGGAACTCATGCCGCGTCGCGATACGACGTTCGAGCCCGCTCCGAGTACCCATCCAATACAGATCGATACCCTGTGCTCTCAGCGCATCTGCGACCGCCAAACCAGGATAAACATGGCCGCCGGTCCCTCCCGCTACGATCATTACCGACCTATCCAAGAGCAGTGGTCTCCTTCGTTAACGGGCCCCGCGCCAACCGGGTCTCGAATTCCGATCGACACACTAACCCCATGGCAGCTAGCGTCACTACCAGATTGTTATTACCGTAACTTAGAAATGGCAGGGGCAACCCTTTCGTAGGCAGCAAACCAAGATTCACTCCGATATTTACAAAAGCCTGCGTTCCTAACAGCAAGCCGATGCCATACGTTACGTAGGCCGCGAACTTCAAATTTGAACGGGCAGCAATGCCCCCCAAGTAAAGAATTCGTAACGTGAGAAACACGAACAATAGAATTATCGTTACCGTGCCAAATAAGCCAAGTTCCTCCCCTATAACGGCGAAAACGAAATCCGTATGCACCTCAGGCAAGTAGTCTAATTTCTGTATGCTGTTACCTATCCCAACGCCGAACCACTCTCCTCTTCCGAAAGCGATCAATGCCTGTGTTAATTGGTAGCCATAATCATAAGGATCGGCCCACGGGTCCCTGTACGCCAAATATCGTTGCCATCGCCAAGCCACCTGCATCGAGTACGCTGCTACTAGGGCGAATGCTGTACCGCCCCAAAAAAAGAATCGAAACAAAGGAACGCCCGCCAAAAACAACATCCCCAGTGCTGCGGTGAAAAGCACAACGGCCGTTCCGAAGTCGGGCTCCCTGAGCAACAGCGCCGAGACGACAACGAGCACACCGATGGGTTTTACGAAACCGGCGAAATCCTGTTGCACCTGATCACTATGACGTACTAGGTAAGCGGCGAGGTAGATTACTACGATGAGTTTCACTGGTTCGGAAGGTTGCACCGATACAACCCCCAAGCTTATCCAACGCATGCTGCCGTTTACTTCGTGTCCCAATCCAGGTATCAACACCGCGATGAGGGAGACGATCCCCAAAAACAGCAATGGGGTGCTGAGTTTTTCGAGCTGTTGTAACGGCACTCTCATTAAAACCAAAGCAAACCCGGTTCCTAATGCTGCCGCTCCCAGCTGCCGCCAAAAAAAATACAGCGGCTCCAGATCCCTACGTTCCGCGATCGAGACAGTGGTTGAAACGACCAGGATTAAACCGGTGCAAACTAGCGTACCGACGATCGCAATTAACCACGTATCGTATGGCAGCATTCTCTTTTCGGTGCCTTTCCTCTGGGGCACAGCCTGACTTACCTGCTGGGAATGAAATAATGACTCCATCATTACTCTTTAAACTCGTTAACTGCCTGTCTGAAGGCCCGTCCCCGCGCTTCAAAATTTTCGTACATATCGAAACTAGCGCACGCCGGAGATAGCAAGACAATCTCTCCCATTTGAGCCGCTTTGCGCGCGACCAAAACGGCGGCACGCATATCTGTAGCATGTAAAGTGGGAATTCGATTCCCAATCGATTCGGCTATTGCTGTCGCGGCCGTACCAAGTAATACGATCGTATGCATGTATCGGCATACGACCTTGCTAAATTCCCTAAAATCCGAACCCTTCGACTCACCGCCCGCTATCAGCACTCCTCGGCGTTCTGCGCACAAGCCCTCGATGGCTGCACAACTCGCCCCTGGATTGGTCGCCTTCGAATCGTTGATAAAAGTGATTCCTCCAATGGTCGCTACATATTCCGCACGATGTTCTAAGCCTTCGAAATTTTTCAACGCCTCAATAATCGCATCGCTATCTGCACCGAACGCCGAACATATCGCGAGCGAGGCCAAGCCATTAAGGATGTTATGCAGACCGGTTACACGCAACTCAGTCGAAAGAATTGAAGTAATATCGGGCCCGGCAAGGAAAATCTGCGAATTCGCCGTCTGTAACCCGAACTGATCCGGCGTCGGTTCGGTCGAAGTGAAGTCGATCCGCTTGCCGGAGAAGCTGAGCGTGGCTAGATTTTCGTCATCAGCGTTCAAAACCGCGAACTCAGCACCATCCAAGATCCGTGCCTTGGCCTGTACGTAACTATCAAAAGAAGCATGGCGATCAAGGTGGTCGGGTGACACGTTGAGAATGCAAGCGATTCTCGGAGCCAGGCAGCGAGTGATTTCCAGTTGAAAACTCGATAATTCGAGTACGTAACAATCAGGCTCTTCATCGCTAATCAATTCGAGAGCCGGCGGTCCAAGGTTGCCGCCACAACTCACTACGTAACCCGATTCTCTCAACATTGCAGTAACCAGGGACGTAACCGTACTTTTTCCATTGGTTCCCGTAATGGCAATGATTGGTGCCCTTGCGTGTTCGGTAAAGAGCTGGATATCACCGAGTAACTCCGCACCGTGGGTTTTGGCGCGTTTTAGGGCTGGTTCGTCCAACGCTACACCGGGGCTCAATATGATCCGGTCGCTGTGCCGCAGTATCTCTTCATCAAGGCATCCAGTTATTGCCTTGAGATCAGGGTATTCCGAACGTAATTCATCGTAGAACGGCGGAGTGGCTCGAGAATCCATCGCTACGACTGAGATCCCACGTGAGCGGAGAAACCGTATACAAGAGAGCCCCGTCGTGCCCATTCCCACAACTGCATAATCTGTCGTGCCCTCACGTGTGACTGGCATTCCTATTGCGACTCCCTCTCCTCCGATTTGCCTCATCTGATTTTCAAGGTTGCCAAAGCAGCAAGCACGAGCACCACTGTCACAATCCAAAATCGCACTATGACGCGCGGCTCGGGCCAACCTTTAAGTTCGAAATGGTGATGTATCGGTGCCATTTTAAAAATCCGCTTGCCCGTTAACTTGTAAGATACGATTTGTAGAATCACGGAAACCGTTTCCATCACAAATACGCCACCCATCAGCAATAACAAAAGTTCTTGGCGCACGACCACAGCGACTGTTCCGAGCGCCGCTCCCAGAGCCAGCGCGCCGATGTCGCCCATAAATACTTGGGCGGGATAAGTGTTAAACCATAGAAAACCCAACCCCGCCCCAATGATTGAGCCACAAAACACGCAAACTTCGCCGACACCATTGATATAAGGAACCGCCAAGTAGTTAGCGAAATTAGCGTTTCCGGCAACGTAAGCGAACACGACCAAACCAGCAGCCACAAGCACGGTCGGCAACACTGCTAATCCATCTAAACCGTCAGTGAGATTTACAGCGTTACTGGTACCTACGATAACGAAGTAGGCGAAGACAACGTAGAACCAGCCGAGTTCCATCGCGATACTTTTCACGAAAGGGACTATCAACAAAGTTTCTGCAGGAGTTTGCGCCGTATTGTAGAGCACAAAGGCGGTGGCTATGGCGGCGATCGACTGCCATAAATACTTGTTCGGTGCGGATAACCCCTTCGATTGATGGCGTTTAAATTTAAGGAAATCATCGACGCAACCGATGGCACCAAACATTAGGGTGGTCAGCAAAACAATCCAAACGAACCGGTTAGTGAGGTCGCTCCATAGCAGCGTGCTGATGGTTATCGACATCACAATCAAAAGCCCACCCATTGTCGGAGTCCCGGCTTTGGATCGGTGCGATTCCGGACCGTCAGCACGAATGTTTTGACCAACCTGATATTTGGTCAGGTTTTTGATCATGGACGGCCCGATCAATAACGATATAAAAAGTGCGGTAAGGACACCTAAAATCGTTCGTAACGTACTGTACCGAAAAACATTAAAACCCGAATGGAATTCGGTTAGATAATCCATCAGGTACATCAACATAGTGGGTCACCCGGTTCAGCGAGTGCGTCAACAACTTCCTCAAGCGCCATAGTGCGTGACCCTTTAATCAAGATGGTAAGCCTGTCAAAATTCGCTACTCGTATGGCCTCCACTAGCTCATTGATAAGTGAAGCCTGATCTCGAACATGGGTCGCCGCGTTGCCGAACTCGAACGCCGCAAATTTCGCTAAATCACCGATCGTGTACAGTCGATCGACTCGTGCTCGCGAAGCCGCTATACCTGCCGCCCGGTGGTAAGCTTCGCTTTCGCCGCCGAGCTCTGCCATATCACCAAGAACCAACCACTTTTCACCAAATTCATCCGCAAGAACGTTAATCGCCGCTTGTAACGATGCGGGATTCGCGTTGTAAGAGTCGTCGATCAACCGCACGCCGTCGATACCGCGTTGTACTTGTAAACGTCTGGGAATCGGGCCTACTTGTTCGAGACCTAACCGGATACTTTCGAGGTCAAAGTCGACTGCACGAGCCGCCGCCGCCGCCGCAAGTGCATTACTCACATTGTGTCTCCCCCTATGGGCGATGGAAACATCTGCTGCGCCGATATCGGTACTCAGGCGAAATGATATGTGCGCCCCGTCGTCTGCCACGGCAGATGCCTCAACTATCCCACCCTCACCAAACGTAATCACTTGACGTCCAGAAGCCATCTGAACCCACATAGGTGCAAATGGATCCTCGTTGTTGATTATCGCAACCCCTTGCGGATCCAACCCTGATAGGATTTCACCCTTTGTGCGCGCCACGGTCTCTATATCACCGAAACTTTCTAAATGGGCCGGCGCGGCCATCGTAATAAGACTTACCGTCGGGCATGCGACTTCACTTAACCAAGCGATATCCCCTCGTTGACTTGCTCCCATCTCGACAACCGCAAATTCGTGTTTGCTGTTCAAGCCAAACAACGTCAGGGGAACACCGATATCATTGTTTAAATTTCCTTGAGTAGCGAGGGTCGTTCCGCGCACCCTCACTATGGAAGCCAACATCTCTTTTACCGTCGTCTTGCCAGAACTACCCGTTATGGCCAACACGGGTAGCTGAAACCGGCGTCTCCAGCTCCGCGCAAGCGAGCCGAGACTCCGGCGAGAATCGGTGGTATATATCAGGCTTAATGACGGGTCGCTATTGCACTGCTGCACCACAGCTCCGGCTGCCCCCGCCGCGGACGCTTCATTTAGTTTATCGTGCCCATCAAAACGTGGGCCCCGCAAAGCAAAAAACAACTGATGCTCCGTAAGAGATCGCGTATCCGTACTAACACCCGAAAAGTCCCCATCTCGCCCTGATAGGGCGCCTCCAACAACTTTAGCGGCTTCGGATAGTTGCATTGCAATCATCACTCGACGCCTTTCAAAAGGCTGGCGATCACCGCATAGTCGCTAAATGGGGTACGTGTATTACCATGCTCTTGAAAAGTTTCGTGACCCTTACCAGCGACCAACACAATGTCACCTGTGTCCGCGCCGCCGATGGCCAACTCAATCGCACTGGCACGATCGTGCTCTATCACGACAGCGCTCGAATCAGCTATCCCGCTGATAATCTCCCGCGTAATGTTTGCATTGTTTTCGCCTCGTGGATTGTCTGACGTAAGTATCACTCGATCAGCGTGCGTTTCTGCGATACCGCCCATGATCGGTCGTTTATCACGGTCCCGATCACCACCACATCCAAAAACCATGGTCAGAGAACGGGGAAGAAATTCACGTAACGAAGTCAAAACCGCGATCATGCTGTCCGGGGAGTGCGCATAATCGAGGAAAACACGAACCCCACGACGCGTGGTGCCACAGTACTGCATCCGCCCTGGGATGGAACTCACTTTAGACAGAGAAGTACAGACCTGTTCCACAGTAAAACCAAGCGACAGCAATAGGGCACCGGAAAGCAACAAATTTTCGGCGTTAAATCGACCAAGAATGCGGCTCTGCACCCGCCCTTCTTCCTCGGCAGTGGTCAATGTGAAAGACAAGCCGTCCATCGAACTTTCGACATTTGCAGCCGTGACGCGTGCTTGAACCTCCATGGGTCGGCTTCGTTTGGCAGTTGCACACGACCAGAGCTCAATATCCGCTCCCAGAGTTCGTGCGATGCTAGCGCCCAAAGAGTCGTCGATATTTATCACCGCAGCTGCTAAACCCGAATAACCGAACAGCAATCGCTTACTGTCCGCATACGCCTTAGTGTTACCGTGGTAGTCCAAGTGATCATGACCAAGATTGGTAAACACCGCTGTGTTAACGGCCACACCCGTAAGACGATTCTGAACTAGCGCATGTGAGGATGCCTCAAGCGCAACATTTTCAACCCGATCGCCCACCAGATTCGACAACCAGCGGTTGAGAGAGATCGGATCTGGAGTGGTTACCCCAAGCGGCACCAAACTATCGAGTCTTCCCGCGCCCAACGTACCTATATAACCGCAAGAGCGCCCCAATCCATCCAATGCCTGGGCGACGATATGGGCTACCGTAGATTTGCCGTTGGTTCCGGTAATCGCAAATACTTTCAACCCGACACTGGGGTCACCGAAAAATCGTTTAGCGATCAAGCCCAAGTTTTCGCGTATGGGTATCCTTTCAAAAACCGGCACCCTGAACGTTTGTGTACCTACCGCATCCTCCGCGAGAACAACCACCGCCCCGCGCGTAATTGCCTCGATAGCGTAGGACAATCCGTTTTCTCTCGAGCCCCGAAGTGCCAGAAAGCAGGATCCTGGACCAACATCTCGGCTATCCAGGGCAATATCGTCGATCAATAAATCTTTCTCCGTTGGGATATCGGTTATCCCGTCCAAGAGTGCGGATAAGGGCATTCCGATTTCTGTACGGGGCGCCATCATCAATGGAAACCAAATGGCGCTGATGACCTAGTTCCTAACGCCAAGTCTGCGCCACTACCGGGACCCGACAACGGGTAATCCGGCGCAATGTTCAGTATGCGAGTCGCTTCGCGCATCACAGACGCGAATATAGGGGCGGCGACCTGTCCACCGTGATACTCGCCTTCGTCAGGCTCATCGATGATTACGGCAGCAACGAGACGAGGATGCTCAGCAGGGACCATCCCCACGAAAATAGCCATATACCGATCATCTGAGTAACCCTTACCAGTATGTTTGTATACCGTTCCCGTTTTCCCCGCTACAGAATAACCAGGGATCGCTGCATCTTGAGCGGTTCCATGTTCTACTACACGGGTTAGCATGGTGCGAACCGCTTGCGCGGTCGAACGTTTGATTGCACGACGACTTTGCGATGGCTCCGCGGTGCGTACAATTCGAACGGGTTGAATTAACCCATCGTTTGCTATGGTCATATACGCGCGAGCCAGTTGGATGGCGGTAACCGACATCCCGTAGCCGTAAGCGAGTATCGCCTGATCGAGTTCGTGCCAATTAGGATAGTCCTCTAACCTACCATAAGCCTCCCCAGGAAGTAGCACCTCACTTGTCGATCCGAACCCGCAATCACGAAACACCCGCCAAAGCAATGACGGATCAAGAGAAAGGGCGAGTTTGCTCGCACCGATATTGCTCGAATTTTCGAGGACACCTCCTAC
>Ga0310342_100000657_pt1 | contig 20031 bp, 25 predicted proteins | sample S15DNA20500_MG_FD_206155 | JGI IMG/M metagenome (GOLD analysis project Ga0310342, IMG submission 206155) | Marine microbial communities from station ALOHA, North Pacific Subtropical Gyre - S1503-DNA-20-500_MG | ecosystem: Environmental > Aquatic > Marine > Oceanic | place: Pacific Ocean: North...
CGGAAAAGAATTATGTCTCGCATTGGAGTACAGCCAGTTTCGATTCCGGACGGCGTTACGGTGACGATTGGCCAGGGGGCCGTCACGGCGAAAGGACCGAAAGGGGAGCACTCTCTTTCCATTCCAGAGTCAATCTCCGTTGAACAGGGAGAGTCCGGAATCTGCGTCTCCCGCCTCGGCGAAGAAAAAACCGTGCGCGCTTTGCACGGAACGATTCGAAGCTTGTTGGCGAACCTGGTGGAGGGAGTGAGCAAGGGATTTGAGCGGCACCTCCTCATTGAGGGGGTCGGCTACCGTGCCGCACTGCAGGGAAAGGAACTGGTGCTTAGCCTGGGATTTTCCCATCCGATTCATTACCAAATTCCCGATGGGATTGAAGTCAAGGTGGACGGACAGACCGCGGTAGGCGTCACCGGGATCGATAAACAGCAGGTGGGCTTGGTTGCGGCGCGGATTCGCGCTTTTTCGCCCGTGGAACCCTACAAAGGCAAAGGGGTCCGTTATCGCGACGAACAGGTTCGCCGCAAGGTCGGAAAGGCGGTTGCTTAGTCGTGAAGGTTCGAACAACAGCCGAAGCCCGGAAACGGCGTCATTTCCGCATTCGTCGTAAAGTTCGAGGCACCTCGGGACGGCCCAGGATTTGTGTGTATATGTCGAACAAACATTTATACGCCCAAGTCGTTGACGACGATTCGTCGCGCACGCTTGTGCAGGCCTCGACGCTGGAGAAGGATTTGCGGGGGAAGCCGAACAATCGCGAAACCGCCGTGGAAATCGGCAAGCGGTTGGGGGAGCGGGCATGTGCCCAGGGAATCCAGGAAGCGGTGTTCGATCGCAGTGGATTTGCATATGGACTGCGAATGAAAGCGGTGGCGGATGCGGCCCGTGAAACAGGATTGCAGTTTTAGTTGTAGAAGGAGTCGAACGTGGCAGCAGGAAACAGACGAGATCGCGACAAATCATCGACGCCCTCGGAATTCGATGAGCGTGTGATTCATGTCAACCGCTGTTCCAAGGTGGTAAAGGGCGGCCGACGCTTCAGTTTCGGCGCTTTGGTCGTTGTGGGAAATCGCAAAGGGCGCGTCGGGTATGGGCTGGGCAAAGCAAATGAAGTTGCTGACGCCATCCGTAAAGGTTCCGAGATCGCGCAGCGCGACATGATGATTGTGCCCTTGAATGAGCATACGATTCCCCATGAAGTAATCGGCAAGTATTCCGGGGCTCGCGTGCTGCTTCGTCCGGCTTCGGAAGGCACCGGTGTGATCGCCGGTGGCGGCGTACGGGCGGTGCTTGAACTTTCAGGGGTTCGCGATGTTTTAGCGAAATCGCTAGGAAGCAGCAACCAAATCAATGTCGTCAAAGCAGTCGCGCATGCCATCGGCCAGCTTCGATCGCGAGATGAAATTAACGCCGCACGCTGGGGGAAGAGCGTAGCGCTATGAGTTTGCACACGATAGAAACATCGCCTGGATCTCGCCAGCGCAAGTCCCGCGTGGGACGTGGGCGTGGATCAGGAAATGGAAAGACCTGCGGCAAAGGAACCAAGGGCCAAATGAGCCGTGCCGGTCACAAGCACAAGCTTGGATTCGAGGGCGGTCAGATTCCTCTCCTGCGAAGGCTTCCGAAACGAGGCTTTAAGAATCCAACGCGTGTATCGTACACACCGGTTAATCTGACAAACCTTGCCGCTTTCGACGATGGATCGAAGGTGGGCATGGAAGAATTAATAGGCAAGGGTCTTTGCCGTGGCCATGGCGTGCGCGTAAAGGTGCTGGCAAGGGGCGGTAAATTGGACCGCAAATTGCATGTGAAAGCACATGCCTTCAGCGCGTCTGCCAAGCTGGCGATCGAAGCGGCCGGCGGCTCTTGTGAAGTCATTACCTGACCGGACCGGAGTTCCCTGCAACAATGCTTTCTGCCTTTTCGAATAGCCTGAAAATACCCGAGCTTAGGCAGCGAATCGGTTTTACGCTCGCCATGGTCTTTGTCTGCCGGATTGTTGCCGCGGTACCGACACCCGGGGTGGACGCGGTGGCCCTTAAGGAAGCTATTGATGCCGCTGCGCAATCGGCCCAGGGCGGCTTTCTAAGCCTCGCCAACCTTTTCAGTGGAGGCGCGCTGGAGCGGTGCGCCGTCGGCGCACTGGGTATTATGCCCTACATCTCGGCGTCGATTATCCTCCAGCTCATGACCGCCGTAGTTCCGACTTTGGAACGACTTTCGCGTGAAGGCGATACCGGACGGGAAAAGATTACTCAGTACACCCGCTACCTGACGTTGGTGCTTTGCGTTGTGCAGGGGTATGCCTGGGCCGTCACGCTGGAAAATCCCCAGGCGCTGTTCGGTATCGATGCGACCTTGGTGGCGAATCCAGGGATGCCGTTTCGGCTCCTTACCATCGTGGTCATGGGTACCGCCACAATGCTGCTGATGTGGCTCGGCGAGCAAATCACGGAGCGGGGAATCGGAAACGGGATCTCGTTGATCATTACCATCGGTATCATTTCCGGCATGCCCGGAGCCGTGCACTCCGCCGTGCTCATGTTCAACCCCAGCGAGGGACCTGCGCAATTCAGCGTATTCCATCTCGTCGGCCTGCTGCTCATGCTGTTTCTGGTGGTGGCGGGGACGATCGCGGTTACCCAGGCCCAACGGAAAATTCCGGTCCATTACGCCAAGCGCGTGGTGGGAAGAAAGGTCTACGGGGGACAAAGCACGTACATGCCCTTGCGCGTAAATTATTCCGGCGTGATGCCGATTATTTTCGCGCAGGCCATCCTGATGTTTCCGGCAAGAATTTTTGGAATGATGCCGTTCGAGATCGCAAAGCGAATCGGCGCTGCCATCGATTTCGGAACGATGTGGTATAATATCCTGTACGCATCGTTGATCTTTTTCTTTTCCTATTTCTGGGTTGCGACCCAGTTCAACCCCATTCAGATAGCAGATGATCTCAAAAAATACGGTGGATATCTGCCGGGAATTCGCCCCGGTCGTCCCACGGCCGAGTTTCTGGATCGAACTATGACGAGGATTACTTTCGCCGGGGCCCTGTTCCTTACCGTAATCGCCACGATCCCAAATCTAATGTACCAGCAGTTTAGTATCCCGTTCCTTGTGGCGCAGTTTTTCGGGGGCACCAGCCTGTTGATTATCGTCGGCGTAGTGCTGGATACCATGCGGCAGATCGAATCGCATCTCCTTATGCGTAACTACGACGGGTTCTTGAAAAAAGGAAAACTGCGCGGCCGGCGCTGATACGCATGAAGGCGCTCGTTCTTCTGGGCCCTCCCGGTTCGGGGAAGGGGACTGCTGCTAAAGAATTAAGTGGGCGGTTGGGCTTTCGGCACGTCTCCACGGGTGATCTTTTCCGGGAGGCGCTCAGCGAAAATACCGACGCGGGAAAAGCCATCCGGCCCTACATGGAAAAAGGCCTCCTCGTTCCAGACAGCCTGGTTCTGGACGTCATCCGTGACTTGGTCGTGAATCTTCCGGATTCGACCAGGATCCTCATGGACGGCTTTCCTCGGACTCTTCCGCAGGCACGAGACTTTGATCATGTCCTCTCCGAGGGAGGATCGGGAGTTGCTCATGTTTTCCTGCTCGATGTGGAGCGGATCATGTTGGAGAAACGGCTTATGGGACGACTCATTTGCAGTTCCTGCGGCGCGATTTTTCATAGGGAATCAAAGCCCCCTGCAGTGAGCGGCCGGTGCGATGAGTGCGGATCCTCCCTGGAGCAACGTTCCGATGATACGATTGAGACGATTCGAAAGCGGCAGAATGTGTACGAAGAGCTCACCATGCCGGTCATTGATTTCTACGGGAAAAAGGGACTCCTGCGGCGCATTAACGGCCATCGGCCCCCGGGTGAAGTTCTGAACTCGTTACTCGAAGTGCTTGGTGAGAACGGCGGAAATTGTACCTGACGACCCCGTGACGAGTCCCTCACGTGCAGGCAAAACATCGATGATCAAAATTAAGTCACCCGCGGAAATCGACGATATGCGGGAGAGTTGTCAGATCGCGGCCCTGATCCTGGATGAGGCGGCCAACATGTGCGCTCCCGGAGTAACCACGTCTGACCTGAATGACTTTGCCCAGACCCGGATGGAGGAGCTCGGGGCGGAAAGCGCCTTTATCAATTACCGCGGATATCCCGCCCATATTTGCACCTCGGTGAACGACGAAGTTGTTCATGGCATTCCTACGAATCGCCAGCTGAAAATGGGTGACATCGTCAGTATCGATATCGGGACGATTTACGCTGGGTGGGTCGGCGACAATGCGCGTACCGTGATGATCGGGGTTCAGGATCCGGACATTATTCGGCTGGTGAAAACCACCGAGGAGGCGTTGCACGCAGGAATCTCCAAGGCGATTTCTGGTGGAAGACTCACCGACATTTCACACGCGGTCGAAAAAGTGGCGACAGCGGCGGGACTTGATGTTGTCAAGGAATTTGTCGGCCACGGCGTGGGGCGGAAAATGCACGAAGATCCCCAGATTCCCAATTTTGGCCCCCCCGGCAAGGGCCCCAAGCTCCGTGCAGGGATGACCCTGGCGATCGAGCCCATGATAAATCTCGGTACCCCGGATGTGGAGGTTTTGCCCGACGGATGGACCGTTTTGACTGGCGACAGGATGCCTTCGGCCCACTTTGAGCATACGGTCCTGGTCCAGGATTCGGTCCCCGAGGTCCTCACATGCAAAAAAATGAATTAATTCGGCTGGACGCCACGTTGCTGGATATGATAGACGATTCAGTCTTTTCCGCCACTCTCGAGAATGGCCACCGGTTCGTTGCGCTTGCCAAAGCAAAGGGCGGGCGGAAGTTCGGTCCGTTCGGGCTTACGGATCAGGTGAAAGTGGCGTTTTCCCCGTATGACATGTCGGTGGCGCGGATCGAAACGGCCGAAAGTCCGGAAAGTAAAGTGCGATGAAAGTACGAAGCTCAGTAAAGAGAATGTGTGAACGATGCCGCGTCATTAAACGGCACGGCGTAGTCAGGGTGATTTGCGTCAACCCGCGCCACAAGCAGCGACAGGGATAACAAGCCGAAAGCAGGTTGAATCATGCCACGAGTTTTGGGAATAGACATACCGGGTAGAAAGAGGCTGGAGTACTCCCTCCGCTACATTTTCGGCATTGGCCCGACTCTCTCGCTGAAAGTAATCGCCGAGGCAGGTCTTGATCGCGCGAAGTATGCAGACGATTTGACGGACGATGAAATCAGGGGGCTGACGCAGGTTCTTCAGTCCACCGATTTTTTGATTGAAGGGGATCTTCGGCGTGACGTGCAGCAGAACATTCGCCGGTTGATCAGTATCGGCAGCTACCGCGGGATGCGTCATCGGCGCAGCCTTCCTGTACGGGGTCAGCGCACGTCTACCAATGCACGGACGCGGAAGGGACCGAAGAAAACGATCGGCGCGGTCCGGGATAAGACCGCAAGAAAGGCTGCGCGCGTTTAAACGAGCCGGCAAGGCATAAAGAAAGTTCAGGAAACGAATGATGGCCGACGAGAATACGCCCGAACAGGCGCCCGAGAGCGAAACTCCGGAACCGAAGATAGAGCCCGAGGCGCCCGTGAAACCTGAGGCAGCAGCGCCGAAGGCTGAAGATGCCGCACCGGCAGAAGCTGCCGCCGCGGAGAGCGCGCCGAGTGGGTTGTCCCCCGGGCTGGAGCCCGATCCGTTGCCGGCAGCGAAGACGGTCGCGGGTCGGCGTCGTAGTAAATCCGGGAAAGTGGTTCCGGTCGGGATCGTCTTTATCAAGGCAACTTTTAATAACACCATCGTTTCGATCACGGATGTGAAGGGAAACGTGGTGGCATGGTCTTCGGCTGGCCGGGGCGGTTTCAAGGGCTCGCGAAAAAGCACAGCGTTCGCCGCTACCGTTGTTTCTCAGGAAGCGGCGCGCCAGGCCGTGGCCATGGGGATGAATGAAGTGGAAGTCAGGGTGCAGGGACCGGGCGCAGGCCGTGAGTCGGCCATTCGCGCGCTCCAGTCGGCTGGACTCTCCGTTTCCGCAATCAAGGATGTAACGCCGGTTCCCCATAACGGATGCCGGCCCAGAAAACGCCGCCGGGTGTAAGGAATTCGAAGAACATGGGACGCTACATCGGACCAGCATGCAGACAGTGCCGTCGAGAGGGTATGAAGCTTTTTCTCAAAGGCGACCGTTGCTTCATGGCAAAATGTGCCATTGAACAGGGAAAGCCCCCACCCGGAATGCACGGGCAACGGCGGACCAAAACGTCGGACTACGCGGTTCAGCTCCGCGAAAAGCAGCGGCTGCGCCGTATGTACGGCATGCTCGAAAGCCAGTTCCGGCGATTTTTCGAGCGCGCAGCTCGCCAGGACGGGGTGACAGGAGAGAATTTGCTTCAACTGCTGGAAATGCGCCTCGACAATATTGTGTTTCGACTCGGATTCGCGCCGTCCCGCCGGGCTGCGCGCCAGTTCGTGCGCCACGGGCATGTAAAACTGAATGGCCGGAAGGCCACCATGCCTGGAACGGTTTGCAAAGCCGGTGACACGGTTTCGGTGCGCGAGAAAGCCGGTAGCCGCGAATTCGTTTCCCAGTGGATGGAGCCTGCGGAGAGTCGCGGGTTGGCCGCTTGGGTCACCGTGGACAAAGCCAATTTGCAGGGGCAAATCAAGCACGTTCCCTCGCGCGAGGAAATTGCCCCGATTGTAAACGAACAGCTCGTTGTCGAGTTGTATTCGAAATAGTTCGAACGGGTTCGTATCGCGCGATTCGCGATGCGTAGTTCGATTCCAAGGAAAAGTAACCATACGGGCCGTTTAACGGGCGGCCCTGGGAGAAAGAGATATGGCACGCAGACTCGGACGCTTCGAAATGCCGAAGCGAATTGTTAAAGACGAAAACGAATACGCCGAAAATTTCGGTCGGTTTGTCGCTGAACCCCTGGAAGCCGGTTACGGGCGAACCATTGGGAATTCCCTTCGCCGCGTTCTCCTCTCCTCACTGGAAGGCGCCGCAATCTCTTCGATTAAGATCGAAGACGCGCTCCATGAATTCTGCACTTTGCCCGGCGTTGTAGAGGACGTCACCGACATCATTCTGAATTTGAAGAAAGTCCTGCTGAAGTCCTATTCACGGGAGGCTCGCCGGTTGACCATAAACGTATCCGGGCCGGGCGAAGTGACCGCGGGAGACATCCAAACCGATGGAACCGTCGAAGTTCTAAACCCCGAGCACCGAATTTGCACCCTCGATGAGGACGGCCGATTCGCCGCGGAGCTAGAGGTTCGGATCGGCCGCGGATATTGCCCTGCGGAGTGGAATAAGAGCGAGGAGCAGGAAATCGGTGTAATCCCGATTGATTCACTTTTTTCGCCGGTGACTCGCGTCAAATTTGCGGTGGAAAATACCCGCGTTGGACGTCGGACGGATTATGATCGCCTCGTGCTGGAACTCTGGACGGACGGCCGCGTTTCCGCGGATGACGCCCTCACTTTATCCGCGGCGATCCTTCGTCATCATCTGGATGTCTTCGTCAGCTATGACAAAGACCTAGTCGAATTTGAGGAGAGCGAGAAACAGGTAGATACCGAGCGCGAAGACTTACGCAGAAAATTGAACATGAGCGTCAACGAGATCGAACTCAGCGTTCGCGCCGCGAACTGCCTGAATAATGCCAACATCACGACCGTTGGCGAGTTGGCGCAGAAAACTGAAGCTGAAATGCTCAAGTATCGAAACTTTGGAAAAAAATCACTGAACGAGATCAAACAAAAGATTTCCGATCTGGGTCTGGCATTGGGCATGACGTTTGATAACGATTTGCTCAAACCGCCGGCCGAGTCGACAATCCATGAATAAGAGGCGGGCTGGGTCATGCGCCATAGAAAACGTACTGTCAAGTTAGGTCGGCCGACGGCACATCGCGAAGCGATGCTGGCGGGTTTGGTGTGTGACCTGATTCACGAAAAACGAATTACAACGACGCTTCCGAAGGCGAAGGCCACAAGATCGCTGGCGGAGAAGATGGTGACCCTGGGCAAAAGGGGTGACTTATCTGCGCGCAGACGGGCGATCTCGAAACTGCGCCGACCGGAACGAGTGAAAGAGCTGTTTGACGCAATCGTGCCCACTTTCGAAGGACGTGCGGGCGGGTATACGCGGATCATGAAACTGGGACGACGTTTGAGCGACAATGCTGAAATGGCCATCCTGGAGTGGATCGAACGGAGCGCAGGCGCGATTGCTTCCCCGGAAGTTGCCGTAGCCGAGGCCGAAACTGATGCCGAGCAGCCGGGAGAGGAAGGCGGCGGCCACGACGACGTTTCAACTTCCGGCGAGGAGCCTGAGAAGACCTGACGGACTGTTCAATCGAAGAATTGAGAACGACCGGCTAGGAAATCTCCTCGGCCGGTCGTTTTACTGTGAATCGGATGGAAGGGTAGACCATGAGCGATCGAAAAGCACTTATTCAGCGGAAAACAGGGGAGACGGAGATTCGTTTGGAATTGAACGTGGACGGCACCGGTTCATACGAGATCGAGACGGGCATTCCGTTCTTCAATCACATGCTGGACCTGCTGTCCAAGCATTCCCTCATCGATTTGAAGTTGTGCGCAAAGGGAGATCTCGACGTGGACTACCACCACACCGTGGAGGATGTAGGCCTCGCTCTGGGAAATGCGCTCGACCAGGCTTTAGGTGACCGTGCGGGAATCCGCAGGTACGGCTCGAGCATGCTTCCCATGGATGAAGCGCTTAGTCGCGTTGCTGTCGATCTCGGCGGTCGGCCCTACCTCGTATATTCCATCGCCATGCAGGACCGGAAAATCCGGGATTTCGACGCATGGCTGCTCAAACACTTCTTCGAGTCGCTTGCGCAGAAAGGACGAATGAATCTCCACATCGAGCAAGTATACGGCGACGACGTTCACCATGCCTATGAATCGGTTTTCAAAGGGGTAGCCAGGGCGCTTCGGGATGCTTGTGAAAAGGACGCAAGGGTAAAGGGGATCCCCTCCAGCAAGGGGACTTTGACTGACTGATTGATTGGATGATCGGGAATGATCGGGATTATCGACTACGGTATGGGCAATCTGGGAAGCGTACGTAACGCATCTAATTTTTTGGATCTGGATGCGCGTGTGATCACCACCCCGGAGCAGATGGAGGGATGTGCTGCCGTCATTCTTCCCGGCGTTGGCGGATTCGCGGATTGTATGCGGAATCTGGAAGGGGAGGGGTTCGTCGACCCGATACGGACCTGGATCGCCGCCGATAAGCCGTTTCTGGGAATCTGCCTTGGGTTGCAGATTCTTTTTGAAACAAGCGAAGAGGCGCCGGACGTCCCGGGCTTGGCCGTGTTGAAGGGCAAAGTTCGACGGTTTGAGGAAGGACCGGGTAGGAAAGTTCCTCAAATTGGTTGGAACCGTGTCGCACAGGTGGCTCCAACCTGCCCGCTATTCGAATCCATTCCCGATAATACACACTTTTACTTTGTTCATTCGTACTTCGCAGAGCCAGCCGAACAGGACGTAGTTGCCGGCGCAACTTGCTACGGCGCGGAATACGCATCTGTGGTGTGGCGTAATCGTATGATGGCGGCGCAGTTTCACCCTGAGAAAAGCCAGCGATCGGGCCTGCAGTTGCTCCGGAACTTCAACAACCGGATTGTACACACCGCAACCGCCGGCTAGTTCTGCTCTTTATTCTTCACCTGGGGTGGATTAGCGAAATCCTGATACCGGTCCGCGACCGTTGAGGTACGGGAATCCGGTTTGTGAATGTACAGGCGGTACTGAAAAGAAAGTGTCTTCCCCGCAGAAATCGTGTGGGCTCCGTTTTTCAGAAAGCTACTATTGAAATCGGAATAGCCGAAAGGGTTGGCGGTCATCAGGCCGTAGTCCCGAACGTGCCAGCAGGTGGGATGCCGAAAATTCAGCGGATGGTCGAAGATGGCTATGCCGACTTTTTTGCCTTCCACTTGGCCCTCGTAGTCACACCAGTGCGCAGGTTTTCCCCAACATTCAGCCTCTCCGACTCCCCCCGCGCTGGTTCTTATCCGGCCGCCCTTGTCTCCGTCCATGCTTGTTGCAACTCGTACACTGCAAATCCCGCCCTCCTTCGTATCGCCAAGGCGGACTTCTCCGTCGGAAGCGATCAACTCTACCCTCATATCAACACATCGGCTGGAATCCGGCGTCGCGTAAATCCGGAATGTCCGGATCTCCTCCATGACCTTCTTCTGTTCGTGGTCCTCCCACTGAAGCCGTTCGCAAAACTCCGCGAAAACCGGCCCCTCGATGATGTAGTCGAAACTCTTGTGCACTTGCCGTCCGTGGTTGCCGGCTTCGGACCAATTGTCTGTCCCGTTTACATCTCCATGCGCAACCCACACGCCTCGGTGATGCATGTGATCTGATGTTTCCCCTTCGGCTTCCTCCATCGGATAGGCGCGAGTCATCGGCCTCTTATACGGGCCAAGAAGGGGATGAAAAAATGGCCGAGGGGTTTCGGTCGAATAGTGGTATGTCGTGAACGCGCGTCCCAGCACACGGAAATCGATCAACTTGTTTCTATTTTGATGACGAGCCTTCACGCCCTTTGTCGCGGCAGCGGACTCCTCGCCGGGATGGAACAGATAGCTGCCGTCAATTCCCGCAGGAATCGCCTGCACGATGAAGTGCAATCGGTTATCGAAGATCTGGCAGGGAATTTCGTCGCCGATTTCCTCGTTGACTAATCGTCCGGCCGCAATTTGCTCCGGCAGGGTAAACGAGACCGGTGTGTGGTGCCGGCTGTGTGAGCAGGAATGGACGGTGAGTTGGATCTGGTTCATTCAGTGTTTGCGCCTGGATTGAGTGTTTGACTGAGGCGAGATGTTGAGAGGTGACCCCTTCGTTAACGCACCGTCACGACTGCGCCGTCCTGAAGTCCGGATTGGTACACTGCCGCAAGAAGAGCGATAGACTTTCGGCCTTCCTCGCCGTCACAAAGCAGCGGTGTTCCATCGCGGACGGCCGATACGAAGTCCTCGACAATGTTATTCGCCGGTGTCAAGCGTTCGAGTTTTTGCTTCCTGTCCTCCATGTTTTCAAGAAAATACCATTCCGGCTCTGTCCGCGTGGAGATGAACCCGCCTTCCGCACCATGTATCTCAAGACCGGCGAACGGATCCCCGGGAAATGTCGTGGTGCCCAGGATTCCACCCATGGCTCCACTCTTGAATTCGATCATGGCACTGCCAATGTCCTCCGTTTCAATCTGGTGGGTGAAGGTTCCGGTCTTGGCCCAAACCCGATTGGCGTCGCCCATGATCCACTGCAACAAATCGATCCAATGAATGGATTGATTGGCAAGCGATCCGCCTCCGTCCATCTTCCAGGTCCCGCGCCAGCCGCCTTCGTCGTAGTACGGTTGACTCCGGTACCATTTCAGCCGCGCTTCCCCCAATACAGGTTTTCCCAGAAGCCCTTCGGTCATCGCAAATTTTACGAATTGGTTCGACTCCAGGTATCTTTCCTGGAAATCGATGCCGAGTAATTTCCCGGTCTTTTGCTGAGCCTCAATCATCGTGTCGCAACGTTCAGGAGTGACTTCCATAGGCTTGGTGCTGATCGCGTGTTTGCCTGCCTCGAGTGCTCGCACCGCGATCTCTCCGTGCAGGCCGGAAGGTGTCACAACAAATACAACGTCTACGTCGCCGTCATGCAGGGCATCGTCGAGGTCTGTTGTCCATTTGCATCCATGTTTTCCCCCGACTTCTTTCGCAAGAGATTCATTGAGATCCACAACGCTGACGAGCCTGGCGCCGTCTGTTTGGACAACTTGCCCGGCACGTCCTTTTCCCATGCCGAGCCCTACTACGCTGAATCCAACATCCGTCACGGAATTTATCCTGCCCTCTGCGGATCGTTTTGAGGATCCGATTCAACAGCTTGAGTGGTTTGTTGCAAAAACTGGAATAGTACTTCCGCCCTGATTTTTACCAAGATAGAGAGGTCTTTTTTTGGGCAGTCCACCTCCAGGGTGAGGAGCGGATATCGCCCCTGCCGCGCGCCGGCTTCAAGCAAGGGGGCGAGGCTGAATCTGAATTGGCCCTGGTCGTCGAGTAATCCGCTGAACTCTGAAAAAAATCCAGGGCTCTTCGCCAACTCGGGAATCCGAACGATTACTTCATGGTGACCAACCGTCTTTCGCTCCGGCTCCCACTGCCAGTAGCTCCAGACATTGAGGTTCTCGACTTTTGACTTCGTCTGGCTGGAGAAAGCACCCCGGGTTACCACTTCGTGGCTCTTCTGTACGGTGACGAATTCTCGCTGTCTTAATTGGAACAGGATGTGCGGCCCGGTATGTCCCGTCTGCGTGCCGCTTGTTTGAAAGTCTTCCGAGGTTAAGCTGTACTCAGTTGGGATTTCGAAGGCCGTGAAAGGCCGTTTTTTGTCCGACTCATAGTCTGCCTTGAGCCACGCGTCGCGCCTAATTCTGTCTCGCTGAACGCAGGAAGGTTCCGGGACAGCAACTTCCAGAAACAGACGGCTTTCGCCGCGCTCCTCGACAGATTCAATGCCGCCTTTCTCTGTCCAGTCGACCAATCGGGTTGATTCAAGGCTCTGACATCCCGTGGCAAAAAGGACACACGAAACAAATGGTACCAGGAGGAGGCGTCGGACGGATGCGTGCGTGGCTGATTGGGCAGACCCGATCAACAGGGTATTGTTTTTTCTAAAATCGGAAGGGGTGGACATGATCTAAAATTAAATCCGGGGCTCCATTTACTCCGTCGTGCGACGAATACTTCCTGCGGAATCACTACTTCCGCGTAGAGTGCATCTTCGGGGCAGGTAAAGGCAATCGTCAATCCTTCCGACGAGGAGGCTCCAAAATCGAGATAAGGCTGCAAGTTGAACGTGATGGAGCCGTCGCTGTCGAGCAGACCCTTTCCGGCAAGGATGTGGCCTGGGCTTTGATCCTTTCCTCGCACCGCGAACCAGATCGGGCGTCGTGGGCGGACTTTGCAGTCTGGGTGCCAGACCCAATCGTAATATCTCGGATATTTTTCGGTTTCCAGTCGTTTGCGCACAAAGGTGTCGTTCTCGTCAAACAAAGAGGTCCGAATCTGGTAGACCTTCGCTTTGAGAATCTTTCGACGCTCCCTAAGTTGCAGTACCAGGGATAGCTGTCCATCCGCGCCGGCATTGTCTTCGTTTCGGAACGCATTGGCCGGAATCGTATATGTGGTGGGAATATCCAGCGTCGTGGGTCTGTCCCGGTTTGCCTTGTCGGAGTAATACATGGAGCGGTCGATGGAACTTCGCTTCAGTTTGCGGGCTTCAGCTTCTTCGGATTCGGGATGCACGCATTCAAGATAAAGTTGGCTGTCCAATTCTTTAATTACTTCTGTGCCCACGAAGGAGGCGGAGGAAGTCTTCGGTTTGAGGGAGGTGCAGCCAAGCGGCAGCAGAGTAAGGATCAAGAAGAGTGAAAACCGATTCATAGGCAAGAGGCTATTCCCTTCCGCGATTCGGGAAATCGAGGAAGACCTTAATTGCGCCGTCTTTCCTTCCGCTGAAGGTGTCATAGGCGGTTTGAATTTCCGTGATCGGAAAGTGGTGCGTGATCAGGGGTCCGACATCGATGCGGCCCTCGCCGATCCAGCTCATGGCCAGCCCGTAGTCTGGATCAGGATAGGGTTCGACACTTGTAATCAGGGTAATATTTTTTCGAAACAGGTCGTCGAGTTGAATCGAGATTGAGCCGCGCAGAGGGACACCGAACTGCAGTATGCGCCCTTCGGGCCGGCACATTTGAATGCACTGATTCAGCGCCAGATCGTGATGACCGACCGCTTCGATAACAAGGTCCGCTCCCGATCCGCCGGTTAGTTGTTTGACTGCGTCAACTGAATCCCGCTCCTGCGGGTTAATCACGTCTGTCGCACCCATTAATTCGCTGACTTCGAGGCGGGCGGCTACTGGATCTATGCAGATGATGCTTCGCGCTCCCAAGTTTCTGATGGTGGAAGTAAAGAGTTGCCCCATCGGGCCCTGCCCTACGATCGCAACCCGCTTGTCGACCAGGTTGGGCAGTTTTCTGGCAGCGTGAATCACGGTCCCGAGTGGCTGTGACAAAACGCCCTCTTCTATTTTCAGTGTCTTCGGCAGGGGATTGGCTTCATCCTCCTTCATCCAGATACGTTCCCGGACCCCGGTGTGACCGGGGATTTTACTCATGGCGAGTTCGCCTTCGCGGTGGCGCGTGCCGTTGGATTCAATGATTCGCCCAACAACCTCGTGAAGCGAATGGCCGGGTTGCGGGTCGTATAGCGGTTCCCGGAGGAAAAAAGGGACGTCCGATCCGCAAAGACAGCCCATTTCCGGCTGAAACAGGATTTGTCCGGGGCCGTCCATCGGATCGGGCTCAGGAACATCAATGAGACGGATCCTTCCAGGGCCGTAGATTTCACTGGCAAACATTAAAGGCTCATCCCTCCCTGCTCACTTTCGAGGTCCGGTGTTCAAACGCTGTCAGAGGAGACATACTTTCCACCACCTCCTTGATCATTACAACCCATCCTCCACCCGTCAAGATATTTTTTAGGGACAGACCCTTTATTATTGACGGGGGGAGAGATGGGAATGGTAGGTTGGGATTATGAGGATGCGTCGAATTATTGGGGATCCGGGGGCGGCTTATCACTGTATTTCGCGGGTGGTGGACCGTCAGATGGTGCTGGGGACGGTTGAGAAGGAGAGGTTTCGCTCGATGATGAGGAAAGTGGAGGCATTTTGCGGGGTGCGGATTCTGACCTACGCGATTCTCTCGAATCACTTTCATATCCTGGTGCAGGTGCCTCTAAGGAAAGAACTAAGCGACGAGGCGCTGCTGCACCGGTTGGAGTTTTTGTACGACCGGAGCTATGTGCTGGAAGTTAAAAAGCTACTGGAAGCGCACCGGTCCGGGGGCAGGGAGGATCTTGCCGAAAGGCTGCGTCAGAAATTTCTCTACCGGATGTATGATCTCTCCGAATTCATGAAAACACTCAAGCAACGGTTTACGCAGTGGTTCAACTTGAGTCGAGAGCGCCGCGGGACGCTTTGGGAGGAGCGTTTCAAAAGCGTGCTGGTGCAGTTCAAGGGGGGGGCACTGACTACGGTGGCCAGCTATATCGATCTGAATTCAGTACGCGCGGGACTCGTGAAGGATCCTAAGGATTACCGGTACTGTGGCTACGGGGAGGCGATAGCGGGCGATCGCTTGAGCCGCAGGGGGCTGGGTGCGGTGCTGGGGGAGAATGCTGCGGGCGGAGACTGGAGACATGTGTCCCGGGCATACCGACAGATGCTCTATGCGCGCGGAGAGAAGACCGAAAAACGCCACGGGATTTCGCCCCAAAAAGTGCGGCAGGTAGCGGAAGAGGGAGGACGACTGAGCAAGCAGGAGCTGTTGCAATGCCGGATCAGGTACTTCAGCGATGGAGTCGTGCTAGGCAGTCGTCGCTTCGTCGAGGAGGTTTTCGCGAAGCACCGCGATCAGTTTGGGCTCAAGCGAAAGACCGGTGCACGATCTATGAAGTTCGGTGATTGGGATGGGCTATGCACTATGCGAGACCTGAGATTGCAGGTCATACAGCATGCAGAACCGGTCGGCCGGAAATCGAACACGACATAGCATACTTTGTCGTGTTATCAATCACCGGCGAAACTCGGAAACCAATTCGATCACGCAGTCGCGCTATAGCGGCCGTTTCCTCGCTTATTCTTCTCTGAGGTCATTTCGATCGATGACATTCCCTTCGTCCGATCGTCAGACATCGTGCTGGAGGCGTCGGGCTTGACTTCCAGAGTTTTCAGGTCGACCTTGATGCCGATTTTCGAACACTCAGCGACCATAATGCAGGGCTCCAACTCTCTGGGAATGTCCAGCGGGATCATGCTTACGCGAAATTCGTCCCATAGATGTATTTCTTCCTCGGTTCGCTGGAGCATTTCCTTGGAAGAGACCGATTGCCAGAAACCCACCGCCGCAACCCAGCCGTGATACGCCGGTTTGATATTTTCAACAATCTTCTGTTCCAGATTTTCGGGCGACAATCTGGACTGCCCAGAATTATCCGCGGACCCGTTTATCGGAGGTGTGGGAGTGTCTTCGTCAGGTTTCAAATATCTGTTGAGTGGTGCCAGGGATTTGCTTGATTTGATCATTTCCTCACCTTCCGGGGTTATGTTTTCCGTGGTTTCGGGTGGATTTTGGAACCACTGACGCAAGAATCGGACCATATCCCAGGACCGATCAGCGGGTGAGCGCCGGGCTTTTAGCCGGCGGTACGGGGGGAGATGACAATTTTGCCTCCGCTTTTGCAATTTGGTAGAACTGCCATTTCATGACACCTCCAATCAAACTCGCCCAACATTTCCTCTCTGCTCTTCTCCTGGCGCTGATTTGCGTTAGCAATGTTGCCTACAAGAATTACCTGTTAGAGAAACAGAGCGTGCCGGATCTATCGGATGCGGAAGGTTTTTTTGGACTGAGGGCGCGTTTCACTTTCGCCACTTCATGATGATCGCGCAGGGTGAGGCCATTCCCGCGCTTGACACGCAGATCCAATTCCCGGAAGGCCTCAGTATTCGCCGCTACATTACCCCAATGATGGAACACGTGATGGGGCGGATTTACCGCGTCGGATTTGAGGACATGGCACCGCACATGTTCATCGTCAGGTTTCAGATTTGTTTTACGGCGCTTTCGGTGTTCGCAGTTTTCCTTGCGGCGAAATTTACGTGGAGATTCTCTGTCGTGGGTCTCCTGTGTGCTTTTATTTACGCAATCCTCCCGGCGGCCGTGATGCGAACTGCCGGGGGCAATTATATTCGTGAGGATTTTGCCCTTCCTTTCATCTTCTTGAGCTTTGCAGGGTGGATGTTCTGCATGCGCTGCGACCGCGCCGAGCGTATCTACCGCCAAGCCGTCGACCTGGAATCCGGCCACCAGGAGGCATTACTGGGGTTAGGATCCGTTCTCCTCCAATTGATGCGAAGCGAAGAGGCCCTTCAAGTAGCGACAGTAGCGACACATCGATTTCCGGACAATGCTGAGGCGTTCGAAAATCTGGCACGTGCCTATGCCATCCTGGAGGATTTCCCACGAGCCGTTTCCGAGGCAGAAAAATCCCTGGTAATCAATCCGGAGAACGCAAGGTTGCAGGCTGTCTTAGCGAAACTGAGGTCGAAGGCCAGAGAGGTCGAATAGTTCGGACTAGGCGCGATCGAAAGGGAGCGCGGGTTCGGGCAATTCTCTCATGATTTGGTTGAGCCGATATCCGAAACCCGATCCGGAGATTGTTGACAAGTCGAGAACGCCGTCTCGACGTTTATACAGACCCGGATGAATTTTCTCTTCCGCCAAAGATGCCTCCGGATAGAATTGCATTGCATTGCTCTCGACGCCCATGATTGTGCCGGCGTAGGCGGCGAGGAGGCAGTGCGGAATCTGCGCAATCATTGGATTTGTAAGATCCTGAACCATGAGTTGCATTCCGTGCGCTTTGGCCCAGCAGAGGCTTAGTAGTGCTCCGGTTTGGGTTTTGCAGGTTTTCAGCGCTACGCCTGACCATCCCAATTCCCGCCCCAATTTTACGTATTTCCAGTCGTGTGCACTCTCATCGAGAAAAAGGGGTTTGCGATCGGACACGCTGTGGACATCGATCTGATTTTCCGAGAGGTCATAGGGGAAGGGTTGCTCGACGTACAGCATTCTATCCATGATGTCAGGGTGTTCCGACTGGAGGTGGTCCAGGATTTCGTTCACATATGCCGGGTCCTGCACAGTGCAATTGAAGTCGGCGGTCAACCAGTTCGCGCCCTCCGTCTCTCCAATTTTTCCAACCTGAACGATCCGCTCGTAATCCCAGGGCCCGTCGTTCCCTCGAAGTTTAATTTTCAGGCAGTTCAGGCCGTCCGTTTTTATCCAGTCTCTGAGTAGCACAGGGTATCCGTCGTCCGGTTCTTCGCCGGTCAGGTCATTCTCCTCCAGCGGATCGAGACCACCCACCAGATGCCAAACGGGGAGCTGCTGCTCCGGTTTGGCAAAGAAGTCCTGGGGAAACTTGCCTGCAAACGAGACGTCGGCATCTGAATCCGACTCGAAGTAATGCGACAGATCGTTGGACATATAGGTACTGTTATAGGTCTCGTAGACCGGAAGTCCGTGAATATTACCGTATGCGTCGTGAATCGCGACGTCATAGGCGGAGAGCGAAACGAGGGCGGCAAGATGCGGCATAGCGGCATCGCCCTGTTTCCCTTCGTTGAAAGTTTCCAGCAGCGAGTCCAATCGTTCCCGGATAAACTGGTGCCCGATGTCCATCGCATGGCCGAATTTCGCAAAAGATTTCAATTCCTGCCCCAGGAGGGCGGTAAACGATTTCATCGCCTCTTCGCGGGTTGGATAATCGGTCTGTGACGGCCAAGTCCAGGCGACGCTCAAGGGGGTCTCGCCCCATCCTTCCGCCGTCCGGCCCTTCTCGTCCACGACCCGGACGTGGGCTCGCGCGCAGCTTGCATGGGTAAGGACCTGATTCCCAAATTTGAGGGGCATGCGGGTTTCAACCGGCAGGAAATAGCAGGCTACATCGGTGATGCGAATATCGTGAGAATTTGCCATAACCATCTGGATCAATAGGCACGGGGGAGGGGGATAGCAAGCATTTTGTATCGGCACGTGTGCGCAATGCACCACGAATTGGTTTTGACCATCCCCAGCAGGAATGATTGGATGGGTGGATGAGCCGAGGAGCAGGTGCCGAAGATATGCCGTCGAACAAATCCATTCTCACCACGACCGTTGGGTCTTATCCCGTACCGGATTGGCTCGCCGCACTCCCCAGCGAACAGGCGGTCGTCGACGCGACCCGGGTGGTGATCGACACACAGAGGTCAGCAGGTATTGACCTGCCGACGGACGGGGAACTCTACCGGTTCGATGTCAATCATCCCGACACCAACGGAATGATAGACTATTTCGTGGGTTCGTTGTCGGGGATTCGATCGGAAATCGGTCGAAACGACGCCGAGGCGTTTCAGAAGAAGGACGAGATGGGTTTTCGGCTTAAGCCGGCCGGCGTTGTGGACGGCGAAATAGGCGACGGATCAATGAACCTGCTGTCCGACTGTGAGCGAGCCGCGTCTGTTTCCGGGGGGCCCCTTAAGTTCACGCTGACGAGTCCTTATATGCTGGCGCGCACGCTGCTCGACAATCATTACGGTGATTTCGAAGAATTATTGATGGCCATTGCGGACGTGCTGGCCCGCCAAGTCGTCGACCTGCCCTGCGAATGCGTGCAGGTGGACGAGGCGAACATTCCCGGCAATCCCGCGGATGGGCCTATTGCCGCAAGGGCGATCAATGCGGTTCTCGATAAGGTCTCCGTTCAAAGCGCCGTCCACTTCTGTTTCGGGAATTACGGTGGCCAGACGATCCAGAGCGGCAGGTGGACAGAGCTGACAGATTTTCTGAGCGCATTGCACTGTGACCACGTCGTACTGGAACTCGCGCATCGGCCCAAGGAGGATCTCGACGCGCTAAAGGACATTGACCCGAAGATTGCGCTCGGTATCGGGGTCGTCGACATCAAGGTGAACCACATCGAGACGCCTGACGAAATAGCGTCCAGCATCGAGGGCGCGGAGAAGGTTCTTGGTTCAGGCCGGGTTAAGTGGGTGCATCCGGACTGCGGTTTCTGGATGCTCAAGCGAACGGTGGCGGACCGGAAAATCGAAGCTTTGGTAAAGGGGCGAGACCTTTATTTAGGCCATTGAGACATGCGGTTTAGGGCTTGATCAATCGACCGGCACGGACAAGCGGCATGTCCAGCTTGCTTCGTCCCACATCCCACATGCTTTAAATAATGTGTGAGCCATGAGGCGATGGCCAAACTCGTTTGGGTGAAAACCTCCGTCAAGGAGCTGCCCCCGACAGCCGCCGGCCTTGACCCATTTCTCCCAGTGATCGACCAGCGGAACCTTCTCATCGACGGCAGGCCCT
>Ga0310342_100000658_pt1 | contig 20027 bp, 10 predicted proteins | sample S15DNA20500_MG_FD_206155 | JGI IMG/M metagenome (GOLD analysis project Ga0310342, IMG submission 206155) | Marine microbial communities from station ALOHA, North Pacific Subtropical Gyre - S1503-DNA-20-500_MG | ecosystem: Environmental > Aquatic > Marine > Oceanic | place: Pacific Ocean: North...
GAGATAGCTGAGCAGATCGGCCATCGCTGGCACATCAATCATCTTCTCTAGCCCCTCGGGCATAAAAGAGAGCCCCGTACTGCGCAAAGCTTCAATCTCCACCCGTTGTACGGCAACGGTGGTACCATCCACGCGGCGGATCGTAATGCTATTGGCCGTCTCCGAAGCGATCATCCCTGTTAGAATTCGACCCTCACTGGTTTCCAGGATATAGGTCAGGTATTTCGGTTTCACTTCGCGGTTCGGGTCGAGTACGTTAAGCAGTACCGCGGCCAATCCGCGCTGACGAATTCCCTTTAATTCGGCGCCAATGGCATTTCCAACTTCTTCCAGCCGGTGACAGGCTGAACAATTCTTCTTAAAGACAAGCTTTCCGCGCGCCTCGTTCCCCTCCCGCTGCAACACCACCTGGTACCGTTTAACAACCTCTCTTCGCTGCGGCAGGCCGGAGCCGGCAAATAACTGGTTCACCCGCTCCGCGATTTCCTGTTGCGGATGCTTCTTCAAGAGCTGTACTCGTGACGGATCAATATCGCTGCGAGCTACTTGCCCCGCTTCGATCGCATCGAGAAATTGTCCCACCCATTGCGGCCGCGACAGAACCGTCTCGGCTGCCTGACTGCGCAGTTGCGGGCTTAACCCCTTCCAAACACTCAACACGAGCTTGGCCACTTGCGGATCCTGGTATCCTCCCACGACCTCCAACACGGCCCCTTGGACCGGTTGAGGCTGACTTAATTGCAGCAACTCTCCGAACAAGGCCTTTTGTGCGGAGAAACTTCCCAGGCGCAGGCTACGAATAGCGTCAACTCGTTTCTCTCTGGCCAACTTCCCATCGGCTGCCGCCAGCCGCGCCTCGCGCAGTACTTGTGCCAGAATCATGGCGGCTTTTCCACCTGCTGCCGCCAGGATTCGTTCCCGCGTGGCCCCTTTCTGCTTTTCCACCAGAGCCTTTACCAGCGCCTCGCTCAATGACTTTTCTGAGACGCCCAGGGTCGCTAATACCTGCAGGACCACCGCGATTTCGCTGTTGCGGCCGTTAGCTCCGATCTGCCCCGCCAGCGTTACCAAAAATTTTCGGCCCGCCGGTGTGGCGCGATACGTGGCGTCTGCAGCTAAGATCTGGAAGGCCTGGTCCGCCCCGCGGGAAAGTGAGCTGAGGATGGCCATCTGTACCCAGGGATCCGCTTGATTTTCCATCGCCAACTGGCTCAAGGCAGACACGGCACTCCGCGTACCCACAGAGCCCAGTGAGAAGGCCACCTGATAACGCACGTCGATTTCGGGATCGTCGGTCATCTGAACAAGCTGGTCACGGACCCTGGCCGATTCAGCAGCGACCTTCTCCGCCACTCGTAAGGCCTGAACCCGCACCAACGGTGATTGATCCGACAACGCCTTCAAGACTACATCTTCCTGCAGGCTAGACAGCCCTTGTAGGACATGTAACGCGGTGGCTCGACCTTGAGGAATCGTTGCATCCGCAACCAGTTTCTCTAGTGCCTCGACCACCGTGCGATCTTGTCGCTGGTACAGCAGCCGCGCTGACACATCACGGTGCCATCCGTTACGATGCTCCAAATAGGGGACCAATTGGGCGGAGGGCAGCTTCCCCAGTTGCGGCGCAACCCGCCGTGGCACTTTCGCATCCTTGGACACAATTCGATAGATTCGGCCGCGGTCATTACCGCTCACTGCATCGAGGTACTTGAAGAACTCAGGTGGCAAAAACGCCACCCCTTCGATCATCTCCCGACACATGTCCAGCATGTAGACGTTCCCGTCGGGGCCGTTGGCAAACTGAACCGGCCGAAACCAGATATCCCGAGACGCCAGAAACTCCGCCCCTTGGTCGGCCCGCTCTGCAATCAGCCCAAGCCCCTGCTTTTTCAAGCGGGCCCGGTAAACAAGATTATTGGCAACGTCACCAACCAGCAGATTACCGCGATAGGCCGCCGGCCAGGCATCGCCCCGATAGATCGTGATCCCAGTAGCGCCGGTAAAGAAGCCAAACGGCTTACCGCCTTCGTCAGATCCGCGGAATTTTCCTTCTCGCCGCAAACGGGTTCGCAACACTCGCCACGGCTCCGGCGGACTGAGACGGAAAAGTTTCGTATATTTGCCACCGGGAGCAATATTGACCGCGGCGGCTGCCGGACTTAACTGCGGATTACGCGCTACATAGCGGTCGTCGTACATCAACGTCTGGGCAGGCACGCTGTTCGAACAGACGAATTTGCGACCCCAGTCATCCATACTCATACCGTGCTGTCCGCCGCCCGACGTCAATTCGAAACGACTAAGGTCGCGGGGATCGAAAATAAATCCCCGTCCTCGCACTGATGCGGGTTTCTGCCCCTTTTTCCGCGCGACCTTCACATCACCGCCAGAACTACTGGTGGAAAGATGGAAGCGGTTATCGAGTCCCCAGCGAATGGAGTTCAGATAAGCTTCCCCAGCCTTGTCAGACCCGAAACCGCTGAAGACGATCTGGCGTTGATCGCTCTTGCCGTCACCATCGAGGTCTTTCACGTAAAGCAAATCCGGAGAGTCAGCCACAAACAGGCCGCCGTCCCAGCAGGCCAACGCGGTGGGGTACTTGAGATTGTCCGCGTAAAGTGTGCTCTTCTCATAGCGGCCATCATGATCACGGTCTTCCAGCAGTACGATCGAACCACCTTGCCTGGCACCTTCTTTTCCATAAGCGTTATAGCCTGGTAATTGAATGACATACATGCGACCAGTTTCGTCGAAATCAATGGCCACCGGGTCGTGTACAAGAGGCTCATGGGCAACCATTTCAACTCGAAACCCGGCCTCTATCTGGATTGCTTCGCGCGATTCTTGCGGGGTCCTGGAGGGGACACGCGGCAGTGCTTTGCTCAAGTCACCTGACAGTTCGCTGACCGGTTTCTTCTCTTGAGCCAGCGCCGTGATAATGAAAATCCCAAGCAGTATCACCAGCAGGCCAAAGGCCCCACTGCTGCTCAGTTGTGAATTAAAGCGTTTCATAACAGGTCGCTCTAAAGAGAATGTTTAGTCCCTTGACTTACTTCGTAGCCGCTGGCTTCACTTCACCCTTCGCTATCCACAATACCTTTTCGCCATTGCCTTGTACCACCATATTGACCCATTTTTCTAGTGGGCCCAACTGGGGGCCACGACCGCCGCCATGAATGACGGCAAACAGCACATCCGATTTCTTTTTGCCCCGCTCGACCACCCAGGCCCCACCACTGTCACCCGCTTGCCCAGGTCGCGTACCCTCTTTACCCTTGGAATGGGAAAATCCTTCACCTGTACCGTGACCATAGCGACCTCGATGCACGCCCGAGCGACCGATACTCGTAAACTTGATACGTCCATCTTTGGCGGTAAACCCGCTGGCCATGACAGCTACCGGTTTGATGGACTTGGTGTTAATTGGCCGTGACAGTTGCAGCAAGGCCAGGTCCACTCCTTTTGCTTTATAGATCTTCGTTACCAGTCGTTCGATTTTTCCGCCAGCAAACAGGACCACCGATTTACCGCCAGCGGGATTCTTTAACTTGAAATTTACCACGTGAGCTGCGGTCACTGCCCAACTTGGGGCAATTAAAACAACGCTTCCGACGCCTAGTTTGTTTGAATTCTTGTGATACTGCTTGAAACGGCCGACATAGCCAGGCTTGCCGCCCTCGGCTGCCCTGTAACTGACAGGTAGAAGCTGGGACTCGTCCGCCTGGGTTTCTCCAATCCCCAGTACGACTGGCAAGCTCATCGTCACGGCAAGCAGGATTCTCAGCACAATGATGTTTTACCTCGTTTTCCTTGGTGCGAGTCGGAATTTAGATCTCGAACAACACGCGCGGCTGACAAACTTTGCGATAACACCACTTGTGTACCTTACCGGCTCCCAACAGGCCGTCGTGGCAGATCGTTGTTACGGACCGCCTGCAGCTTGGCCGCCAGCTTCTCCTGAAACCTCTTCACGAGTTGCTGATGGTTAGGATCGGCGGCGAGATTCGTGTACTGCTTGGGATCCTTCTCCATATCAAAGAGTTCGACCCCACCGGCCGCATTTTCGCGGTACTGGATGTAAGCCCATTTGTTTTCTCGCAGCAAGAAGCCCCTGCGGGAGGGAGCAGCGCTAAAGGCGGCCTCACGGACCTCATGTTTCGGGTCGTCGAGCATGCGGGCTATATTCTTCCCTTGCAGCCGTTGGGAAACCTTGAGACCACAGAGACTGGCAATCGTCGGATAAAGATCGAGCAGTTCGGTCAGCGAATGGCAGACCGCCGGCTTCTTGCCCGGCACACTGATAATGAGTGGAACCTGCGACGATTCATCTCGCAAGCTAACCTTGGCCCAAAAATCATGTTCGCCCAGATGGTAGCCATGGTCACTGGTAAAGATAACGATCGTCTTCTCACTTAAACCGGCTCCTTCAAGCGCATCAAGCACCTTGCCTACCTGGGCATCCATGAAAGCAACCGAGGCATAATAGCCACCGACGGCCTTCTTCTGTCGGCGAATATCCATCTTCATATTAAGGCTCGTTTTATAGTTGATACCAGGCTTCGGTATGTCGTCCCAATCACCGGCGATCTTTTCTGGCAAGACCATTTTGCTATACGGCAGGAATGGTGGGTAATAAGATTTCGGCGCCACGAAAGGGACGTGGGGCCGGACAAATCCAACACCGAGCCAAAACGGTTTGTCCTTGTGCTTTTCGATCAACTCCACTGCCTTGGCAGCCGTCTTGCCGTCGGAATGGACCATGTCATCTCCGTCGGCTTCCACCACCACGAATGTATTACCACCGACCGCCGGCTTTTTTCCGTCCGGATTATTTTCCAGCGTTTCCCCGTTGCCTGGCGCCTTCCATTCGGGACCCTTACTATTAAACCGTTCGGTCCAGGAGAGAGCGTCGTCTGAGCCATTGCCGCCATCCTCGATACCGCCCGGTACGCCCATGTGATAAATCTTGCTAACGCGGGCAGTGTAATAACCGTTGTTCTTGAAGTGTTGTGACCAGGTAACACGATCCCCAATGTTGGGGCGCGGACTTTTGTACCCGAGTACGCCCGTGGCGTGTGGATAGTAACCGGTCATAAAGGAAGCTCGCGACGGCCCACAGTAGGTTCCCTGGCAATAGGTACGGGTAAACCGCGTACCCCGAGACGCCAGTCGATCAATATTGGGAGTCTGGCAAACCTTGTTGCCATAGCAGGAGAGTGCCGTCGAGGTGAGATCATCGGAGATAATAAAGAGCACGTTGTATTTCTGCGGGCTTCCTTTTTCCTGCCCTAACACACAAGGCACACCCAGTACCCCACAGGCCAAGATTATCACTACCATTCGTGATCGGGAACAATGACTCATCTCCAGCACTCCTTTCGAGCACTTCGCAAGCATTTCAGCGATGGAAACAGGTGCGAAACACGTTAGTATTAAGGTGACGGCGGCGAAAGTGATATCAGGAATGCCATCAACTCGAATATTTCATCTTTGGTAAAACGATCCAACAATGCCTTGGGCATCATCGACTTACTGGTCTTAAGCATCTCATCGATCTCCGATCGTTTAATGACGGTCGGCTTCGGTGACTCGGGATTAACCAGTAATGAAATCGTCTGCTTGTCTTCCGCTTTCACAATTCCAGTGAACACGCGGCCATCATCGGTGGCAATCATCTGGACCGCGTATTTCGGGTCAATACGATGCGACGGATCCAGCACCTCACGCAATAAGGCCAGTCGATCTCCCTTCCAGCGTTTGAGTACATCGGTCAATTCCGGGCCGACGGCCCCGCCTTGGCCACGCACCTTGTGACACTGAGCACAGGTCGCTGCCTTGAAAATCTTCTCCCCGATTTGCGGCGACCGAGCGCGCAAACCCGCTGCCAGTTCGTCCTTAAAATCGTCCACCTTCCAGGACTGCACAAAAGCCCGGTTGTTCCCCAATGGATCTTTGGGCATCGTCGGATTCTTTTGCCACGCATCCAAGTCTTTGACCACGATCATCACACCATACATGCGCATCCAGTGCCGCGGAAACGTGCAAACAAACGGATACTCACCGACTTCACCGGGAGCCGTAAAGGTCAGACGTTCCTGCTGTCGAGATTGCACCATTCCGGTCGCGAAGAGCACTTCGGCCCGCTTTGGTACATAAGGCTTCCCTTGAAATCCCGGGTTCGGCCCGAGCAACGTCCCTTCCTGAGCCACAACCTGCAAAGATCCCGGCGTCGTCACAACCAGGTTGTGCGGCATTAAGTCTTCATTCTTGAGTACCACCTGGACCGGCCGGCCCGATTCTACCGCAAAGTAAGGAATATCATAGCGCATCTCTTCCTCCACGGTGTGGATCCGCACGACCCGAACCGTGATCTCCCGCAAACGGTTACGATAGGTACGCGAATCATCCCCCGGAATCCGTGCCAACAACTGATCGGCCAGTTGCATCGCATCCAGGAAGGGATCCGTCGTCCGCTTAGCCGCCGGGGTCGCTTCAGCATGCTTCACGAGCAGATCCACTAGCCTTGCCGAGAAAGCGGGGTCCCGCAGTTTGCTGGGAACACCCAAGAGGGTCCGCACTGCCTGCGTTCGATACTCGGGATCTGCCACGAAGGGAGCCAGCAATTCAAATGTCTGCTGCTGTTGCCGCGGCACCACTGCCAGCGTCTGTATTGCGCGTTTCCGTACCGTGACTGGATGACTCTCGGCCAACAAACCGACAATGTCACTTCGTTGCCCCGACCGTTGATCGGGTTTCGGCAACAGCGAAACGGCACTCAACCAGTCAAGCGTAGCTGCTGGGCTTGCTTGTGCACGCTGCCAGGCTTCTGCCTGCTGTCCGGCCGCGATCAATCCCGCGTAACCCACACTGCGAACCGTCGCATGATCAGACTCGGTACTTTTTAGCAGGGCGTTCTTATTCGCCGCCAGTTGCTCTCCCGGCAAGCCCAGCAGCATGGTGGCTAACTGCCGAGCAGTCCGTAACTGCTGCTGATCGTCAGCATCCATGGCTCCCAGGGCCTTCAGCAATTCTGTCAGTCCGTCGCTGCGATTCAACTCAACCAGGGCCTTTAAGGCTTCCTCGCGATATTGCGGCGACATACCTGCCCGGCCAAGGATTGCAGCATAAACCGGTTCATACTTGGCGTCGTCGGTCTTTCGCTCCACCAGCAGCAACCGCTGGTTATCCAGCCGTTTGAGCTGATACTGTACGATACGCAGACTTTTATCAAGAAACACGCGTGGCGGAACGACCTTATTTCCTGATGCCCCTTCGCCATGCTGGTGTTGATGCTCCTGGCCCTGGAGCGCCGCCACCAGCACCAGAATCAGGATCCAGCCTGGAAACTGCTGTCTAATCTGTCGGTTCATAACGGGCTTCTTGGCAATCATCGCTCGAGTTGCCTGATTGCTTCATCCAACGTGTATTGCAAATAATCATCCACATCATGGTTGAGCACATCCAGGGCCGCTTCTATCGCATCATCGCCACCAAGGTAGGTAAGCGCTCGCACGGCTTCCAGGCGAACGCGCGGATGCGCGTCGTTGATACGCGCCTTGAGCAGTTGCAACGGGGCCTCCACTCGGTCCAACCAGAAGGACAGAACCCGTGTAGCTGCTGCCCGGGCCCGGTGATCCTTGGCGTTTAACAGTTGATCGAGCAACCTGGTTTCTACCGTATTGTGTGTCTGGTACATCCATAAGGCTTCTAGCAATTGATGCTCATAGTTCGCCGACGACTTATCAAGCGAACTGACCCACTTGTTGACCGCAGGGACCACGTCGCTGGATTTGTGTTGTGCTAATTCACGACGGGCTGCATAACGTGTGCGATCTTCCGGCGCAGCGAGCAGTGGTAGCAGTGCTGCCACCGGCTCCCCGGAAATCTTGGGAAGCTTAACCAGGGCCCGCCCCTTGTAGGTGATCCGCCAAATTCGGCCATGGCTGTGATCGCGATTGGGTTCTCGCAGATTGTGCTGAAGATGCCCGATCAGTGCATTGTGCCAGTCGACAATATACAGCGATCCGTCGAGTGCGAACTGCATATCGATCGGCCGAAAGTTCCCATCTGAACAGGAAACCAGCGGGGTGACTTCTTTACCTACGAATCCCGACCCCTTCTCAGAGACCTTATGATTGAGAATCGCCCGGTCCCCGATGCAATTTGCCAGCAGGAAATTGCCTTGCACACCGGCGGGAAAATGTCGGCTAGAGATCAATTCACATCCTGCTGAGGGTCGCGTCCTTTTCGGATAAAAGGTGGGGAAATTGTATTTAGGATCGCCGCCGGTTTGTTTGGCAATGCGGCGATGCTGTGACCCACCCGGGTGCTTTAATGGATAGTCCATGCGACCGGAAATCGGCGCCACCCAGTAACTGCGCCCCGGTGAAGCATCTGCCACGAAATCTTGTCCCCAACGGTCAAACACGTGGCCCCAGGGATTCGCAAAAGCCAACGACACATGGACAGCAAACTTTTCTGTCCTCGGCTCATATCGCCAGATGCCTGCTTCGTGCAGCCTCGTCAAGCCATAGGGGCTTTCCACCTGTGAAAATTTGAATGTTCCCTCCTGGAAATAAAGCGCCCCTCCTGGACCCCACTCAAAGGCAGCGATACCGTGATGCGAGTCGGCCGAATCAAATCCGACCAGCTTGCGAATGCGCGTATCGGCAACACTATCGCCGTCGGTATCCTTCAAGAACAGGATGTCAGGCTGCTGGGCTACAAACGCGCCACCCATGCCGATTTCGAAGCCGGTGGGCTGATGCAACCCGTCGGCAAAAACAATGCACTCGTCCGCGCGACCATCCTTATTATGGTCTTCGAAGATTAACAGTTTGTCGTTCATCGGTGTTTTTGGCTTCCAATGGGGATAGGAGGCCATCGTCGAAACCCAGAGGCGACCCTTATTGTCGAAGTTCAAGGCAACCGGGTTTGCCAACTCCGGGAACTGCTCCTCCGATGCTACTAACTGAATCTCGTACCCGGGAGCAAGCTTAAAGCGTTTTTGTTGTTCTGCTGCAGTCAAATAGTCAAGTGTTCCCAGTTTCCCACGCTGCCGGTTCGGATCGTTCTTGCCACCGACGTTTGTCTTGGGGTTAATAAAAGGGAGCGTATTGCTGTCATCTATCTTATCGGCCACGTCACGACCCGCCGCAATCAACCAAATTTGCCGATCCCGGTTAGCCGTCATCTGATCGAGAATAGCCCGTTCCCGTTCCATCACGTCCGTGTTGTTATAAGTGCCGTCGGAACCGGCTTTTCCACGTGGGCCGTAAATCGAATAACCATTGACAGCCCGGTAACGATGCCACCAATGAAAATTCTTGTCGACAATCGCTTCCCTGAGGCCCTTAATACGCGAAGGCTCAACGGCACCTCCGAACAGTCCCGACATCAAGATGCCAGACAAGTACTGGTAGCCTTTTTCGTTAAGATGAGCTCCGTTGAGCGTCAAACGCTCACTTGATTTGTCGAAGAGCGCTTTGGTGGGATGAAACAGGTCGACAAAGCCAACCTTTGCAGAGCCAGTAACCTCTGCCAGTGCCTTGGTGTAAAGTTCTAATCGCTGGTTCTCAGCCTTGCCGTCAGGCAAGTTTGGATCCCCGGTATTCTCAAACGCGATCGGTGAGATAAATACCATCCGTGGTGGTCCCTGGCCGCTGTAGTTCTGCTTTTTCGTCTCTGCGATCAGCTTCGCGATTTCACTTTTGAAATCACTCACTCCGGCCGAGTCGGCAAACGACTCGTTAAAACCGAAAAAGAACAGGATCACCGTCGCTTTACTGTGGGTTAAGTGAGCCGTTGGTGTCCCAAAGTTCTGCGAGCGAATCCGCTCAAACGGTTCGTCTCCGGGAAAACAGAGATTTCGGACAACCAGCTGCTGATTCGCAAAGCGCTGATGTAGCAAGGTCTCCCACCAGTTCTGATGCTGCAGGCGTTCACCCAGCTCACCTCCAACCAGGCAAATATGATCGCCCTTCTTTAGCGTCACTTCAGCGGCCGAAACCACCGTGCCTAGCAGCGGAAGCAGGAGACTTGCGAAGATTAAAGTGCTGGTACGCATAGATTTCATTCTGTCTTTCCCAATCGAAGTAACAATTTGTTCAAAAGGTCAAATCACGGCAACTGTCGAAACAGGGCCACGGGAGACTATTTTAATCCATAGTCGTCGCTGAAACCAGTTGCCAATGCCAGCTCGCCGGTTGCAGTGTACCGGGGAATTAGAGTTCCAGTTCCGCCAGGTAGATGGCCGTGATGGTCCGTCCCTGGGCATCTTTTTCGTGACTCGAATAATAAGAGACCAGTGCACACCCTGGGCACAGTTTGATCAGTCCCGGATAAGAGCAATCGCCTCCACTCGGCAAAGCGGCGAATTCAGTCAACTTGTTATCCTTCAACCAACAGAGCGAAAGGTAAGCCGATCGCTTCTGTAAATTGCGGCCTCCGACCACGTAATGTCCTTCCCATTTCTTCAACAACGGGCCCCCGATGTAGCGGTCTAAATCTACTCGCGCACTCTTGTTGTAAGGGGGCGCCACACGAACCACTTGTGCCGTCCGTCCCCCGCCACGTCTCGAGATAGCCAGCATTTGCCCGTCGGGCTCAAATAGGATCGCCGTTTCGTCACCGTACTGATCCTGAAAGGATCCAATCGGCGAGAATTTTAAACCATCGCTACTAACGAGAATCATAGAGCGGACAATAACATCACGTTCTTCGCGACTGGCAACTTCGGCAAATCCTGTTTTGCGGCGGCCACACATGTAAACCTTTCCGCCATGGGTAGCCGTTCGCCAAATATAGTGTCCGTAGGTCCCCTCCAGCATTTGCGGCTTGCTCCACGTCTTACCATCCGCGCTCGAGACCGCGTAACCCAGGTGCTGGTTCATGTCCCATTTTTTCGGAGACGAGTCACCGCAATACCAGGTTCCCGTATAGACAAACAACCTATCCCGAAAGACTTGCAGATGGGGGTCGCGAGTATCTCGTTTGGGAACACCAAAGGTATGTACTTTCTCCCACTGTTTACCGTTACTACTGCGCATCACGATAATCCGTGACGTGGGATGGACCATATGGCCATCGGGGCAAGTACGAAACGTTAAGTAGATATGCCCCTGGAACCAGGCCAGGTCAGTAAAGGCATTGTGCTCGCCGTTGTGTGCAATCCTGCGGATATTCGTCACTTTCACTGGCGGAAATTCCGCCGCCAGGGTCGCCGAGTCAAGTGACAAAAACACTGCCAGTCCGACCACCCAGGCGCAGGTAAATCGGTTGCTGGAGCTACCTCTATTTGGGACCATCATGTTTTTACCTTCGTTACTACAAAGTCGATCGTTAACCGTCACGATAGTACAACACAGTTACCGATCTACTTCAATCAAGCTCACGGATTCCTCTCCTGTAGACGCAACGCGCCTGTTATTTACGCCGCGGTACGCTGCGGTCGCTCTGCTTGTACTGCTCCAACTGCCTCTTTAACTCCTTGACGATTTCGGGACGTTTGGCCGCCAGGTTCATTGTCTCGCCTGGATCGGTCTGGAGATTATAAAGCTGACCGGTTGCCTCCGGCGCCGTATCGGGCAATGCAAAGGGTTTTAAATGGGGCCGTGCATAGGAGTTGCCACCGGACCCCTTGTGGTCAAGGTATTTCCAGGGACCCTTGCGAATCGCCAGCGCTAAGCTAATCGTCTGGTGCATCGTATACGGTCGAATCATCTCCTTAGGGGCTGTGCCGACCAGGGCTGGCAACAGGTTCAGGCTGTCCTCGGCCGCCTGATTCGGCAGATCAACCCCCACAACTGCCGCGCAGGTTGCCATCACGTCGGTCAGGTTAAGTGTCTGGTCACTGGTCGACCCCGCTTCAATTTTTCCGGGCCAGCGAGCGATAAAGGGTACGCGGTGTCCCCCCTCCCAGTTATCACGCTTCATGCCCCGCCAGGGCCTGGCCCCATCGTGCTGGTGATCGCCACGCATGTGAATCGTGCTCGTCACCTCTGGCCCGTTGTCACTGGAAAACATCACCAGGGTATTTTCTGCCTGGCCCAGCTCCCGTAGGGTTTTCATCAGTTCCCCAACAACATAATCCAGTTCGAAGATAAAATCACCGTGCGGACCTGCCTTGGTCTTCCCCTTAAACTGGTCTGCTGGAAAAGAGGGCAAGTGAACTGCCTGGGCCGAGTGGAACAGGAAAAACGGCTGCGCGGATTTTTCCCTGGCGTGCTGCTGAAGAAACCGCTTGCTTTTCTCCAGGAACAGCAGGTCGACTTCTTCCAGGTCGAAATCGGCTGCAATCATGCCCGGCCGGTTGTCACGTGAATACGGGTGCTTTGGCAGCCCCGAGCGGTCCACGATCTTCGTCGGTGGCACGGGAATCCGGTCGCCATCCACGAAAGCATACAACCAGTCGGTCGTGGGACAGCAGACCGTCCCAAAGAACTGATCGAAACCGCGGTGGATCGGCGCATCAGGGATGGCCCGGCTATAATCGATCCTCTTCACCGCCGGCAAGCCGTTTTGATTGATCGCTTTCCCCTCGGTATCAAAAAACGTCATGCCCACGTGCCATTTGCCAAACATGGCCGTCCGGTAGCCCTTGTTACGCAACATCTGGGGAAGCGTGAGCCGCTCCTGTTCGATCATGCAAGGACCGCCGGCACCAGTGAAAACACCTCGCATGCCGGTCCTAAAAGCCATCCGGCCGGTCAGCACACTGTAGCGTGTCGGCGTACAAACGGTCGACGGACTATGGGCATCGGTTAAACGAATCCCCTGGCGTGCCAACTGGTCGAGGTTTGGCGTGGGAACCTTCGACTGTGAGTTGTAACAACCCACGTCACCATAGCCGAGATCGTCGGCCAGGATAAAGAGGATGTTCGGCAGCTTCTCGGCGGTCGCTTGGTGGCCAAGACCGAGTACCAGGACAAAAGGCAACGTCAAGCGAAGGGGCCACTTCACCATGTTAGATTTTCTCACTTTCTCCGGCCATTGCCGAATGGCTCTATTTGACTTGCTGAATCAGTTGATCCAGGCGCTTCACGATCGCCGGCTCGGCGGCGGCCAGGTTCTTCTGCTCGCCAATATCCGTCGCCAGGTTATAGAGTTCCAGTGGCTTATCCGAGCCGATTCGAACACCTTTCCAGTTCCCTTGCCGAATGGCTATTTTACTCAGCCGGCCCTTTAAGCCCGCCTGCCAGTAGAGGTATTCATGGCGGCGCTGGCCATCAAGCCCCAGCATGGCCGCTCGGTAGGAAATACCGTCGATGTCTTTTGGCACCGCTACACCGGCTAGTTCGCAGGCAGTCGGCAAGAAATCCCAAAAGGCAGAAGGATGATTCGATACCGTCCCTGGTCGGATTTGTCCCGGCCAACAGGCGATCATGGGAACCCGGATACCCCCTTCGTAAAGGTCCCTCTTGTAACCTCGCAGCGGACCGTTGGAATCAAAAAACTCCATCTTGTGACCACCTTCCTGATGGGGCCCATTGTCGGAGGTGAAAATCACCAGGGTTTTGCGTTCGATGCCAAGTTCTTTCAGCAACGCGACCAGGCGCCCGACGTCGCCATCCAGGCGGCCAATCATGGCCGCAAACCCCTTTTCAGGTGCGGGCCAATCACGGTTAGCGTGGATCCCCGGATTCGGAACTTCCAGACCATTACCCGTCGCCCGCCCCCCTTCGTTATTGGCGTGGGGAATCGTGTAGTGTGCCTGCAAACAGAAAGGCCGCTTCGCATTGGCACGAATAAATTCCAAGGCTTGCTCAGTCAACAGATCGTGAGAGTAAGTCGTTCGCTTGACCGAAACGCGTTTCTTGCTACCGACTACATTTCCCGCCAAGGGAAACTGTTTTTCATTCTTCCAAAGATATTCGGGGTAAAAGTTGTGGGCATTCCCCTGATCGAGGTAGCCAAACCAAAAGTCAAATCCTTGTTTGGAAGGAGCGCCGGTCGAACCAACACCACCCAGGGCCCATTTCCCCACACCGCCAGTCGCGTAACCAGCCTTTTTAAGAAGGGTCGTTACGGTGCGGGCACCAGGCTGCAACTGAAACGGAGCGTTCGCACTAATGGCCGTATGGCCACTATGACGGCCAGTCAACAGAACCAGTCGCGAGGGCCGACAGACCGTGTGCCCCGAATAATGATCGGTGAAGCGAATACCATCCCGTGCCAGTCGGTCGATGTTTGGCGTTTGTATGACCTTTTGTCCGTAACAACCAAGATCACCGTAACCAAGATCGTCCGCCATGATGTAAATGATATTGGGTTTCTCTGGTGCCTGGGCCTGAAGGTGCTCCGCCAGACCAACCGCCACCTGCAACAGCAGACCCACCAAGACCACTCCGCGTCTCCGAAAACGATTGACTAACATTGTCACAAGTCTCCTTGGCTGCCGTACTGCGAACGCGACAACTTCAGCCGTCCTGAACGTCAGAAAACTGGTAATCGCTAAATTGCTCGCGGAGGGTCAGTTTGCTGATCTTACCCGTTGCAGTAAGCGGAATGTCATCCACGAAAACAACGGCCTCCGGTAACCACCATTTAACAACTTTATCGCTTAAAAATGCCATAATCTCCTCGGCCGCCACCTCGACCTCCGCGGCCGTCTTAACAACCAGCAGTGGCCGTTCCTCCCATTTTGGGTGTGCGATCCCAATGACCGCTGCCAGGTCAACCTGCGCGTGTCCCATCGCTGCATTCTCCAGGTCTACCGAGCTAATCCACTCGCCACCCGACTTAATCAAATCCTTCGAGCGATCCGTGATCTGCATATAACCATAGTCATCAATCGTGGCCACATCTCCCGTATCAAACCAGCCATCCGGATCAACGCAATCCTGCTGGTCACGAAAATAACGCTTGACCGTCCAGGGACCGCGAACCAACAAACGTCCAAATGTGCTGCCATCGTGGGGCAGTTCTACCCCCTCGTCATCAACGATTTTCATACCGACGCCAAAAACGGCCGTTCCCTGCTTGAGTCGTATGTCGACCTGTTGCTCGTAGCTAAGCGACTTCATGAACGGTTTTAACCGACAGATGGTCCCGATCGGACTCATTTCTGTCATACCCCAGCCATGGATCACGCTGACGCCGTACTGCTCGTCAAAACTTTCCACGATACGCCGCGGTACTGCCGAGCCTCCTACCATGATTTCTTCCAAGCACGGGAGTTGCAAATCCTTTTCTTCGAGGTGGCCGAGCAGCATGTTCCAGACCGTTGGCACAGCGGCTGAAAAGGTAACTTGCTCGGCATCAAGCAGTTCGTAGATACTGGCACCATCCATTTTCGCGCCAGGCAAGACCAGCTTGGCGCCGACCATCGGACAGGAATAGGCCAAGCCCCAGCTATTGGCGTGGAACATGGGGACCACCATCAGGACCGAGTCTGAGCTAGCAATCGCGAGGACGTCCTTTCCATTGACCATGTAAGCGTGCAGCAGATTCGAACGGTGGGTATAAATCACTCCCTTTGGGTCACCGGTAGTGCCTGACGTGTAACAGAGTCCAGCCGGGGTGTCTTCCGGAAAAGACGGCCACTCAAACTGGTCTGACTCCCCGGCAATCAATGATTCGTAACAGATGACGTTGCGCAATGTCGTCTCTGGCATGTTGGCTTCATCAGTCAACACGATGAAATGTTTGACCGCTGAGAGCTTGTCCTGCAGTTGCTCCAATAACGGCACAAACGTCAAATCGACCAGCACAATCGTATCCTCGGCATGGTTAACGATATAGTCGATCTGCTGCGGAAAGAGCCTGGGGTTGACCGTATGACAGATCCCCCCCTGCCCCGAAATAGCATACCAGGCTTCCAGGTGTCGAAACGTGTTCCAGGCCAGCGTGGCCACCCGATCGCCGAATTGCATCCCCAGTCGCTTTAGTGCATTAGCCAGCTGTTTAGTTCGCCGGTAGGCATCAGCATAGGTATAGCGATGGAGCCTATTGTCCTCGACCAGCCGCGAAACGACCTCGACTTCGCTGTGAAAGCGAGCCGCATGCTCAAGCACTTGAGCCAGATTGACCGGGGCATCTTGCATACGATTCCTCTTACCGAACAGGGTGCGATTGAATCTACCAGCCGGTTCGTAGCTAAGCAACTAAGCCGCCAGGGAGAACATTGACTCACAACCCGGGGAACAACCTAGCAACCTAGGGTTGCCGATGGAGCAGACAGGCCTGGATTGTATTGGCAGTCTTCATCTCCTTGATGATGGCGACTGCGGTATTCTCATCGACCGTTTCCACCACCGAATACCATCCCCAGTTACTGCGCGGATTCTCCGTTTTCCACAGTTTATTGGCATACCAGGTGCGTCCCGCATCACTACTAAAAGCCAGTCGTGGAGCCCGATGATAACCACACAAGAGAATGCCTCCTGGCAACGCGGCCACCGCTCCATGCGAACCTGTCAGGCTCTCGATCGGATTGGTCCAGGTTTTGCCCCCATCAAAGCTATTAACGCGACTGAGGCCGGTGCGATTACCCCGCGGTTCACCCGGGACATGTTCCGCCTTATCTTCGGTCCGCAACATAGCAACCAGCGTGCCGTCCTCCAGTTCCGCAATCGTCGGCTCACTAAAGATCATCTCGTTCTCAGGATTACCATGACCGAGAATCGAAAACTTCCAACTCTTACCCTGGTCGGTACTGCGGGCTACTCCGGAACTTAACCAGCCGGACTGCAGATACCCTGCCACCGGGATCAACAACGTACCATCCTTCAACTCCAGCGGGCGCCCACCAGTCCAAACCCAAGCATTCCCTAACGGGCCGGCAGTAATCGGTTCTCCCGCGATCCAGGTCTTACCATGATCCTTACTGTATGCCAGTCGCAGCGGCCTCTCGGAAACGGCCATCATACGACCGTCCTTGCGGACCCCGATGTTACTGATCGTGCGAACCCCTTCTCCTAGCACTCCCCGGTACGGCTTGGACCATGTTTTGGCGCCATCGGTCGAACGGATAAAAATCGGCTTATCCCCACCCGGTTCGACTGCCACCACGATCGTTCCATCCAACAGTCGTACGACACAGGGAATCACGCGATACCGATCTTCATGGGTAGCCGGAGCTCCCTGGTAAATTCGCCGCGCCTTGGTTATCGTCCAATTCGTCTCCACGACCGGACTCTTGGCATATCGCAAGAATAGCAAGTGATCAGGTTCTTCGGATAAGAGATCACTACTAAGCAGCGTGCAGAGCATGAAAATGATACCAACAAGCCATTTCACAACCATGATTTCTCTCCCTTGAAAATGCGTTTCTCTTGCCAATATCGCCCGCCCATTCTAACACACCGGCAGCGCGGGAGCATCCTTTCGACAGGCAAGTAGCCACGACTCCCGCAGGCCGCTAAGATAGGCTCACGGCCCTCGAAACCGTCTCTATCCCGAGGCCACCCGGATATCATCCACAACGGTGTTCCACCCATGTCCAAAATCACAACCAAGCGAATTCGCAACTGGGTCTCCCTTGGCATGCTGGTCATTTTCCTGACCTCGCTGACGGCCTGGTTCTTTGGTCGTGACCGCTTGCCCCGCACTATTCGTATCGCAACCGGCGACCAAAATGGTCTCTATCACGACATTGGCAACAACCTTAAACCGTTGCTCGCCAGCAAAACAGGTCGCTCCGTGATCGTTACCACTACACCGGGATCCAAGGAGAACTACCTGCGTTTAGAGGACGAAAGGGCAGAACTTGGCATCATCCAGGCGGGTTCCGATCCGGTGGAAAACCTGGCGATCGTGACACCATTGTTCCCCGAGTTCATCTTCGTGATCGTCCGCCGCGAAAGCAAGATCACAGCCATACGCGAATTGGCCGGGCGCAACATCGCCCTCGGGCCAACCGGTTCCGGGACGCGCAAAAGTGCCCTGGACGTACTGAAACATTTCGATATCGCCGCCTCGGACCTTGGTTCTAACGACAACTACTTCATGAACCTGCTCAAGGACCCCTCTCTCGATGGAGCCATCGTAACCACCGGGATCGAAAATCGCGAACTCGCTAAATTAATGTCAAGCAACCAGTTCGACTTCCTACCGATTCTCAACGCAGCCGCTATCGAAATGGAACACCCGTTTCTGCGACAAGTTGAAATGCCGCGCGGCCTTTACGGGAAGACCGAATCGCTGCCGCCCCAGGCCATCCCGACCATCGCCACCACGGCCTACCTCGTTTGCAGGTACGACGCCTCCGATCGACTCGTGCGAGCTTCCCTGGAAGCCATCCACGAAGAGAGCCTTAGGCTCGAGGTCCCCACGCTGATCCCGAGAGACTCCGCCACCAGCTGGGTATCGACTCGACTCCACCCGGTTGCTCATGATTACTTCAATCCTGCTGACAACATCGGCTGGATCAAGAACATCATGGAATCGATCAATGCTACCAAGGAGTTGTTGGTGGCCCTGGGCACCGGCTTCTATCTCCTCTGGTTGCGCTGGCGTCGCCTTAAGGAACAGGAAGCTGAACAACTGCTCCGCCAGCAAATGGATCGGCTCAACTGGTTTCTGCAGGAGACGCTTCGCATCGAAAAACTACAGATGGACACAACCGACGTTAGCAAGCTGGAGACTTTTTTAGACGAAGTGACGCAGATCAAACTGCAAGCCTTGGGAGAGTTGACCGAGGAAGATCTGCGGGGAAACCAGGCGTTTTCAATCTTCCTGGACCAGTGTGCCGGACTCAGAAACAAGCTTCAACTCAAAATCCTCAGTCGGCAACAGGCCTGATCCAGAGCTTTCTGAGACAATGCAGCAGGCTCATTGCTGGCTTGCCTGCTTGGCCAGTCGTCGTGACTCCTTTTCCCAAAGAGCCTGTAGTTCGGCAACTTTCTCCGGCATCTTTTTTGCCAAATCCTGCAACTCCAGTGGATCAGTCTTCAGGTCATACAGTTCCCAGGCCTGCTTGTTCTTCGCAACCAGCTTCCAGTTATGATGGCGTAAAGCCTTTCCCTTGGCATGATGGAAAAAAAGCGTTCGCTTCGCTGCCAGGGCCTGTCCCTGAAAAGCGGCCGCCAGCGACTGGCCATCGCGAACTACGGCCGGCTTCCCCTTGATGGTTGCCGGAACCTGGCTGCCGGTCACCTCGCTGACCGTCGGCAAGATGTCGACCAGGTGCGCCACGCCCGGCACGATCCTGCCCGGCGATTGAATTCCCGCGGGCCAGTGAGCGATCATCGGCGTGCGGATGCCACCCTCGTGGTCGAACTGTTTGAACATCCGGTAGGGCGTGTTGGAGGCGTTGGCCCATCCATAACCGTAACTCTGGTAAGTATCCTCCGGCCCGGGCATAATCGAGGGCAGGTTGCCAGGACGAACCGGCCGCCCGTCACGCGTTTTGGCGGGCAGGTAACTCCCTTTTCGATTGGGCGTGTATTCCACGTGACAGCCCCCGTTGTCGATCGTGAAAAAGAGGAGCGTGTTATCCAAGCGTCCCGTCTGCTCCAGTGCCTCGACCAGCCGTCCGATCCCCTCGTCCATGGCCGTCACCTGGGCCGCGTAGACTTCCATCCGGCGCTCTTGCCACGGCTTGTGTTGAGCATCCTTCCAGGCCGGGACCGTAGGGTTCCTCGGCGAGAGAGTCATCGTTGCCGGGAGGATTCCCAAGGACTTCATCCGCTGCAAGCGAGTGGCGCGCAGCTGGTCCCACCCCATGGAGTACTTGCCCCGATAGGCCGCGATCTGTTTTTCGGTGGCGTGCAACGGCCAGTGAGCTGCCGTGTACGCCACGTAAAGGAACAGCGGTTCTTCCTGGTCGGCCGTTTTCACCATCCGGACCGCTTCGCTGCTGATCGCATCGGTGATGTAGTAGTCCGGATCGTCCTGGGCCTCTTTTTCCACGTTCACGCGGTTGCGGCTGAGACTGAAGGGCGCGTAGAAACTGGCTGCTCCTCCCAGGATCCCGTAAAACTCGTCGAAACCGCGGTCCAGCGGATAGACGGTCGATTTCTTCCCCGCCAAGTGCCACTTGCCGGACATCCGCGTCTGGTACTGTTGCTGGCGTAACACTTCTGGCA
>Ga0310342_100000660_pt1 | contig 19973 bp, 12 predicted proteins | sample S15DNA20500_MG_FD_206155 | JGI IMG/M metagenome (GOLD analysis project Ga0310342, IMG submission 206155) | Marine microbial communities from station ALOHA, North Pacific Subtropical Gyre - S1503-DNA-20-500_MG | ecosystem: Environmental > Aquatic > Marine > Oceanic | place: Pacific Ocean: North...
CGTCTTCTTATGACAAACCCCAGGAGCAATCTTGTAACGGGATTTATCGAATTCTTTCCGACGGTTCTGTCCACCGAGTCGTCGACGATTTTGACCGCCCCAACGGACTCGCCTTTTCACCAGACGAGTCCATTCTGTACATCAACGATACACCCCGGCGTCACGTACGGGCCCTGGATGTCCAGGCCGATGGCAGTTTGACCAATTCCCGCGTGATAGCCGACATGGATCATCCGCAACCCGGATCCCCCGACGGAATGAAGGTCGACCAAGAGGGAAATTTATATGTGACAGGGGCCAATGGTATTTGGGTCTTTGCACCCGATGGCACATGCCTGGGAGTGATTGTTCTACCCGAGCGCCCCACCAACTGTACGTGGGGCGACGAGGATCGAAAGACATTGTATATTACCGCACGTACGTCCCTGTTCCGGATCCGCGGCCGGGTCAAGGGAAATTGATAGGGAAACCATGGCTTGTGGAGACTGGTTCAAATGTCTCCATCGGACACAGGTCAAAGACGAGAGGACGATTACCAAACCACGCTTCAAAAAACCTTCGATTGACCAATCCAAGACATCGACCATTGATCTAAAGGAACACAAACCATGAAACTCGGTGTGATCTCACAAAATCTGTTGCACTTCGAGACAGCAGACCAGGGTCTACAATATGCCCATGATGCCGGTTTCAATGCGGTCGAAGTCGGCGCATGCGGCCTCTGGAATAAAACATTTTGCAACCCTGAAGAACTGGTTAAAGATCCTGGTGAAATTCGCCGTTGGCAAGACACGTTCGCCAAGTACGAATTGGAAGTCAGCGCACTGGGAGGTCATGGCGCACCCTTGGCACCGGACAAGCAGGTGTCCCAACAGTACACGCAAGAGTTTCGTACAACCTGCAAGTTCATGGAAATGGCAGGCGTCCAACGAATCACTCTTTTGGCCGGACTGCCAGAGGGGGCCGAGGGAGACACGGCTCCCAACTGGGTTACCTTTGCCGAGTGGCCCCACTTGCGAGATACGCTTGATTGGCAGTGGGAAAACCGACTTTTGCCGTATTGGCGCGAACAGGGAAAGATTGCGGCGGATCATGGCGTGTCGATTTGTTTCGAAATGCACGGTGGTGACATGATCTACAACCCGACGGCCATGATGCGTTTGCGAGACGAAGTAGGGACAGCGGCGTGCTGTAATTTTGATATTTCACACATGTGGTACCAGGGCATTGATCCCAGCGAGGCACTTCGCTACCTGGGTGATGTCGTCCAGCACGTTCACGCCAAGGACATCAACCTTCAGCAAACCAATATCCGCGTGAAGGGCCTGCTTGATAACAGCAACCCGGAAAACCCGGCCGAGCGATCCTGGAACTACACGCTTTCTGGCTGGGGACATGACCGAGCGGCCTGGACCGATTTTATCACAACACTTCGTCTGATTGGCTATGACCATGTCATCTCGGTGGAAATGGAATGCGAATTCATCGACGTCGACGAAGGCCTGAGAAAATCCTTGGAGTTTCTCAAACCGCTGGTGCTCGAACGACCACCCGGAGCCAAGTGGTGGGAACTGGTTGGAATGGACCGTGCCGGTGGTCTGCAGTAACGCGGGTGCCAACCAGGTTACCCAAGCCAAACCATGGTTCATCCCGATCATGCTGGACATCCTTTGAATTTGTCTCTGCGGAAGCAACCACGTACTAAAACACAGAAAATTTCTCATGGCAGTTCACTTACAGTGGGTCGGGATGGCCTGTTTTCGTCTCTGGGAAGAACCGGCGTCGGCAATCGCCATGGATCCGTACACACCCGAATCGATTGGTTTGGTCGACGATGGGCAGCGACTGGATGCTGATACGGTCATAGTCAGTTCGCTCACCGATGTGGCCCACGCCAATGTGGGGCTGGTCGGCGGTCATCCCAGGGTGATCAATGCTCTGGATGTGGCACGCGGTGAAACGGCCCAAATTTTTGGCCAGCAACTGATCGCCGTCGAAGCTGCCGAAGTGGCGGACCATCCAGACGGCGCAGATGACAATGCGTTGTACGCGTTTCAAGCGGGTGGTTTGTGGTTTCTGCATATGGGAGATTTAGGCTATGGCCTCGATGCCGAAAAATTAGCGCCGTTTGCCGACCGTTGCGACGTCTTGTTGGCATTAACCGGTGAAGCGTTGACATTGAAATTCGACGAACTCGATCCAATGATCGACATTCTCGACCCGTCATGGATTGTGCCCATGCATTACGGTTTGCCACCGGTCTCGGGCATCAAGCGACGGATGACCCGCCTTGAACCCTTTCTCAAACGGCGCCAGCTGGATCCGGTCATTTTCTGCCGGCACCACACGGTGACATTTCCGCTACCGTCCCCCATCCAGCAGCGTCCAACGATCGTGGTACTGGAGCCCGCGGGATATGATCCAGAATGAACGTTCATGGGAAACTCACATCCATACCGTGTGGATTTCCGAAATTCAGAAACGGTTCACCCGAAAACCACACGCAGCGACAAACCATCAGAAACGTTTACAATTTCTGTTGGCAGGCATGATCGCTGTGCCTATTTTGTAAGATTTAAAATTCAGTAATCCAAATTCGTCCCGATTTTCACACTTGGATTCCGCAATTCCAAGTCCAGGCCTGTCATGGACCAGCTTAATTCCCAATCGGTACGATCGGCGCCCAAGGGATTCTCAATGTTATTCCTGTTGGGACCAGGCATCGTGGTCGCTGGCAGCGTCGTCGGTACCGGCGAGATGATCAACACTCCCATCCAGGCTGCCCACTTTGGGTTTGTTTTGCTTTGGGCGGTGATCATCTCCTGTTTGATCAAATATTTTCTGCAAGTTGAAATCGGCCGACACTGCCTGGTCCACAATTGTACAGCCTTCGAGGCACTCAACCGCTGTTCTGGTCCACATCTGCAACGCACTTCGTGGATCGTCTGGCTCTTTATCATCGCCTGGACGCTTGCTCAAGTCGGAGCTGCCGGCATTGTCGGAGCAATCGCAGGTCTTTTACAGAGTGCTATACCCTTGGCCAGCGCGGGTCCGCCAGAAAGAGGGGTGCAAATTTGGGCAGTGTTGGTGATTGGTCTTACGCAATTGATTATTTGGAAAAGTCTCTACAGCCATCTGGAAAAAATCATCGCTGTGCTCGTCGCCGTGTTCAGTCTTTCGGTCGTCGTCGGCCTGATCGTTTTACAGAACACGGAATACCGAATCAGTTCAGACGACGTGTTGAGCGGCCTGACGTTCTCACTTGGTGAAAAGTCGCCAAAACTGGCTGCCTATGCTGTGATCAGCCTGCTGGGCGCTTTGGGCGTGGCAGGAATTGAATTGTTTGTTTATCCCTATTGGGTTCTGGAAAAAGGCTATGCTCAGCATCTGGGCTCACCCGATTCAGACGGCTGGCTGACCCGCGCTCGCAGTTGGGTACGGGTGCTGCAAGTCGATGCCGCCTTGGCCACACTCCTGGCGACCGTTATCACGGCCGCTTATTTCCTACTGGGTGCTGCCGTTCTATTTCGTCTTGATCAGAAGCCGTCAGGACCTGAGGTTGTGGTGCGAATTTCAGAAATCTTTACCCTGACTTATGGGAACTGGTCGCGCGACGTGTTCCTGTTCGGCGCGTTGTGCACCATGTTTTCCACCTTGGTGGTTGGCCCGATGGCATCGGGACGCGTTTACACCGATTTTCTCTGTTGCATTGGACGAGTTGACCGAAATCAGCCTGCGCAAGTCCATCGTTCACATCAAAGGGTTCAGTCACTCTTTCTCGTAATCGTCCTGATTCTTAGCCTGGCGATGCCGAATCGTCCCGAAAAACTCGTGATTCTCAGCCAATACATCATCGGGCTGATTGCCACCCCAATTGCGATGGTCGGCATCTGCTGGTTGGCCTTTCAGACCGACCGTCGTCTGAGAATGCACTGGGTGACATCCCTGCTGTTAATCTCGTCGGTGCTGGTCCTGTCGAGCTGCCTGATCTATGGATTTGTCGCACAGTAAGAGATGAATCGAATTCTCGGCGTGACGGATCATCTGCCAACTTTTAAATTCCGCCAACGCACGCCGCTCTCTTAAAACGCCCTGGAATCATCCGTTTTCCGCCACCTTACGAAAACGGTCCAACGTATCGGCCAGGACATCACGTTTCAGGTTCACATCGACACCAACAAAAAAAATGCGAACACCCAGATCACAGTAGCGATCCAGGTTGCTGGAATCGAACACTCCCAGGGAAGTCATGCGGCCTGCTTTTGCAGCAGCTGTCAGGACATGTTCAACCTTGGGGCCGAGTTGAGCTTTGGCTGCGGCACCATACAAGCCGCTGGCAGCGCCCCAATCAGCAGCGCCCACGGTCACAATATCGATTCCTTCGACATTCAAAATCGAGTCCAGTGCTTGGTATCCCTGGTCGCTCTCAATCATCACCGACAGCCGGGTCGCCTTGTTCAAAGCGGACAACTCCTGCTCGGGATCGTGGAGATGATAATTAAAATTGGCACTGCTGGAACACAATCCCCGTTCACCCAGCGGGGGATATTTTCCTAGCTGCACGAAATGGGCCGCCTGCTGCGCAGTGCGAACATTCGGAAGTGTCAGGATCTCTACTCCACCATCCAACAAAACTTGCACGTGCGTGCGAGACAACTCGGGAATCCGCACCAGCGGCACCATGCCCAGATGGATAACCGTGCGAGCCAACTGCACAGCTTCCGCGTTGGATTGCGAACCATGCTCTAAATCCAGGTACACGACATGATAGCCGGTCAGCGCCAACAACTCGAGTTGGACCACCGTCGCATCGCGACAGATGACTCCAAACAAGTGATCGTGTTCATCCAGCAGTTGCTGTAAGCGATCCTGCATACGGTCTCTCCATTCGTCCGTAGCCTCGTGAAGGATAGGCCATTGGCCTGTCAAAGGGTATCCGTGTAGCAATTTTCGTACGTCGTATTCCCCAATTCCCAAACATGCATTAAATTTCATGCCAGGATATACGATCCTCGCTTCCTTCGACCAGACCCCACGGACCCCCTCCCATGACCCTCCATTTACAGTGGTTTGGACTTGCCAGTTTTCGTCTTTCTGGTGACGGCATCACGACACTGGCCATGGATCCTTACTCACCGCCGGTGGTCGCCGAGGCCTGCGGGATCGAGAATCCGGAGGTGCTAGATTTTCGCATCAGCGCTGAAACCGTCATCTGCAGTTCGTTAACCGACAAGGCACATTCTTACCTGGCGGCCGTCGAAGATCATTCTACCGTCATCAACGCACTGGATGTGGCTCAAAATACGATTCATCCGCTAATCAATGGTGAGCCGCTGATTGCTGTTCAGGCAGCTGAGGCACCTCACCATCCGGAAGGTCCCGACGACAATGCTCTCTACGCATTCCAAGCCGGCGGACTTTGGTTCTTGCACATGGGCGATTTGGGATATGGCATTGGTGCGGACGAACTGGCGCCGTTTGCCGATCGCTGCGATGTTTTACTTGCGCTGGTCGGAGAAAATTTAACACTTCGTCTGGAAGAGCTTAACCCGATGATCGAGGTTCTCAAACCGAGCTGGATCGTACCGATGCATTACAATTGTCCACCCATCACCGCTGGTATGACAAAACTGGATGCTTTCCTGCAAAGCCGTCCACGAGATCCTGTTATTCAGGTTCGCCACCACACGGTAACTTTCCCACTACCCAAGCTTGGTTCTGACCGACCAACCATCGTCGTGCTGAATCCGGCTGGATACGATGCAACAGAGAAGTTTTGAAACGAAGAAACCATTTTTAACAGGCCCATTTCAAGCTCCCTTACCGCCATGCCGGACATGACTTCTACTGCGTCGCACTTTAACACCACTATGTCACGATCGCTTCTGTCTTGATTCGTTGGCCAAAATCCGTTTGACAATCTCGTTTAACACAATCCCCAAACATGAGTTCCAACCATGAAACGCAGAAGTTTCTTGAAATCCGTCGGCGCAATTGCCCCCGGTGCAATCGCCGTAGCAACACCGGGCTCCGCAGCTACCACCACGACGCCGCGCAATCAGGATGGAAACGACGAGCCGCGAGTCTTTTTTTATGACGATGGACGCCATGGCTCGGGATTCTACCAGTTTGAACCACCGCTGATTCCCGATGATCTCAACGCGGCGGTTGACCAACTGGTCGACAGTGGCGTCGACACCCTCTTTTACTCAGCTGGCCTGGAGGGAGGAACTGTCCAGTATGACAGTCGCGTCGCCGCAAAATGGGGAGACAATGTCGACCAATGGAATCATGCAATCTTCTATCGCGCAGCTCGCAATCTGCATCAGCTGATTGCAGACGGCCATGATCCAATGAATTTTCTGGCTGAACGCTGTCACCAGAAGGGTATTTTTTTTCTGCCAACCTGTCCGGTCGGCATTGTCGGTGGAACACGTGAAGCGGACATGGGATTTGGCCGTAAATCCGATTTTGTTTACGACAGTCCGCAGTTCTATATAGGGAAAGACAATGATCCACGTGCCGAAAATTTAGGCAGATTTTTGGGACCCAATCGCTTAAGCTTTATTCATGCCGAAGTGCGCAAAGAACGCTTCTTGATTTTCGAAGAATTATTATCACGCTATGAAACCGACGGTATCGAACTCGATTTGTCGATCGACAATGAATTTGGCCCACTCTGTCGATTTCAAGATCTGGACCAATTTGCAACACTGGTCACGCAGTTCATTCGTGATCTCCATGCGGTTGCCCGTCGAGCGGAAAAGGAACAAGCTCGTCGTAAACGAATCTATGTACGAATCCCAGCCACCTCGACGACGAATTGGCAGGCACTGGGTTATGACGTGCCGACCTGGGTCGCAGAATCAATTGTCGATGGCCTTGTCGTCATCACACCCCACAAAAAGGAAACTCGCGATGGGTCGATTCTGTTTCTCGATCAAAACCTCAATCTCGCTCCAGCTGTCGAACTGACGCGGAAAACGGGTTGCCGAGTTCTGGCAGGCCTGGCTTCAAGTACGGGTCGACAATTGGCCAAAGTAGCCACCCCGGAGATGACCTGGGCTGCCGCCGCGCTGGCCTACGACAGCAACGCCGACGGTTTCGGATTTTGCAGTGGAATGTGGGCACCTGACGGCTGGCCCTGGGAATCTGAACAGTATACAACCCTGCGTTTATTGGGCCATCCGGACCTGCTGGCCACAGCGGATAAAACCTATTTGGCCCCCTCACAAGCCATGGGAGCCGGACAAGGTGGAACCCTCAGCGACGGACGGGTTCTATTGCCACGTACGCTCCAGGTGGGAGAGACGCTGAAGATACCACTGCGGATAACGGATGATTTAGCGCGGATGTCGGCCCTCGGTCGCGTGCAATCGGTGCGTCTCTGGGTCCGTATCACCAACTACGAGCCGTCACTCAACGAAGTTGAAATTTGTCTCAATGGACAGCCATTGCCCGCCGCCTTGAGAATCGGATCCGACCAACACTTCCGTGTGTTAAAAAATATGGTGGTGGGTCCTTACGGGTTCGCGTTCGATTACACGTTATCACCCGAATATTTTCCCACGCAGGGTAACAACGAAGTGAGTGTTCGAACGGTGAAACTCGATCCAAAACTTAAGGCTATTCGCCAACTGTTCGATGTAGCGCTCACTGTCACGTATCTGCCCCATCGAAACTTCCAAGCCGCCCCGATTCCCTTCTGAAACAAAACCGAAATCCCTACCTGGTATCCCTGGTTTGTGTTACAGGCATTCTTGTACCCGCCAGGTACATCATGTCGATTCGATTGGAGCCGGTTCCCTCGTCCAACCGGTTACCTCCCAGTACCTTGTAGCAATGGATGCCAATCTCTGGAAAAGCCTTTCCCCGGGAACTTCCACACCGCAAAACAGGATGTTCGGCGCAGATCGTTGGGAATTAGCAGAATATTCGCCGATTTGCCCAACATTAAAAACGGCCCCCGCGCTGACTCGCAGGCCACGTTTTTGATGTGCCCCCTATCAACCGATTCGGTTAACATAATGGGCCACGTGCAGCGTTGTTCGCTAAACATAAAAGACACTGTGAGCCAACCAGCATGACCACTGAACAAGATTCGCAAAACCCATTTGGATCGGAATTACCCGATCTCCCCACAGCCCTCTTGTCTCGCAGCCCGCTAAATTGGATCAGTCTTTTTGGTCCCGGGGCAATCGTCGCAAGCGTCACCATTGGCACGGGCGAGTTGATATTTTCTACGCGTGGTGGAGTGCTTTTCGGTTACAACATTCTGTCCCTTTTCGTTTTCATTTCACTGTTAAAATGGGTGTTGGTTTTCGGCACATCGAAGCATCTTTTACTGACCGGCATCCACCCGTTTCGACGCATGATGGACTTCCCCGGACCGCGTGGTTGGTTACTGATGATGTTGCTGATCATGATCTGCATTTCACAGCCAATCTGGGTAAGTTTTCACTGTAGTACGCTGGGAAATTACATCGCCTTGCTCACAGGTACGAACGACAGTCTCAACGGTGCTGCACAATTCTTATGGGGAATCCTTCTTGTAGCCCTCGTTGTCACACTATCTCTCAGTGGTCGCTATAACATGATGGAACGCATCCAGATCGTTGTAGTAGCCTGCTTGATGGTGGCAGCGGTCATATCACTCATCCTGTACAATCCCGACTACTTTGCACTGCTTAAAGGTTTTTTGACGCCCGTGTTTGGAGACTACCCCAAATGGATCCCGCTTAAGTTTGAGGAAATTGGCAATACACCTAAATGGGTCGAATTGACGACCTATGTGGGCGTGGTGGGAGGTGCAGGTTTTGACTATATGGCCTACACAACGTGGCTTCGTGATAAACGATGGGGATTCGCCGGAAGTAATCCTCCGTCAGAGCAACAGTTACAGAGCATTGCCGATGATCCCCAACATCCAGCACGGACATGGTTGAAAGCGCCGTTGATTGACTGCGGGATCAGTTTCCTACTAATCGTCGCTTTCAGCGCTGTCTTTGTCGCCTCGGGGGTGGAATTGCTCGGACCTCGAGAAGAGATTCCCGACAGCTCAAATATGTTGGGGCAACAATCCGAAATTCTGACACAGGTGCATCCTTGGTTGTACTCCCTGTATGTTTTCGGTGCCATTCTCACCATGTTTGGAACACTGTACGGTGCTCTTGAAATTGGCATCGCCATTGCTACTGAAATCCTGCGTTCCTTCAATCACAACTGGACCAATGCCAACCGTCACCGTGTCGAACGGATGGCATTGGCCTGGCAATGCTGTTTTTCAACCGTTGTGACCCTGGCCATGTTCACCATTGTCTTCGGTGCGGAAACAGCCGCCAGTTCAAACCCTGCCAAAGAAATTATCCTCCAGGTAATGCGTCCGGTGAATCTGTTCACTGGCGTCTTGAGCTGCGGGATTTTCTGTCTGGTCAACCTCTGGATGGAAAAGACCTGTACTCTAAAACAACTTCAGTCGGCTACCTGGGTACATGGAATGTACGTGTTTGCAGGAATCGTTTTCCTGGTGCTGGGATTGAAAGGCTATTGGGACATCCATAACCCGGAAGGCGGCTTGATACAAACTCGCTGGTTTTCGATCGTTGGGATCATTCTGGTTACCCTGTTGAGCATCTTGATCGTCAATGTATTCAGTCGGTGGTTTTCGGAAAAAACACCAGCCGAGTCTGGTGATCCCGCATGAATCTTAAGCGGCAGTATTTTTTGACAAGTTCGACCGTTGGCCTCTCCGCAACGGCCATCCTGAATCAGGTAGAACCGGTTCATGGCAATGTCGTCAACCGATCTTGAAACCATTTCTCCAAAACATGGACACTGAAATACCGCAGGGAACCGCATCATGCAACGACGACAATTTCTACAGGGTGCTGCCGCCTCGACAGGACTGACACTATCGGCGACCGCCCAACTGGGACAGGCCGCGTCCACCCAGGACAACAAAATTTACAAGGTCGGGGTGATCGGAAGTACCGGACGGGGTGACTACGGCCATGCATTGGATCAAGCCTGGCTGGAGGTGCCGCGCACGCAGATCGTGGCTGTGGCCGATGATCATCCTCAAGGACTCACAGATGCCGCACGCCGTCTTTCTGTCGAGCAAACATTCAATGACTATCACAAGATGCTCGATGAAGTCGAGCTGGACATTGTCGCCATTTGCCCACGTTGGGTCGACCAACATCGGGATATGTGCGTTGCAGCAGCCGAGAAAGGCGTCAACATCCTCCTTGAAAAACCATTTTGCAGAACTTTGTCAGAGGCCGATGACATCGTCACTGCGTGTGATAAGACGGGTATAAAACTAGCGATCGGCCATCCAACTCGATACAGTCCCACGCTGCGAAGGGTACAGCAATTGATCAAGGAGGGGAAAATCGGCCGTGTGCTCGAGTACCGTGGACGAGGCAAGGAAGATAGTCGTGGTGGCGGTCAGGATCTCTGGGTCCTTGGCACTCACATCATGGACATGATCCGTGCCCTGGCAGGTCACCCCCAATGGTGCTTTGCCAGAGTTTTTCAAGATGGAAAACGGGTAACACAAAACGATGTCTTTGACGGACCCGAGGGATTGGGGCCATTGGCTGGAGATGCCTTGCATGCAATGTATGCAATGGGAGACGGCTCGATGGCCTACTTCAGCTCATTAAAACAGGCCAGCCACGGGGCCCGTTACGCCTTACAGATTCACGGATCGGAAGGAATCATCGAGTTAACAGAAGGCATTCTGCCAGCGGTAAAATACCTTGCTGATCGCACCTGGTCACCCGGTCGCAGTAACGCAAAATGGCAAAACGTGTCGTCTGCCGGAATCGATCAGCCGGAACCTCTTAGCGGACGCAGATATCAGGCTCGATACACACTGATGATCGAGGATCTGCTGGCCGCAATCGAAGAAAATCGCCAACCGCTCTGCGGGGTCGAAGAGGCGCGCGGTGTGACGGAAATGATCATTGGGGTTTTCGAGTCCCATCGTCAGGGAGTTCCGGTAAGTTTCCCCTTGAAAAACCGGCAAAATCCATTGACGATGTTGCCTTGACAACCGACACAGTGGTTAGCCGAATCTTGGGTGTCAGAACATCGCACCATTGTCGTGATGTTGCTGCCGGGAAAAATCTTCAAGAGAATACAAAGCCAGCTCTTATCGGATCCGGGACGTCTTTGAATACCGGTAGAGCAATTCACCCCGTTCGTCAAAAAATGAAAACTCAGCCTGACTCGAAGCAGCATTCGCTCGCGGACTCATCCCAATCTTGAGGAAACCGCCAGATTGTCCATTCTGGGTATACTTGTGTCTGATCTTGCCTTCTGGATCTGTCGAGCGTTGTTGGCCGGGTTGGACGGCCAGGAACGCATTCGCATCGCAAATTGCGCCGCAGGAAAACTCTTCGAAGCCACTTGGGTGGATCGCATGATATTGCCAATGTCGGTCACCACAGACCAGATAAAAATTCTTTTCGAGAAAGCCGTGCCTGGTTAACCATTCAAAAAACTCATTTCTCTCGTGTTGAAAACCGCCAATATTGCAATGGTTGTCTCGTTTTGTCGCGCTATCCGGTCCAATCAATGGAGTTGGGGAGATGAGAATCTTGAAGGTGGCTTCAGAATCCAATAGGGTCCTTTGCAGCCAAGCGATTTGCTGTTTGCCCCAAAGTGTCTTCTCAGGTCCGTCAGGCAGCGAGTTGGGACTACGATAATCTCGTCCTTCGACCAGCCAGATTTGCAAGTCGCGATTGACCTGATAAGTACGATAGGTAACTGGCTTCTTCTCACACGGATCCACAATCGGCACTTGTTCCAAAAAGGTGTGAATTCCCAACTGGTTGGAAGGTTGTTGGGCCAATTCAGGATCTTGACGGTCTTCGACGGTTGCGTGGCCTCCTTGTACCGGGGTATGGGAATCAGAATCGTTGAAACGATGATCGTGATCATCTTTCTCCCAATAGGTAGGCACTTGGGAGAACAGATCAGCAAAACGAGGTTGCACGAACTGTTCGTGCCATTTGCGCCGCAATTCTGCTTGCGTGCGTGCACGCGTTGCCATTGGGTGGTCGTAATAGACATTGTCGCCAGTTCCGATAAAAAAATCCGGCCTCATCTCAAGAATGGTGGCGAGCGCCGGAAAGCCCAGCTGCTTGTCCGGCCCCATGTACATTCGCCGGCCGCGACCGTCAGTCCCATGATGAAAAAATGCATGGTTCATTCCCGTAACAACAACAAAGCTGACGGGAAAACTTTTCTCCGGCCTCCCTAATGTTTTGAATGAACAAGTTCGACCAAGCTGCGTGTTGTCCTTGTTTGCTCCATAGCACAACCGGTAGAAATAGCGGGTATCTGGCGTGAGCCCAGTGACCTTCATTTTGATGATGTAGTCAGCAGCCGCGATCGCCTCGATCCATTCCATCAAGCGGGCATTCTGAAAACTCTGTTCCACTGCAATTTCAAATCGCGCGATCCCCGGACTCCCGGGCAAATCACCATCGACAAGTTGACAACCTTGTGTCAGGCGGGATTGTAAAATCACGCTGGTGTCAGTAACTTCACCTGCCATCTCACCTTGTCCATGATGAACCGGTCGCTGCGCCAGTAGAGATAAGCCACTCACCAGGTAACACCAGGAAATGACAACGACAATGCTCATCCGTTGGTATCGCGCCATGGCTTTCCCTTTCGTCAGCTGAACCGATTAACACAAAGTGGTTTTCAAATTATACAAGGTTTTCAGCGATCTGCCGACAATGCTGTAACACACAAGCATCGCTTAACAAAAGTTGTGGACTTACCTGTGACAATACAACCGGTTTTCTGTTACTGAAACCGATCCATTGTCCATCATGGTGATCTTGCAAGCAAACGTTCATTTTTGGAATCTGCATCTGCCTCTGCAGCTAGAGCTCGCCACCCTTCAGAAATCGAGGCTCACAGATCACAGTCAACAATCGAGAGAGCAGTATCCGCTATCTGCCCAAACACCAAGATCCCATCCAAGGGTGAATCCCATTCTTTAGAAGCCGTTGGCAGCTCATTGCAGGTTAATTGCGATCGACCGCTCGGGGCCGACCTGAGGGACAGCAATCGGCTGGACAGATGTCATGGCTCGGTCCCAATGCTCCCCAAGCTGGCCGATCAGCAGAATCTGTAATTCGTTCCTCGATCTGCTCACGAATCATCTCAATGAATCGCTGGTGGACGCCTACCGTTTCTGCGCGGACCATCGCCAGCCCCAGCTCATCACAGAGCAACCGCGCCTCAGTATCAAGATCGTACAATACCTCCATGTGATCGGAGATGAATCCGATGGGCACGATGACGACATCGCGAATTGGACCTTCCAGATGAATTTCTTTCAAATGGTCACACACATCGGGCTCCAGCCAAGGTTGCGACGGTGGACCACTGCGGCTTTGGTAGACCAGTTTCCAGTTTTTCTGTTCAACAGCCTCGCTAACAAGTCGGGAGGATTCGAGAAGCTGGGCTTCGTAGCGACAACCGGCAGCCATTGCCAGCGGAAGACTGTGGGCAGTAAAAATCAACTGTACAAGGTTGCGACGCGCATCTGGAATTTTACTCAGGGCCGTACGCACTCGGTCAGTCATCGCTGTAATGAAACCGGGATGGTTAAAGTAAGCACGCAACTTTTCCACGACAGGTGCGCCCTGACCAACCTCTTCCTGTGCCCGTTGGATGTCTTCACGGTACTGGCGACAACCGGAGTACGAGCTGTAAGCCGAGGTGAAGAATGCCAAGGCACGATGAATGCCATCGTCTCGCATCTTTCGTAACGTATCGGGCAGCAGCGGATGCCAGTTTCGATTACCCCAGAAAATTGGCAAATGGGGGCCGTGTGTTGCTAACTCTCTCTCTAAGGCAGCGATCAACGCCCGGTTCTGTGCATTGATGGGACTGATTCCATCAAAGTGATTGTAGTGCTCAGCGACAGCAAGCATCCGTTCACGCGGTACGTTTTTTCCACGAAGAACGTTCTCCAAAAACGGAATCACGTCATCAGGTCCTTCGGGCCCGCCAAAGGAAACAATGAGAATTGCGTCATATTGGGACATGAATTTCTCACCTGCTCAAGAAGGTTGCCAGGAAATAACACTCCGTGCGATTGGAGTGTATCAGATAACCGGCAAAACACATTTCGACACGGCTGGCTCATGTCGCCGTCAACCAGACCGGTCGGTTCCATAAAGTTAAACGTACAACCTCTTTGCCTGCTCTTTGCCTGCTCTTTGCCTGTTGAATCACCTTTGGGGTGTACCCATCACGCGAATAAGCATACCTGCTTGAATACGTCAGGTGCACCCCAAATAGATTCATCAACACCGCAAATACTCTGCGAGCGTTAAATTATTCACGGCCCAGTCTGGCGAAGACATCGCCCAGAGACTCATCGTAAGTTGGGGAATGACGAGCGTGAAGTCGAGCAGCTCGCTTGGCCTGGCTAATAACAGCTGCCGGTAAGCTCTTGGCCGGTTGCCGGTTGCTGCTTTGATCGCTCCACACAGGTTCGCTTGGGTTAGCCGCAATCGCTGCTGCTAAATGATCGGTCGATGCGCTACGATCGGCATCATCTCCGAACTGCAAGTTTCGGGAAACACGAGCACCCGTAAAATTAATGATGGCCCTGGTCAAATCGCCCGTATCCACGTCACCGTCTCCGTCGGTGTCCCCCTGGCTCCATGTTTTCCCCGAGCCACCGGCACTGGTGAAATTGATGATCGCGGTGGTCAAGTCACCCGTGTCGATGTCCTGATCCAGGTCGGTGTCACCGAAATTGGTGGACAGCAGGGTCGATACCAGGAAGGTGACGTCGGCCATCGTCGCGCTGCCGCTGCCGTCGAGATCGTAATGTAAATCACCGCCACCGGCAGCGATGGCTCCAAAAAGTAAATCAATGTCGGTGTCATCGACGGTAGAATCGCCATTGAAATCACCCGGCAAAGTGGTACTGACCGAGCCAGGGATGGGTACCGCGGCGGTCCAGCTGCTGCTCTGGCCACCCTGGCCGTCGATGGAAATGCGCTGCAGCGAGTGGCCCGTGCCGTCAGCCGCGGTGGGCCAGGGGGCCAGATCATTGTAGAGTACTGCGTCTTCTTCCAATCGGGGGATCAGCGTGGGGTCATCAGGTGGGGACGTACCGGCCCGTTTGAGCACCAGCTGTTCAAACGAATCGTTAAGGCGGTTAGCATAACCACCCAGTAAGTCAACGCTTTCGCCAATACCATAATGAGCACGAAAGGCATTCAGTTGATCCGTATTTCCAGCGTTAGTTGGATTGAAGGAGAGAACGACCAACGTTCCACCGGAACCTATCATCGTGCCCATTGGAAAATCGTAGTCCACACCACCACTAATTTGCCAATTCGACAAATCCACCGGCGAATTCGTGGGATTGTGGAGCTCAACGAATTCAAGTCCATCGGCCGTTAACGTCGGGTCAATGGCCAAGGCAGCTTCAGACGGTGCACCCGGGTTGTAGTTCAATTCACTGATCACCAGCGGCCCCACACGTACTGAAGCATTGCCAGTGCCGAGTGTGGTTTGCTGCATTGGAGCCAACCGGCCAATTCCGTTGGGCACCCGCGCAAACGACTCGCCATTAGGCGAGGCGTTGAAATGCACGTCGTCCACAAACGATTGCACACCACCACTACCGTCAGAGATCACCATCCAGACGTCATCGCCACGGGTGCCGCTCAAGGCAAAATCGTTGGGACCTGAAGCCAAGGGAGTTGGGTTGAAGTCCGCTTCATCCAGGACGAAGTACTGGCCGGCAGCAAGAATCGTAGCATCCGGTATCTGGTATTTCAGCAAATTTCGATCAGAATCACTGATCCACCAACCACCGATGTCGATCGCTGTAGCCGTTGGATTGTACAACTCGATCGAATCCGACTGTTCAACAGGTGGATCGGTATGGGCCAGCACTTCATTGATGACAATCCCAATCAAATTGGAACCTGCGGCGCCAGGTGATCCGTTGAAATCCGTACTACCCCGCCAGTGATAGTATTTACCATACTCTTGGACGGGTGTCTCTGAGGCATCAAGAATCTCCAACGTACCACCCAATCCATCGGCACGTGCAGGCCAGGGATCGTTGTCTCCATAGGAAAAATCTAAAATCGTTTGGTCTTGGCCGTCAACCAATGTGAGATTCTCACCGCCGTTGGAAAGTCCTCCAGAAGCGAACTCTCCCAGCACATTCAAACCTGTTCCGTATCGCAATGCAAAAGCGCTCGTATCCTGCACCAGCACGCCCCGCTCACCAGGCAAAAGTTGAACATTGGGAAAAACAAAATCAACACCGTTGGTAAAACGGGTTCCCAACAGACTCAGGGCGTGCGTCCCCACATTTTGTAGTTCGATGAACTCGAACTGATCGTTGTCCAGCGCGGGATTGCTTGCTAACTCAACAGCCGTTGGACTCATCGGATTGTAGTTGATTTCCGTAATCCGTAGCGAATCGACCACTGAATTTGACGTCGAACTGGTAACGTCAATGGAATCCGAGTAAATCAGATTGTCCTGGAAATCGTAAGCCTCGAGCGTCACTGGCTGCGTGCCTTCGGCAACCGGAACGGTCACCTCCCAGGTGTTTGCAACCTTGCTGTCACCATCAACTGTCCATGTCGCCTGCAATGGTAAATCACTACCCGCCAGGCGAATTTGATCCACGTTCACCCAGCCTACGCCCGTGATCTTCGCTATCGATCCGGCTTCCACATCCAGTGGATCCGACGTGGTGATAGCAAACTCCACCTGCGGTGCGTCTGAATTTATCCCACTGATTACATAATTCGCTCGGATTTTTACGTAGTTAACGTGTGAACCGTAGTTTTCCCCTGCCAGGGTGCCCAACTTCGTCGCCCATGGCGTCATGTACTCTGCATTGAACGTCGTATCGATCATGTCCAACAGGATGCCGTAGTACCGCCGCAGGTTGTGAGGCCGATTGATGATTTTTGTCAAATTCTGAGGATGGGTTCCATGCAACGGTTGGTTGGTCGGCATCCTCCAAAAATGATCCAGGTCCCATGGCAACGCCATACCTTTTTTAGTCTCGGGATGAACATAGATTCTGAGATTTTGGGTGGAACCAACAACGGTGTAAATATCCAGGTTACCACCCAACGAATTGAATGCGAACGTCGTCAGCCAAGAGTCCATATCCATAGTCTCCGCAGTCGCAACATCCAGTTCCGAACCCTTCAGACTGAAGGCCTTGGCCATCGCGATCAGCCCGCTAAAATCATCCTTTGCCCGCTGGTTGGTCGGCTGCAAATTCCAGCGATACTTTTCCTTATCATCACCCAGATCTGCAATGTCCTGGTTCTGATAGCTCAACCCGCTGTTTAACTTAAAACCTTCGCGCGTACCATCGTGAGTCGCACTCAAGGCATTGGTTTTATTAAAATCGTGAACCGTGCCGTTACTATGTTCACCGAACTGTTCTTCAAGAAAATCGTTACCGTAGCGGGCCAGTCCCAAAACGGCCCTTCCATTGCGGATATTGTTAAATTCTTTCGGCACGATCATATACACCAGGTCATGGTACATGCTGACGTGGATTCCCAGATGGTTCATCATATGGGTCGCCAGAACTTCGTCGCCAGTTCCTTCGCCCAGAATACCACTGGCAGCAGAAGTGTCGAGAATGATCGAATCGTGAACTCCACGGAAAGGCTGTTCGGCATGGAACGATATGTTATAGCTGTTTTGTCGACTGCCACTGGTTCGCCCGATGGGGCTACCACGTAGCTTTGCTCCAACGTCGTAGAAAACTTCGATTTCGTTGTCCAGGGCGGTCGCCCCGACGGGGCGATTACTTCCCATGTTGGTTTGTGAAAAGAAATTACGTGCCTCATCCTCGAACATGATGAATCGAAAGTTCCGCAGCGATCCAGTACCTGCCCCACCATCATTGACAATGTACAAGGCACGCGACTCGGCACCGTCCGCAGGAAATGTCGAGGTCGCTCCAAGTGAATCCAGCCCCTCAACATAGAACTGAACCACGGTCGCTGCCTCGTGGCCTGGAAGTATCGCAATGTAATGATTGCCTTGCTGTGCCATGGGTACGCTGGTGAATTCTCCGTCACTGGCTGTCCTCCAAAACAGTGTCATTGAACTCACGCTATCCGGATCTTCTGCCTTAACGGTAACCGTCACCTCTGCATCGGCCTCGGGAATTAACGGTTCGTGCTGAAACTGTCGGTAAGTTGGTCCGACATTGGTCTCCATCATCGAGTTGGGCAGACCAGGCGTACCGTTATCACTCGGGGCATCCAGAGTAAACGTTTTGGCAACCCGACTGAGATACAACCGAGTGTTCAACTTTCGTGACCCCGTGAGCCACTTGGCACGGAAGGTGAACTGATACTCGGTGCCGTTGACAATCTTTGTATCCCCGATAAAGGTCGTTTCTGCCTTGTTGTGGTTTTCATCAGTCGCACCGTATGCGACAAGGTGCAGGACCTGGTTATCTGGATCGGTTGGATCCGTGATGACCGTTCCCTCGTGCGTCCCCATGATCCTCCATTTTGCGGGCATGGTTCCCAGGGTGTCTAATTCAAATGAGCCATTTTGAATCAGCTGTGTGTTCACACTGCCAGGGTTGGCCACAACACTTACATCGTCAATCAGGACTTCGCCCTCATCCAGTAATCCAACCAGAAATTCATTCCAATTCGGAGTTGATGTGTCCTTGCTGGCAACCTGGGAAATGGTATAGGTTTGCCAATGCGATTTCTCAGTTTCATTACTCGCAGCCCACACCTCAGGGATGGAATTGTCTGCATCCGGATCGCGCAGTTCCAAACTCGAACCGTGTCCATCGGCAAATTCGGGCCAGCGACCACCGTCAAAATACCGCACTTCATCCGCCGGATTCTTGTCAGCATCACGGAGCAAGACGAGATCACTTTGATTGGACAATGTACGGGAAAAATCTCCCAGGATCTCAACATCTGGAAACTCAGCAGCCAGCATGTCTGCGTCATTGGCTACGACCAGGTACTCACCCGGTGCGATCGTCAAACCCGCAGGAAAGTCAAAGTCGATTCCCTCACGAATCGTCCACCCGGTCAAATCAACGGCAGCCGTACCGCGGTTGTACAATTCGATCCATTCTTCGCTGACTTCACGAAATTCTGTGGGCGCGGTGGAGGGTGTCAGTTGCTCAAGAACAGAGAGTTCGGCGGCGAACATAACGTCGTCACTTTCGTCACTGTTTTGATGAACTTCGACCGACAGCCGGTTGGTGCCTTCTTGAAGCGCGGTTTTGGACAATGGCAAAGTGACGGCAATCCCGGCATTCTCCACAGATCCACTGGAAAAGCTGCTGGCACTGACCGGAACACCCACCGAACCGCTCATGTTGAACCGTTCCAGTTCCTGTCCGTTTAAATAAAAGATCGCACCATCATCAATCAAGTGCCTGAGCTGCAAATTACTGTAATCAGCAAGGTTGCCGTTGAAATCAAAGTCCGTTTCGAAATAGGTCGTCCTCGTAAACGGTCGATCGTCGCGAACAGTCAGTTGAGGACGGATCAGAAAATCAGTGTCGTCAACCGCATCGTTCAGACCCTGGATGGCCAGTACGTTGGTGCCTGGTTGAACCAGATCAATGTGTTCGATGAGGTCAAACTCTGTGCCAAACGCGTCCGGATTGGGAATTGCGAATAATTCCAGCTCCGCCAGACGGGGCGCATGTCCGGCTAAAACACCACCATTGCGAATTCTCCAATGTTGGTGGGGCGTCTTAGCGGGATTGAAATCAAACTGATACCAGCCAGCATAGCCGTTGCCGGCCATTTCCGGGTTACCCGCATCATCCACACCCACACCCGACGTGGTGAGGAACGGAAAACTTCCACCGTCGGTACTGGAGAAATTGGTTCCATCATCGGAGTGTTCCACCACGAACGTGGCTCCCCGCTTGCCACTGG
>Ga0310342_100000661_pt1 | contig 19961 bp, 18 predicted proteins | sample S15DNA20500_MG_FD_206155 | JGI IMG/M metagenome (GOLD analysis project Ga0310342, IMG submission 206155) | Marine microbial communities from station ALOHA, North Pacific Subtropical Gyre - S1503-DNA-20-500_MG | ecosystem: Environmental > Aquatic > Marine > Oceanic | place: Pacific Ocean: North...
CAACACCCCTGACGCAGCAAGAGCAACTGCAGATGCTCGATTTCGAATCCGACTCGGTCGGTACTCATCGGGTCGAGCGGTGGCAGGTCGAACGGGCGGTCAAGAACAAGAAGTCCGATGCTCTTCCCAGGTCAACAACGGTTTTGCCGAGCCTGCTGGAGTTTTTCGACGAGTCGGACAAGAACAAGGACGGTGTTGTCACCGCCGGAGAGATGGGGGACTCGACGAGCACTGAACCCGCGGCCGCCGGAGGCGGTGGAGGGGGCCGAAAAGGTGGCCGAGGAGGACCGGGGGGAGGCGGGAAGTCGTCTCGGAAGTCGTCGGGCAAGAAGGGGGCCGGGGGTGGTGGTGAGACGGGACTGGGCCGGATGGCCGAGTTCGACAAGGACGAGGACGGCAAGATCTCGAAGGCCGAGTCGGAAGGGACCTTCCTGGCGAATTTCTTCGATCGTCTCGACGGTGACTCGGATGGATTTGTCACGGTCCAGGAAGTCGAGGCGTCTCGCGCGCGACGGAAAAACCGCGGTGGCGGCGGTGGCCGTGGAAGACCCGGAGGAGACCGAAAGGGCCGCCCGGACAAGAAGGAAGGCGGCAAACCGGATCGGCCGAAGCGGCCCGAGGGCGACAAGGGCGACAAGGGCGACAAGGGCAGCTGAACCTGCTGCTGGCCCTACTTGGGTGTCACCACCGGGAGTTCGTTGGCTGTTGCTGGAGTGTCAGCGGGCTGAGTGGCCACCGGGTCTGGCTGCGGTGTGGGCTGCGGTGTGGGCTGCGGTGTCATCAGCGGAGTGGGTTGTGTGACGGCGTCGTAGACGGGTGTCGTGAACGACGGGTTGGCGGCCAGGGTGGTGGGTTGGCCGATGCTGAGGCCCTGTTCACGCAGCGAGGCCAGTCGGGAGCGGACTTCGGGCTGGTACCAGTCGCTGAAGAGTGATCGCTGGTACATGGCGGTGGCACGATCGGACTGTCCGGAGTCCTGGTAGAGTTGCCCGAGGTGTGCGGTGACGACCGGGTGTGAGGGGCTGGTACGGAGTGCGTTGAGCAGGTGGCGTTCGGCCCCGGCGATGTTCCCGGATTCCCTGGACAGCCAGGCCATTTCGATGTGCGGTTCGGGTCGCCAGACCTCGGCCGTGGCCCATGTTCCGAGCAATGCGGCGGCCTCGACTCCTCGACCGTTGTCGACCATCAACCGGGCGAGTCCGTGGTAGCTGGGCTGGTGGCCCGGGTCGATTTCCAGGGCCTGGCGATAGAACTGCTCGGCCTTGGCGATCTGTCCCTGTTTGCGGACGGCACTGGCGAGGTTGTAGATGTAGTCGGGGTTGTTCGGATGGTCGGCGACCGCCCGTTGGAATTCCTTGGTTGCCGCGGTGTAGTCGCCTGACCCGTAGTAGGCCAACCCGGTGCGGTTCATCAGAAACGCACTCATGGGGTTGCAGCCTGCGAAGCTGCAGACGAGGCCTGTAGCCAGGAGAAGTCCGAGGGTGCGTCGTTGTCGGGAGTCGATACGCATCGGAATCCGCCCTCCGTGAGCGTCACCGGGGATCCGGTTGGGGTGAGTGGTGAGTGGTGAGTTGAGAGTGAGGCCTGGTGACGGTGCGGGCGGGAGGCTCGAGGGCCGTCGAGGCGGCGAAAGTTAGTTTCTGACCCGATTTGCTGCAAGGTCGGAATTGTTCTCTTCGCTGCGACCGACGGTGGTATTCGGGTCCGGTGGCTGTCGTGGCCCGCTTGTCCTGACAGGGCGCGTCGAGTAGTCTGCGGGACTTCCGGCAGTCTCTCTCGGTTGGGGTGATCACGCGGGCCGCTTCTCGTCTCCCGCGACGCCTCCCTCACTTCTCATCGTGTCGCGGATCTCCCAGGCATGTCGTCCTTCGTCGACGAACGAATCGTGGTGACCGGCATCGGCCTGGCCTCGCCCAACGGAAATTCTCTGGACGAATTCCGGGAGAGCCTGTTGAGTGGTCGGTCGGGGGTGGTGGCTTACGAGACCCGGTTCATGGGCGACGTGCTGGCCGGTGTCTGCGATTTCGATGTCCTGGCTCACCAGGGCCGTCGCGAAGTGCGGCGGGGAACCCGGTCGGGCTCGATCGCGATTTATTGTGCTCACGAGGCGGTGGCCGATGCGGGGCTGGACCTGGCCGAACGGGACCGGTCGCGGGTGGGTGTCTATCTGGGAATCACCGAGCACGGCAACGTGGAGACCGAGAACGAGATCTACGAGATCTCGCAGTACGACTACGACACCAGCGTCTGGTCTCACCACCACAACCCGCGGACCGTGGCGAACAATCCGGCCGGTGAGGTGACATTGAGCCTGGGGATCACCGGTCCGCACCTGACCCTGGGAGCCGCCTGCGCGGCCGGCAACGCCGGCTTCATCCAGGGTCTGCAGATGCTGAAACTCGGCGACGTCGACATGGCACTGTGCGGGGGGGTGTCGGAGAGCATCCACACGTTCGGGATTTTCGCGAGTTTCAAGAGCCAGGGGGCCCTGGCGTCTCACGAGGATCCGACGAAGGCCTGTCGACCGTTCGACGCCGACCGAAACGGGATCGTGGTGGCTGAGGGAGGAGCCGTCTGCACGCTGGAACGGTTGCCCGATGCCCTGGCCCGCGGGGCGAAGATCTATGGGGAAATCGTCGGCTACGCGATGAACTCAGACGCCACGGACTTCGTTCTGCCCGATGCGGGGCGACAGGCCGAGTGCATGAGATTGGCGCTGGATCGGGCCGGGATCACTCCCGAGGAAATCGATATTCTCAGCAGCCACGCCACGGCGACCGATCAGGGGGATATCGAAGAATGTCGTGCGATTCGCGAGGTTTTCGGGGATCGCGAGTCATTGGCGGTCAACAATGCGAAGAGTTTCATCGGTCATGCGATGGGCGCAGCCGGGGCATTGGAGTTGGTCGGCAACTTGCCTGCCTTCAAAGACCAAATCGCACACGCTACAATCAACCTCGATCGGCTGGATCCCGAATGCGGCCTCAGCCAGATCGTCGTCAACGCGCCCCGGCCATTGGATCGGGTCGACTATATCCTGAATAACTCATTTGGCATGCTGGGAATCAACTCGGTCGTGATCGTCAAGAGGTTCGAGGCGGACGGATAAAGACGAGGCGGATGGGAGTGAGGCGGAATGGTCGCGGACGAAATCCGACGGGTGATCTTGGACATCCTGTCCCGAATCCAGCCTGACGAGGATCTCTCGGGCTTGGTCGATGACGTGGCGTTTCGCGAGCAGTTGGAATTGGACAGCATGGACTTTCTCGATATCGTGATGGAATTGAGAAAGCAGTATCGGGTGCAGATTCCCGAAGAGGACTACGAGCACCTGGCGACGATGGCCGGGACCGTCAGTTACCTTGAGCCAATTTTGAAGGACGTCGAGAGCCCGGTCTAACCCGGGGTTCATTGACCGGAGCGGAGCATGCGCTACGACACGGTCATCATCGGCGCCGGTCTCTCCGGGCTTGCTGCCGGCATCCGCCTGGCCTACTTCGATCGGTCGGTCTGTGTGCTGGAACGGCACACCACCATCGGTGGACTCAACTCGTTCTACCGCCTCCGCAAACGCAACCACGACGTGGGCCTGCACGCGGTGACCAACTACGCGGCGCCCGGAACGCTCACCGGACCACTCTCCAAGCTGCTGCGACAACTCCGACTTCGCTGGGAGGACTTTGCGCTGGTGCCCCAGCGAGAGTCCTCGATCGTTTTCCCCGACTGCACGCTGAAGTTCACCAACGACTTCGAGTACTTCGAGCAACAGGTGGTCCAGCGGTTTCCGCACGAGAAGGACAATTTCGCGCGGCTGGTCAGACGGGTCGCCGAATACGATCCGATGGCGCTGCAGCAGCCGCAGATCTCGACTCGCGAGGTGCTCGGCGAGGAGCTCGACGACCCGTTGCTGGTCGAGATGCTGTTGTGCCCGACGATGTTCTATTCGAGTGCCACTCCCGACGATCTCGAGTGGCCTCAGTTCGTGATCATGTTCCGCAGCATTTTCCAGGAGGGTTTCGGCCGGCCGCTGGAAGGCGTGCGGGTGATCATGAAGAAACTGGTCCGCAAGTTCCGCGGCCTGGGCGGCGAACTGCGGCTTCGGACGGGAGTCCAGAAGATCCTCAGCGATCGCGACCACGCCACCGGGGTGATGCTCGACAACGGCCAGGTGATCGAGGCCAAGAACGTGCTCTCCTCGGCGGGCAACTTCGAGACGATGCGGATGTGCGACCAGGCCGCCGACCTGAGTCCCCCGGGCGAGATCTCGTTTGTCGAGTCGATCTACTCGCTGGATCGACAACCCGCCGACCTGGGTCACGACCAGACAATCGTCTTCTTCAACGACAGCCCGTTCTTCCAGTACCGGCGTCCCGATGTGCCCGTCGACGTTTCGAGCGGAATCGTCTGTTCACCGAACAACTTCGAATACGGTGAACCGTCCGGGGAGGGTCGGATGAGGATCACGGCGCTGGCCGATCCGGCTCATTGGCTGAAGCTGCCGCCCGACGAGTACGCACAGCAGAAGAACGAGTGGGCCCGGCGGGTGTTGGAGAGCACGTTGAGATTCGTACCCGATTTTCGTGATCACATCGTCGACACCGACATCTTCACTCCGCGAACGATCCGCAAGTTCACCGGCCACGAAAACGGCTGCGTCTACGGAGCTCCCCAGAAGATCCGTGACGGCTGCACCCATCTCCGTAACCTCTTTCTCTGCGGGACCGACCAGGGGTTCTTGGGAATCATCGGTTCGATGCTTTCTGGCATCACCATGGCGAACCTGCACCTGTTGAGACCGTCGAAGAGCCTCTGACGATGCCTCGCGACTTTCTCAAGGACGCCCAGGACCACTACGACATCGTCGTGATCGGTTCGGGTCTCGCCGGCCTCACTTCGGCCAACACTCTCGCCCGCGCCGGTTACTCGGTGTTGTTGCTCGAGCACCACTACCAGCTCGGCGGAATGGCCACCTGGTTCAACCGCAGGGGCGGGCACATCTTCGACATCTCTCTACACGGATTCCCTGTCGGGATGAAGAAGAGCTGTCGGAAGTACTGGACCCCGGAGATTGCCGAGCGGATCGTGCAACTGGACGGCATTCGCTTCGAGAATCCTCAGTTCTCTCTTCAGACGAGCTTCGATCGCGAGGACTTCACCAGCATCCTGATCGAGAAGTTCGGGGTGGCCGCCGAGACGGTCACCGAGTTCTTCGACACCGCCCGCGGGATGAACTTCTACGACGACCAGGAGTTGACCATCGGAGAGCTCTTCGAGCGGTTCTTCCCGGGTCGGGACGACGTCGTGCGGATGCTGATGGAACCGATCACCTACGCCAACGGCTCGACACTCGAAGATCCCGCCCTGACCTACGGCATCGTCTTCTCGAACTTCATGAGCAAGGGGGTGTTCACTTTCCAGGGCGGCACCGACGCGCTGGTCCGGGCGATGAAAGACGAGATGACCGCCAACGGGGTCGATGTCAGGATTCGCTGCCTGGTCGAGAAGATCGAGGTGACGCCGGGACGCAAGGTGGCTGCCGTCGTCGTCAACGGACGCCGGATCACCTGCCAGGCGGTGGTTTCCAACGCCAACATCAAGCAGACGGTCTTCGAACTGGTTGGCGCCGATGCGTTCGATGCCGAGTTCGCCGACGAAGCCCGTGCCGTGCGGCTCAACAACAGCAGTTGCCAGGTCTACATCGCGATGAAGCCCGGTGCCGGCTTTGAACCGTGCGGCGACCTGCTGTTCCACTCCGAGCATCGCGGATTCGACATCGACGCGATGCTCAGCCGAGACATCTCGAGCCGCACCTTCAGCTTCTACTATCCCAAGACCCGCCCGGGCAGTGACCGTCACCTGGTCGTCAGCTCGACCAACGCCAACTACGGTGACTGGGCCGATCTCTCCGAGGAGGACTACGAGGCGTCGAAGCAGGACCTGTGCGAGACGACGCTCGACTGCCTGGAGAAGTATGTTCCCAACGTCCGCGATCTCACCGATCACGTCGAGGCCTCGACGCCGCGGACTTTCCAGCACTACACCCGCCACCCGCAGGGAGCCAGTTTCGGAACGAAGTTCGAGGGGCTGAAGATCAGCCAGGACCTGCCTTCACAGGTCGAGGGACTGTTCCACGCCGGCAGCGTGGGGATCATCATGTCCGGCTGGCTGGGTGCGGTGAACTACGGAGTGATTGTCGCCAACGAGGTCGACAAGCTGCTGGCTCCGGCTCCGGCGAGCGTCTGATGAATGAGCGGGGCGAGGAGTCGGTGGTGCTGGACCGCGGGGCGATCGAGGCGCTGATTCCGCACCGCGATCCGTTTCTGTGGCTTGACGAGGTGGTTGAACTGACGACCGTGACCGTCCGGGCCAACAAGCGGCTGCCCGAGGACCTGCCGGTCTTCGAGGGTCACTACCCCGGGTTCCCGGTGCTGCCGGGCGTGTTGCTGTGCGAGGCGGTGTTCCAGGCCGGAGCGGTGTTGATCGCTTCGGCCGGCGACATCCCCGAGGGCCGGGTGCCGGTGGTGACGCGGCAGAACGAGACCCGGTTCCGGCGGATGGTCCGACCTGGCGAGACGCTGGAGATCGAGGTGACTCTCGACGAGACGCTCGGCGGGGCCTGGTTCCTCTCGGGCAAGGTCAGCGTCGATGGCCAGGTGGCCGTCCGGCTGCAATTTGCCTGCACGGCCGTCGAGACGGGGTAGGTCCCCGCTCGGGGGGGCCGACCCCGTGCCACGCCGAACCCCTAGGCTCCGTAGATGAACGGCGCGAACGGGGTTCCCGCGAACCACACCAGTACGAAGACCAGCACCAGCACCAGGATGATCGGTGTCAGCCACCACGCCTTGTTGTGGACCAGGAAATCCCAGAACTCGGCAAAGAACCCCATCTCGGGTGCTTCGGCCGACGCCGCGAATTCGCCGGCCGAGGTGTCCTCGGTTGCGGCCGGATCGTCGACGGTCTCGACAGCCGGTGGACTCGACTCGGCGGCGGGTTCGACGGTTGTCTGCTCGGTGGCTTCGTCGGGGTTCGGGGTGATGTCGTTCATGCTGATCGCTCCGCAGATGGACTCGCGAAAAAATTGCCGAGATCGGAATGGAATCAGAAATCAGAACTGGCGGAAGTACCGTTGGACGTTGGCGGCCGGCCGACGTGGTTTCCAGTAACTGGTGGCCGATGGATCGGGCCGTCGTGCACAGGGGTCGTGGCCGCACAACCGCATGATAAGCCCGATCGGGCTGACGACCAAGAAGTAGATCGTCGAGAGGATGATCATCGAGACAGTCCAGCCCAGTGGGAAGAACAGGGCCATCCACGTGATGTAGACGTATCTCATGAAGGTCGGCCAGGCCAGGCCCACCAGTCCCACCGGAGCGATCGACCACAGTATGTAGGCGGTGGTGGGGTCGTCCTTGAAGAAACGGACTGCTCCGATGGCGGCAAAGAACAGCACGAACAGTCCGGCGAACTGCCGGAGAAACCTGTGTGTCGGGTTCCAGTCGATGACGATCATCGGCGTGTCCTTGTCGGGGCTGTCAGTCGAGTTCGAAGCGGGCGAGGTATTCGTCGATTTCGTATTCGGTCGCACCAGGCTGGCGGTCCTTGTGCATCACGAAGTCCTCGATCACCAGCACGTCCATGTTGGTGGCCATGAAGCACCGCCAGGCCTCCTTGGGCGTGCAGACGATCGGCTCGCCCCGCACGTTGAAGCTGGTGTTGATCAGCACCGGCGACCCGGTCTGCTCCTCGAAGGCCTTCAGCAGCCGGTAGTACCGTCCGTGGCGGCGGGCGTCGACGGTCTGGACCCGTGCCGAGTTGTCGACGTGGGTGATGGCCGGGATGTGGGACCGGTGAACCTTCAGTTTCTCCAGCCCCCGCGTGGCCCGGTCCGATTCGGCCAACGGCAACCGCTTGTCGGGTTTCACGTCGGCCACCAGCAGCATGTAGGGACTCTGCTCGTTCGGCCGCATGTCGAAGTACTCGTCGACCCGTTCCTCGAGCACGCTGGGGGCGAAGGGTCGGAACGACTCGCGGAACTTGATCTTGAGGTTCATCACCGACTGCATGCGGGTGCTGCGGGCGTCGCCGAGAATGCTGCGGCCACCCAAAGCACGGGGTCCGAACTCCATTCGCCCCTGCATCCACCCGATCACCTTTTCGTCGGCGATCAGCGAGGCCACCTCGCGGCACAGTTGCTGATCGTCGTCGAACCGCTGGTAGACCGCCCCGGCATCGTCGAGAAACCGTTGCACCTGGTCGTTGGAGAACGCCGGCCCGAAGCAACTGCCGCCCTGGTAGTCGAGCCGGTCGTGGGGACGCGGATTGTCCAGCAGCTGGTGCCAGATCAGCAAGGCCACCCCCAGCGCGCCGCCGGCGTCTCCGGCGGCCGGCTGGATCCAGATCTCCTCGAACGGTCCCTCGCGGAGAACACGTCCGTTGGCGACGCAGTTGAGTGCCACGCCACCGGCCAGGCACAGGTGGTCCAGGCCGGTGACTTCGTGGACGTGACGGGCCATCCGCAGCATCGCCTCCTCGGTGACCGCCTGCACGCTGGCGGCGATGTCCATGTGACGTTCGGTCAACGGCGACTCGGGTCTCCGCGGCGGTCCATCGAAGAGCCGATGGAACTTCGACGAGGTCATCGTCAGGCCCTGGCAGAAGTTGAAGTGGTCCAGGTGCAATCTCAGTGACCCGTCGGGCTTGAGATCGACGAGGTGTTCGAGGATGCGGTCGGCGTAGACCGGCTCACCGTAGGGAGCCAGGCCCATCAGCTTGTATTCGCCCGAGTTGATCCGGAAGCCGCAGTAGTAGGTGAACGCGGTGTAGAGCAGGCCCAGCGAGTGCGGATAGTGCATCTGGTGGGTCAACTCGATCCGGTTCTCCCGTCCCGTGCCGTAGCTGGCCGTGGCCCACTCGCCGACTCCGTCGACGGTCAGGATGGCCGCCTCGGGAAACGGGCTGGGGAAGAAGGCGCTGGCAGCGTGAGATTCGTGGTGTTCGGGAAAGACGATCCGACGCCGGTACTGGCGGTCGAGACCCTTCTTGATGACCCGCGGCAGGTGCAATCGCGTGCGGAGCCAGTTGGGCAATAGAGTCAGCCAGCTTTTGACCCCCCGCGGGGCGAACGCGAGATAGGTCTCCAGCAGTCGCTCGAACTTCACCAGCGGCTTGTCGTAGAATCCGACGTAATCGAGGTCGGCGGGGGTGAGTCCGGCTTCTTCGAGGCAGTACCGGATGGCATTTTCAGGAAAGCCGGCATCGTGCTTCTTGCGGGTGAACCGCTCTTCCTGGGCTGCAGCTACGATCTGGCCATCGACGATCAGCGCTGCGGCCGAGTCGTGGTAGAAGGCGGAGATGCCGAGGATCGATGTCATCAAGCGAGTTCCGGTTGGTCAGACGCTCGGCGCGCAGTGGTCCTCCACACTTCATCGTCGCCATGAGGAATCTACGATCAGCGGGATCACGGTGTTGGAAGCCGAGGCCGGTGCCCGGCGGGACCGGGGTTGCTACAACCGCGCTGATTGTTGCCGACGAGGATCGGATTGGAGCGGTTGTGGCGCCCTTGGGCGGATTTTCCGGAATTCGGACACCCGTCCGTGTGGCCCGAATTTCGGGAAATTCGGCTACTCCCACTCGATCGTGCTTGGTGGCTTGGAACTGATGTCGTAGGCGACCCGGTTGACCCCGGGGACACCGTTGGTGATCCGGGTCGAGATTGTCTCCATCACCTCGTAGGGCAGCCGGAACCAGTCGGCGGTCATGAAGTCGTCGGTCGAGACGGCGCGGACGACGACCGTGTCCTGGTAGGTCCGGTCATCGCCCATCACTCCGACGCTTTGGACCGGCAGCAGCACGGCGAAGGCCTGCTGGATGTCACGGTACAGTCCCGCCTCGCGGAGTTCCTCGATCACGATCAAGTCGGCGGCCCGCAGTGTTTTCAGCCGTTCTTCACTGACGGCTCCCAGGCAACGGACCGCCAGCCCGGGGCCGGGGAACGGATGTCGCCAGACCAGTTCTTCGGGCAGCCCCAACGCCTCACCCATCCGCCGCACCTCGTCCTTGAACAGATCCCGCAGCGGCTCGATCAGTTCGAATCCCAGTTCGTCTGGCAGCCCGCCCACGTTGTGGTGAGCCTTGATCGTCGCGGCCGGTCCATCGGAATTGGCACCCGATTCGATCACGTCGGGATAGAGCGTTCCCTGGGCCAGGAACTCCGCGTTCGGGAACGATTCGGCTTCGTCCCGGAACACCTCAATAAAGACCCGCCCGATGATTTTTCGCTTCTGCTGCGGATCGGTGACCCCGGCGAGTTCGTCGAGAAATCGTTGTCGGGCATCGGCAACGTGCAGGTCGGTCTGAAAATGGTCGGTGTACCGCTCCTGCACCTTCTCCGACTCGCCCTCCCGCAGCAGGCCGTTGTCGACGAAGATGCACGAGAGTTGATCGCCGATGGCCCGGGAGAGCAGTGCGGCGACGACCGACGAGTCGACTCCGCCCGAGAACCCGCAGATGACGCGTTTGGATCCGACCCGTGTCCGGATCTTCTCGATCTGACGGTCGATCAGCGAACTGATGTCCCAGGTGCCGGCACAGCCGCAGATGTCCTGGACGAAGTTCTTCAGCAGTTGGCCGCCGAAGTCGGTGTGAGTCACCTCGGGGTGGAACTGCAGCCCGTAGATGGGTCGTTCCGAGTGGCGGACGGCGGCCAGCGGACAGGTGTCGGTTGCCGCCAGCGACACGAACGAGCCCTCGGGGTCGTCGACCTGATCCCCGTGGCTCATCCACACGACCAGTTCGTCAGGAAGTCCGGAGAACAACCCGCCGGGGTCCACGACTCGGCAGGGCGAACGCCCGAATTCGCGGGTTTCGGCCGAGTCGACGTTGGCTCCCAGCGAGCGGCAGATCACCTGCATGCCGTAGCAGATGCCCAGGATCGGGATCCCCAGTTCGAACAACTCGGGATCGGGCAACGGGGCGCCGTCGGCGTAGACGCTGGCCGGTCCGCCCGAGAGGATCAGGCCGCGAGGGTTGATCTCGCGGATCCGCTCGGCCGAGAGGTCGTGGCGGACCATGCGGCAGAAAACGTTCTGTTCCCGGACACGGCGGGCGATCAGCTGCGCGGTCTGGGACCCGAAGTCGAGAATCAGGATCTGGTCGTGATCAACCGGTTGCGGTTCGCCTCGGTACCGACCCGTTTCGGCCGGGGCGGTGACGGGATCATCGGCGTTCATCGACGACATTCTCGAGATCCTTGGTCCCGTACCGGTGGGTGGCTGTTTTTTGGGGAAGCGGACATTCTAGGTCAGCCACGGTTGCCAGAGAAAGTCAACGTGCCTCTCCGGATCCGCTACTCAGCCCAGCCCGCGGCTCATCGCCAGTCCGAGGGTCACCGCGACCAGCCCGACGACGACATTCATGGCGATGTTGCCCACCGCCGGACCGGTGGCTCCCTGTCGAAACAGCTCGACCGTCTCGTGCCCGAACGTCGAAAACGTGGTCAGCGAGCCCAGGATTCCGGTGATCAGGAACAGCCGCGCGGTCTCCGAGACGTTCTCGCGCGTGCTGGCCCATCCCAGAATCGCTCCGATCAGCAGGCAGCCGAGCACGTTGACCGCCAGGGTGCCCCAGGGGAACCGGCCGGCCAGTCGCGACTGGACGAATCCGCCCAGCGAGTAGCGGGCGATTGCTCCGAGGAAACCCCCGAGCCCGACAGCCAGCAGGTTTTGCATCGCGGTCGGCCCCGATCGGTTATCTGCTGATTTTCCACAGGTGCCCGTCGCTGCGGACGAAGACCGCGTTGTCGGCGATCGCCGGCGTGCAGAGGATCGTGGCTCCCAGTGAGTTCTCGGAGACGATTTTCCCCTTGGCTTCGGTCACGTCGACCACGTAGGTCACCCCGGTCTCGCCGAAATAGTACAGGTGTCCGTCGGCGGCGACCGGTGACGAGGTGAAGGCTCCCTTGAGCCTCAACTGCCACAGCAACTTGCCGGTGGTTGCATCGCCGCACTTGACGATCGGTCCGCTCATCGTGAACACCTTGCCACGGTAGACCAGTGGGCTGGGTGTCCCGGAACTGAAACGATTGTCCTTCCAGGCGATTTCGAGAGTCTTCTTGTCGGTCCCCGAGGGACGGACGACGGTCAGTCCGTTGGAGGGGATGTAGATGTTGCCGTTGGCGACGACCGACGAGGGGGTTCGCGAGGCCGGCTGATCGTAATGCCAGGCCTCGCGGCCGGTTCGGGCATCCAGGGCCGTCAGTCCGACCATGTTCTGCAGCAGAACCAGGCTCTTGGCGGGGTCCTTGCCGGTCAGGGCAATCGGCGAGGACCAGTTGTCGAACCGGTGTTGCTTGCGATGCCAGCGGGTGGTGCCGGTGGCGACATCCAGTCCCGTGGCGAAGCTTTCCGACTGGCTCTCCACCTGCACGATCACCGTGTCACCGATGACGACCGGTGAAGAGGCCATGCCGAGACTGTTGCTGGCGTTGGGGTAGTCGTGGGTCAGGCCGCGGTACCACAGCAGATTGCCGTCGAGGTCGAGGCAGACCAGGTCGTTGCTCGAGTAGAACGCGAAGATCCGCTTGCCGTCGCTGGCCGGTGTGGGCGTGGCGTTGGCCATCTTCGAGTGACACTGGGTGCGGCCGGTTGCCCGGAACGTACGTCGCCAACGTCTCACGCCGGTCTTCACGTCATAGCACTCCACCAGCAACCGATTCTGGTCGAAGCCGTCCGAAGAGGTCAGGTAGACGCGGTCTCCGACGACGATCGGTCCGGACAGCCCACGGCCGGACAGGGGGATCTTCCAGGCAATGTTTTCGGTTTGGCCCCAGGCCACCGGGGGTTTTTCGCCCGGGGCCACCGACGAACTGTCGTTGCCGCGGAACTGGCGCCAATCGGCTCCGGCCAGGCCGGTCACCAGGGCGATGGTCAGCACGAGGGCTGTGGCCGGAGGTGGGACTCGGCGGGCTGCAGGTCGGGGCATCGTCACGGTCGCGACTCCTTGGGCTGGGAGAGTGAGGCCGAGTTGTCGGCCGAATGAACGGCGATGCCCGACGCGTCGCAGGTCCTGACCTGGAACTGGTATCGCTGGGCCCAGTCCTGGTCCTGTTCGTTCTGGCAGATCTTCAACAGGATCGTGTTGGAACCGGCCCGGAGGGTGACCGGCACCGAGTACTGGTCGAGTTTCATCCCCCGGTGGTATTCTTCGTTGGCGAACACCTGCCGGCCGTTGACCCAGAGTTTCCAGGCGTTGGGCGTGCCGAGCCGGAACTGGATCGACCGGGGTGTCTTCGATTCGAAGGCCGTCGTGCAGTACATCACCGCCCCCTTGTAGGGGCTGATCTGTTTGGCGATGTCGAGGATGCCGAAGTCGTTGGTCGTCTTGTAGGACTTCCAGCTGGACGGGCCGAGCTTGCCCTTGAGCTTTGACTTGAGATCGATCCGCTTCTCGGGCGGGTAGACCACGTTGAAGCCCTTGCTGCCGGTGTTGTCGAAGGGACCGACGATGTGCCAGTTGGTCAGGAATCCGAAGTGACGGGGAAGATCGACCTTTTCGCCCATCTTCCTGAGCGGCGTGGCGATCGCCTTGACCTGGTCGTCGTCGGTGGCACCCTGCAGGGCTCTCTTGTAGAGCGTGCGGGCGAGGTCCGGTTGGTTCTCCTTCTGAAGCCGGACCGCGAGTTCGAGCAGGCGGGCGACGGCTTGCCGTCGGAAGACCGGGTTGGGGTCGGTCAGCATGCCCGGAATCAACCGGTCGACGATCGTGGCATCGACTCGCTCGACGATCTCGAAGGCCAGCCGACGGGCCTGGGGATCGTTCTTGCGATCTGTGATGAAGGCTTCGAGACTCTTGCGAGGCAGCTTCTTCTTGGCGGCGATCGACCGGTCGACGATCGTCTCGGCCACCGATCTCAGGTAGTTGGTCGCCAGAGGATTGGCGTTCCGGAAAGCCGTCAGCAGCGGCAGCAGCACGGCTGGCTCGGATCCGGACAATTCGGAAACGGCCTGCCTGGCCGCCCGGTTGCCTTTCCCCTTCTTGTCGACCGACTTGATGGTCGAGATCAACTCGGCGGTCGAAGCCGCGCCGGCCGGCACGGTTGAGGTGAGCAGCAGCAGGGCCGTCGAAGCCGCCAGCAGCCTCACCGGGAGTTCTCGAGTCATCGCCATCGTCCTTCGCAGGATCCGGTCTGGAATTTCGGGCCGATTCTAGCAATCGGTTCGGGGGGGACGAAAGCGAGCCGGGCTATCTCGACAATCGATCGGCGAGGCCGGCGAAGTCGGAGACCTCGAGATCGGGCCGAAACGGGGAATCCTCGTAGGGCAACCCGCTTCGGTTGACGAAAGCCCCACGAAAGCCGCACGTGCGGGCTCCCATCACGTCGAACGAATTGGCCGAGACCATCAGGCAGGCCGCCGGCTCCAGTCCCAGCCGCCCAGCGGCATGCCGGTAGATCCCGGGATGAGGCTTGAATGCGCCCACCTCCTGCACCGAAATCAGTGTTTCGAATTCGAAACCGATCCGGTTGGCAGCCAGGTGAGCCAGGAAATCGGGTTCGCCGTTGGAGAGTCCGACGAGCCGGAACCGGGCGGACAGCCTTGGCAGCGCGGCGGCGACGTCGTCGTATGGTGAGAGTGTTTGCCATGCGGTCATCACCTTGTCGATGTCAGCCGGCTTGGCCGGCACGTCGCACTGCGCCAGGGTGTAGACAAGTGCCCGGCGGGCGGTGACCAGGTATCCCCCGTGGCCCATGGCCACGATGTTGTCCTGGTATTGCTCGATTCGCTGACGACCCCGCCACAGTTCCCAGAACCGGTCGGCGGTTACCCCCGACCGGTGCTGTTCCAGGCAGGCGGTGATCGCCGGGCGAAGGCTGCCGGCGAGATCGAGTACGGTGCCGAAGAAGTCAAACGTCAGTGCCTGGATATCGTCCAGTGGCGAGGGGGAGGTGGTCATCGGGTGCGAGTTCATGGTGGGGGGACCATTGTGGCCGGGTGGGGACGGCCGGATAATCGAAGCAACATTGGAGTCGGCCCGGACAGGTTCCGCAACACCGGCCGATGTGTGTCTCTGAAAGAGCGTCCCGGATGACAACCGTGCCACCAACACCCGCAGACTCGGCCGGCGAGGGGCCCGGGACCGGTTGCGTCTACCTGGTCGGTGCCGGCCCGGGAGATCCCGGGCTGTTGACCCTGAGGGGACTCGAGTGCCTGCAGCGGGCCGACCTTGTCCTCTACGACGGGCTGGTCAATCCACTGCTGCTCGAGCACACCCAGGCCACGGCCGAACGGACCCGGCGGCGGGGTGACGACGGTCACAAGGTGCTGGACCAGGACGAGATCAACCGGCGGTTGGTTTCCGAGGCCCGGGCCGGACGGACCGTCGTGCGACTCAAGGGAGGTGACCCGTTGGTGTTCGGCCGAGGGGCCGAGGAGGCCCGGGTGTTGGCCGAGGCGGGCGTTCCCTTCGAGATCGTACCGGGAATCACCGCCGCGACCGCCGCAGCTGCCTACGCCGGCATCCCGATGACGCATCGAGACAAGGCCTCGGCCGTGGCGCTGGTGACCGGTCACGAGGATCCCGTCAAGGAGAACCCGGCGGTCGATTACGACGCCCTGGCCGGCTTTGCCGGGACCCTGGTCTTCTACATGGGCCTGGACCGGCTCGAGGAAATCGTTTCGAGGCTCCTGGCGGGTGGACGGGACCCCGCGAGTCCCGCGGCGGTCATCAGTCACGGCACATTGCCGTCTCAGCGGACCGTGACCGCGCCGCTGGCCGAGTTGCCCGATGCGGTTGCGTCGGCGGAAGTGGTCGCCCCGTCCCTGATCGTCGTCGGCGAATGCGTGACCGAGCGCGAGGCGATCGCGTGGTTCGAGCAGAGGCCGCTGCTGGGGCGATCGGTCGGGGTGACTCGTCCGGTGACGCAGACGGCTGGAGTGGTGGGCCGCCTGGTGCAACTGGGCGCCGAACCGGTGTTGATGCCGACGATCGAGATCCTGCCACCGGAGTCAGCCGCAGAGGTCGACTCGGTGCTGGACCGGCTGGACGAGTTCGACTGGATCGTGTTCACCAGCGCAAACGGCGTGGCCGGTCTGCTGGGACGGCTGTGGGACACCGGTGGCGACCTGAGGCGGTTGTCGGCCTGCCGCCTGGCAGCCATCGGTCCGGCAACGGCCGAGGCGCTGGCTGGGTACCGGCTGCGAGCCGACCTGGTGCCCGAGTCGTTTCGGGCCGAGGCGCTGGCGGAGGCATTGGCCACACGGGTCGAGGGGGCCCGGGTGCTGTGGGCTCGTGCCAGCCGTGGTCGAGATGTGCTGCCGGAGTTGCTGGCCGAGGCCGGGGCGGATCTTCATCAGGTGGTCGTGTACCGGAACGAGGATGTGGAACGATGGCCGGAGGGGACAATCGAGCGGTTGGCCGCCGGACGGCTCGACTGGATCGGTCTCTCCAGTCCCTCGATCGCTCGGGGGGTCGCCCGGCTGGCCCGGTCGGCCGACGTGTCGCTGGACTCGACCCGGTTGGCCAGCATCAGCCCGGTGACCAGCCAGGCCGCCAGCGAGGCGGGGCTGGAGGTGTCCGTCGAGGCCGAAGACTACACCTGGGACGGACTGCTCGAAGCGATCGTGGCCGCCGAGAAGTGAGCCGCACGGTTCCCGGGATAGGCTCGTCTTGACGCTTCGGCGACTGAGAACGATAGTCCGCCGGCGACGACCCGAATCTCTTGCCAGGCAGGATCTCACGGATGGGTGCGAACGGTGTGGACAGTGGTTCCAGAGGCTGGCTTGGCCGCATCAGGCTGTGGGCCGTGTCGGTGGTCATCGTCTCTTACCTCGGCTCGCTCGGATACGGCATCGTCTGCCACACCCTGAACTTCAACACGGCCTCGCATCCGGCGATGTACTTTGTCGTCTGGGACATGTTTTGCGGCTGGTCGGCCTACGCCAATCGCCTGCACATCATCGGCGAGGGCGAGGACGGGAAATACTACGAGCTGGCCCCCGGGCCGTGGACGAAGTTCACGCCGTTCGGTGACCTGTCCCGTCACCACTATGATCCCTTCCTGAACCACTCGAGCGAGATTGTCCGCAACTGCCTGAAACACACCCGGGCAAAGCCGATGCGGCGGATGCTGGTGATCGAGGAGTACTGGGCCAAGAAGTACAACCTGCCCGATTCGGTCTGGACCCACTTCTTCGACGAGACTCGCCAAAAATACAGCTACTTTCAGCTCAGGCAGGTGATGGCCCCGTGCGGGACCATCGTGCGCAGGTTCCCGTCGTGGCTGGACCGCCAGGGCCAACTGGTGGTGTCGGCCCAGCCGTTGCAGTCACACCCCAATTCGAGTTCGGTCGGATTGTCGTCCGAGCTGCGTGCCACGATGCGACCACTGGACGGCCGGCCGTCGGGACAGATGCCGTTGCTGAACGGTGGAAGCTCTCCGTCGCTGTTCCCCCCCGCCGATTTCGAATCCGAACGGGCTCCGTTGGCCCAGTGAAATACTTGATGTTCTTTCGTCCGCTCTTCCAGTCTCCCGCAAAATGCCATGGCTGACCCGGCCCCCGAACTGAACCAGGCCGCTGCCGACGCGTTGCGAGTCCCCCACCGGGGACTGCGTGGCTCGGTGCGAGAGTTCTTCCTGGCCGAGGAGGTGCCTTACGGCTTGGCACTGTGTCGGATGGCGTTGCCGCCAATCCTGCTCTACGTGGTGCTCAGGCGTTGGGGCCACGCCCGCGAGTTCTTCTCGACCGACGGGGCCTCCGCACCGCTGGCCGACAACTACGGGTACTTCAACATGCTGCCGGTGCCCTCGGGCACCGTGGCCGTGATTCTGATGACGCTGCTGGTCGTGTTGCTGGTGACGACGATGATCGGCTGGCGGACACGGATCTCTGTCATCGGCTGCCTGGTGATCTACACCCACCTGAACATGCTCGACTGCCTGAGCACGTTCACCAAGTACTCGGTGATCGCCTCGCACGTGCTGTTGTTGCTCAGTTTCTCTCGATGCGGAGCGGTGTGGAGCGTCGATGCGTGGTTGGCTCGACGCGGTGCGACACCGCCGGTTGCACCACCGAGGTTTCCGGCCTGGCCCCGGCGTCTGATGCAACTGCTGATCGGCCTGATCTATCTGGGAGCCGCGATCACCAAGATCCACACGCCAACCTTCTTCAGCGGCGACCAACTCAGGTTCTGGCTGATGACCGACGTGAACAACTCCAACCCGATGGGCGAACAGTTGACGCTCTACCCGGTGGTGGTGGTCACCATGGCCTACATCAGTGTCGTCTGGGAGATCCTGTTCGTCTTCGTGGCCTGGCGGGGACATGGTCGCTGGATCATGCTGCTGTTGGGTGTGGGGTTCCACCTGGGCACCCGGCAGACCCTGGGTTTGTTCGTCTTCCCGTTGGTGTCGATGACCACCTACCTGGCGTTCATCAACGCCGAGGATGTGGCACGCTGGAGAGTTCGGCTGGCGAGGTTTCGGAGCAAGAGCGATTCCGGAATCAGTCCGCTGTCCCCGGTCTGGCATCAACGCCTGTCACGGGCCTTTCCGGCCATGCTGCTGGTTGCATCCGTTCTCGGTGTCGAACTGGAACACCAACTCGACCCCTACGGGATCCGTCGCTCCCAGGGGGCTCACGAACTGGTCGAGATTGATCCCGAACGTGTTGAAGCGATGCTGGAGAGCAACCCGGTCATTCGGCCCGAGGACCTGGTGCATTCGCTGGAAATGGGCGAAATGCTGGTCGGGGGCTACGTGATTGGTCATAAGAGGACGTTTCGCCAGGGTGAGAAGCTGTTTGCCCAGTGCACACTGAACCCGCCGCACCCGGACTTGGTGATCGAGTGCAACCTGCATGACAGCGACAACCGGCTGCTGGACCGGGTCCACCAGGTGGTTCCCCGCGAGGCATTTCGCGCCAACTTCCTGTACGTGCTCCACGACGCGTTGGCACCCGGTGAGTACTCGCTGGTGGTTCGGTGCGGGGGCCAGGAAGTGGCCCGCCGGCGGATCGTGCTGGAGCCGGCCGCCGACGCAGTCCAGCCGGCGCCTGTTGCCAACTGAGGTTGGCCGGACGTAGACTTCCGACGGAAGGGCCGTCGTGCGAAGTGTCTCGATGGAGTGACTCGAGCGATGTGGCTGCTGACGGAGAATCCCTGGCCGCTGATCATTGTGCTGTCGGTCGTCGCCGTCGGCCTGGTTGTCTCGTGGTGGACCCGTCGAGACAACCGCCTGCTGGTGGCCACGGTCGTTGTGGTGCTGCTGGCCGTCGGCGCATGGGAACTCGAACGACGGATCGTCACCGAGAAGGAACGGCTCACCGCCCGTGTCCTGGATTTGCGAGACGCGGTCCAGGCCAAGGATGGGGAATTCGCAGAGCTCTTCGGTTTCTTCTCCAATTCCGAACCCGCACTCAAGGTGATGGCCACCGCCGGCCTGCGGTTGGTCACCTTCGAAGACCGGATCCGCGTGACCGCTCTGGAGACGTCCCTGACTTCCAATGACACCCGGGGAGAGACCAGGTTCCGTGCCAACGTGTCACTGAATGTCGCCGGCTACGGATCGGTCGGGCGCCGGCCGACGATGTGGTCGTTGACCTGGCGAAAGGAGGCCGACGAGTGGCGGATCATCAAGGTCCGGCGGTTCCACCCGTTGTCTCACAAGGAGATGCCACCGTTGACCCAGACCGACTGATGCCTGGCGAGGGGTGATCGAGAGCTAGCCGGCCCCCGTCTTCTCTGTCTTCAGCTTCTGCTCGTACACCTTGTCGCCGGCCTCGATCGGGATTTTCGCTTCGCGGTACAGCTGGATCTTGAACCGCTTGTTCTCGACCACCAGCAGACCACCGGTCGATTCGTCATAGGCGTACGCCTGGTACCGAGGCAACTTGGCCAGCTCGATCTTGAATTGCTTCTGCAGTCTCTGAAAATCGGCGAAGGTCGGGGCCCGCCCCTCGGCGGCCTTG
>Ga0310342_100000662_pt1 | contig 19938 bp, 11 predicted proteins | sample S15DNA20500_MG_FD_206155 | JGI IMG/M metagenome (GOLD analysis project Ga0310342, IMG submission 206155) | Marine microbial communities from station ALOHA, North Pacific Subtropical Gyre - S1503-DNA-20-500_MG | ecosystem: Environmental > Aquatic > Marine > Oceanic | place: Pacific Ocean: North...
CAATGAAACGGAATCCAGGCCTGATCTACGAATTTGCCTGTCACGAAGGTAACTACGGTCTCTACAACATCATGGCTGGCTCTCGCATGGAAGAACTCGCGGCAGCAGAAGCCAGGTAAGACCATTATCCGATCGCATCAAACAGAAGGGGATTCGCTAAGTAACGGCCGCGCACCTTACATCTCTTAGCAACAAAGACGCTACTGTGGTGCATGACCGGCCCGTGGAGTAGTTGTTCCAGGTAATGCGCCATCCAGCTATCCACGTAACCGATGACGAATGTATAGGTGAAAAGCGCCTTTGACAACAGGTCGAGACTGTAGAACGGGCATACTGACGCGTAGCCGTATGCCCGCGAATGGGAAGAAGCGAGCACCCGCGCAGCTCGTCTCCGAACGCGTTGAACCCCGTCCCACGGTGCACTAGGCTACAAACCTTACCGTTGGTGGTCGCGACTAGTGGATGACGTCGATGACCGATTGTTACGCACGTCTCATTTCCATCGCCATTCTCGTTACGGCGCTCATTGCGTGGATCTGCGCAGAGCAAGCGCCACCCGCCGGTTGTGTATGAAACTCGGCCTTGTACTAGCACTCATCACCGCGGCGTCCTGGGGCGTCCTACCAATAGCTCTCAAACTCACGCTGCAGGGCATGGACCCGGTAACCATCACGTGGTACCGCTTCACTGCGGCAGCACTCGTCCTCGGCGCCATCCTTGCGGTGACCGGACGTTTACCGACGCTGCTTTCTCTTAGCCGCCGCATCTGGCTGCTTCTCGCTCTCGCGATTACCGGCCTGACTAGCAACTACGTACTCTACCTTGTCGCCCTGTCACACACTACGCCTAGTGTTGCCCAGATCGTGATCCAACTGGCGCCGGTGTTTCTCCTTCTCGGTGGCTTGTTCGTCTTCAGAGAAACATTCTCTACTCGGCAATGGGCTGGTTTGGCGTTGCTGATGCTTGGCTTGGTCCTTTTTTTTAACCGGCGTCTCCCAGAGCTTTTGAATCTGTCCACCGACACCGGCCTGGGCACTGCTCTTCTGGTTCTAGCTGCCATCGTGTGGGCAGTATATGGACTAGCCCAGAAGCAATTGACAGAACACCTCAGACCGCAGCAAATCCTATGGTTAGTGTACCTAGGCGCCGTCCTCGTGTTGTTTCCAGCCGCCTCGATCGGAAAGGTGCGTGACCTCGATGCACTGCAATTCTGGATGCTGATCTTTTGCTGTGCGAATACCCTGATCGCGTACGGCGCGTTCGCCGAGGCACTGAAACACTGGGATGTGTCTCGGGTTGGCGCAGTACTGACGTTGGCACCACTGTTCACGCTTACATGCGTGTGGTTCGTGGAACGATTCATCCCAGGGCTGTTGGTGCCTGAAGGGCTCGATGCCTTGAACACGTTCGGCGCATTGCTGGTGGTCGGCGGTTCAGCGGCATGTGCCCTCAGCGCAGCGAACGCGGACACCTGATTCCTATAAGCTCTGCACCTCACCCACCGCCGTCAACATCCTGGGTTGCCCACCATGCTATCGGCTCGCTGGTAAAACCCGCCCCTTCTCCCGCACAGATCTTGCCGAGTAGAGGCGCTGAATCAGAAGGTCAATTCCCTTCACCAAGCAAATGATCAAAATCGGAACCAGGACAGCACGGTGACGTGCGCTTTTCACTCCAACGAAGACGTTGAGGAACATTGCGTACCCGACCCAGACGGAGAGAACGATCCCGTGCAGTCGATGGCGAACACGCGCCAGCGCGACGAAACCAACAAAAGCAAACACGATGCTGTAGGCCTCCACTAAAGATGAAAAACTGACGCGGATCTCAGGAAAAAAGTCGTGGATCCGGCCAGAGATCGTCAGTGTCAATGGATCAAACACCCCAGCACCCGGAAGAAGCAGAAACGTGTAGAGTCGCTTTACGAAACCGACGACCAGCAGATGGGCGACGGCGATGGGCTGTTCAAGAAACGCTCGGCCGGAGTCGAGAAGATCAACGAACGGATTGAACCCCAGCGCATCGAGCGCGGTATTCTCACTAATGCCAAGCTTTGTCGTGGAAAAACCCACGATTGCTTGATAAGAAGTGACGACGACTTGGTCGTACGCTATCCAGTTGACCAGGCCTTGCGCAGTCCAGGTGATTAAAAACCCGCTGCCCACAAGCAGCATGAGTCGTACATCGCGAGTCGCCGCAAACCTGCGTTCGGCGTCGATATGACGCATGGCCAGCACGATGGTGATCGCGAGCAAGAGAATCGGATAGCCGAAGACTTCGGCCCGTGCCATATTCGCGAGTCCGAACAGAATCCCGGTCGCCACGCACGCCGGCCACGGGCACGCGTCGCGCGTGATGATCAAGACCAACGCCGCCAGGCTCGCGTAGAACAGCGGCAGGTATAGCGCCTCCATCCCGATGACGCCCGACAGGAAGATCAGTAGAACGTTGAGCGCACACAACAAAGCGCTGACTGCGGCAATGCGACGTGACTCGAAAACGGTTCGAGCAATGACGTAGGTGGTCGCTGGTACGACGACTCCCAGTGCAGCCTGCACCAAAATGATCGCACCGAAATTGCTAATCCCGGCTATTCGATAGATCGCCCCCAGGAAGTACCAGTAGAGTATCCCCCCCCACCTGCTGGCGTCCTCGAGCACGGGCCGCACGCCCGATGCGATCTTGGTCGCCAGCAGGTGATACGACGGCGCATCGTCACTTGCCACGAGGTAATCACTGCCCACGCCTGACAGTAGACGCATGCCCCAGTAATACCGGACCACAAACGCAACGATGAGAATGGACGTAAACACGCCAAGCTCGAGACATCGAGGTGAGACACGACGCCGTAGTATTGCGCTCCAGGATCCGACTTCGCGGCTGTAGCGCGCATGAAACCACAATCCCAGGCTCTCGCATACGAGCGTCACGGCCGCGATGGCCCAGAAGCCCTGTGCGGCGACGTACCCCAGCATCACAAGAGCGATCACAAGAAGACCGCTCACGGGAATCACCGCTGTGGCCGCCGCTATCTCGGGCGCGACACGTCGTGCGGACCTCTGATCTCGAATCGTCTGTGCTGCGAGCCACACTGACGCTACCGACACACACGTGAAGAGCGAAGCGACATAGAGGCGACCCACCACCAGATAGGTGGGCGACGTAAGGCCACTTTCAAAAATTGTTCGGTAAACGCCCTGCTCCCACTGGAATCCGAGTACCGCGAGCACGTGAGTCGCCCCGAACACCGCGACAGCCCACAGTGCAGCCGGCAAGGCGGGTCCCGCATGGACCTGTCCATAGAGCCAGCCGCATATGGCCGCGAACGCAAACCCCACCAGCGGTAGGTGCAGCTGCACCACGCCATTTCCAACAGGCACGAGTACGGTCGGAAAGGCAAAGAGGTCACCGGTGCTCGCACGCGCAACGACGACTCCGAGCAACGGAATTACCGCCCCGAGGACGAACTGCGGATTAAATCGCATCACTGATGCGCGGTATGGGCAGCAAAGAAAGAAACCTGCCGCGAAAACCAAGCTGTCGCAGCTTTTACAGCCAACTCATGCCGATGTGCCAGGACGGGAGCAGCACGTATTCCGGCTGATCCTCGAACAGCTTGGTTTCGTCCAGAACAGGAAGCAGCGCACCTGACATGTACGTTCCGATCTTGCACGCCCCCCTCCCTCGAGTACGCAGTGCGGAGGTTTCGGCACAAAAAGCAGCAGTCATACACATAAGCATCGGTTCTCGGACTGACCTGAACTAATTTGTCCACGAGTGTTACCCAGGGAAATATGGCGTCATCCTTCGCCCCACGATGCGTGGAAGTGTTCCTCGACGACACTTTGTGCCAGTCAGTCACAGATAAGCGCCGCTTTACCAGTCAGCTGCATGAAACCCTGGCCGGTCGGCACGCGCTTCGAACTGATGTCCGTTGACGGTTGCGGAGTAAATGAACGCACCACTTACATCGCCCCGACGTAAGCCTGTCAACCGAACCACACAGGCGACACGTCCTTAGTCAGTGACGGCATGTTCGACCCTTTACCCTTCTATCCTCAGGCAGTCCAGCAGAGCGCAACAAAATCAATGTACAGCGCACCGATACGATCGACCATCCGCTTGACGCTAAAATGCTCGCCAGCGAACATACGGCCAGCCTCCCCAATCACTCCGCGGCGCGGGTGTTTCAGCAGCCGTCGGCATCCATTCCCGTGCACGGCGTTGACCTTCGGCGATCTGCCCGGGGGTCATGCGCTCTGCAACGGCATCTCTGGCCTGCACGTACCCGTCGCGATCCTCACCGGACGACCGCGGCGCGGCGAGCTGGTACCACATGTAGGCTTCTACGTCGTCCTGCGGGATGCCGCGGCCCGTCTCATACATGACCCCTAGGTTGTACTGCGCGCCGGCGTACCCTTGGTCCGCGGCCAGCCGGTACCAACGGACTGCCTCGGCGTCTTCCTGCGTGACGACGCGTCCGTTGGCGAAGATGAGCCCGGCTCTGAACTGCGCGTGAGCCACCCCCTGCGCAGCGGTAAGGGCGTACCAGTGCACCGCGGCCGCGTCTTGATCCTGCCGCACAGGTACGAGCGCAGTGGATTCCTCGAACCAGTTCAACACCACCGTTAGCGTTCGTCCCTGTTCTAATGCGCTGCCATCCTCAACGTAAACGAAGTTGACTGCGTCGTCGGACACACTGAAGTGTCCTGCACCGGTGTTGTTTTGCGGGGTGTTGGCCCGTTTCAGACTCTCGACGAGCGAAACCGGACTGAAAACCGGATCGTCGATGACCTCCAGCCGACCCAGATCCAACCCAATTGCAAGCAGCGCGTCATCCACCGCATAGACCAGATGCCCAGTCCCGATGTATTGCGCATCGCTGCCACCTGCAATCAACAACCTCCGCTCACCCGTTTCGACCGATTCCGTAACCACATTTACTTCGTCCCTGCGGCTGCTTCCCCCAACAGTGGTCGACGAGAACAAGACCCACTCCCCTCCGGGCAGTAGTTGCGGACCGTGAATCTGTTCCCCGTCGCGAGCGTCGATAACCAGTTCGGCCGTTCCTCCATTTGCCGACACCTGCATAACACCGGCCGGCTGGCCAAAGAAAATCGAACCGGGTCCGAACTGACCTACTGTTCCCATGTCTTCCCAGCTCATACCAAATGGGATGGTGGCATCAACAAGGGTGACCGCGGCGCCACCACTGACGGCAATCTTCTTGATCTGCTGGTCAGGTGCCGAAAAATATACGATCCACTCACCGTCCGGTGAGAACAATGGATTGTGCACGCTTACGCTGGTTCCGGAAAGAAGTCTGGTTTGCTCAGTATCGAAGCCGGCCGTGAGACGCTTGTCCAGTTCCTCGCGTCGACGTACGTACTTCTCCAACTCAACAACGAGCGGGGTCAACTCACCGGCCACTCTAATGGCCGCGGTGAGTCGGTTGATGCGCCGCTCGACGGACATCCTACGCTTGACGACGGTCTGCGGCAGGGTATGCAGATAGAGTCCGTCAATCGTGTTGTAGATGAACCGGGTACCATCCGGCGAAAAAGCAACCAGCGTTCGACTGCTGCTCTGGAATGTCTGATCAGCGGGAAGTTCATAGCTGACGCGAATGACCAGGGGTCCGTAACGATAAGTACAACCTGCGCACGCGTCTTCATTGCGAAGAGGGGCAGATTGCATCAAAAACCAAAACGACGCCCCAGCGATCACGGTACCGAGCACGACACCACCGAACCTGGTACCGGTTATCAGGGTCATAATGCAGGCTTATCCTACCGCTGGCTGGCAAGGCCGTAAAGCCTGGTTACGGTGCGCGCGGGTGGGCGAGGTCCTGGGCACTGCCGGTCTCCGGGGGGACCGGGAACGACGGCCGACCGAGGAAATCCTACAAAGTAACGGTGCAAGGGCGCCGAGGCGTCTAAAACAAGCCAAGAGTCTGGCGCCCAGTTCTCACGAGGGCTGAGCGACGGGGCTTAGGAACTGACAGGGCCTGCGACGGATAAAATGTTCGGTACGAAAAGGACATTCGACTACAAAGTTTTTGATCCGGCGAGCACAATCGAAATCCCAATCTCAGTCAAGAGACATTGACATTACTCGGAAAGGATGCGGAGAGTATGTTGAATTTACCGATATGCTTATGTTCATAACTCACACACTGTTTTCAGAACAATAAGGTGTGAGAACAACTTTTAGAAAATAGATGATAAAGAACAGAAGATTTCGGTGGCGCAACCTCGCAACAAACTTATTGTTAGCGATCCTAACGACCACTATCTTTTTTGGAGCATTGGAAACCTACGCGCGAATTAGTTACGGCCGTGACATCGCATCGGCGAAAGGATTCCTTTCGAGAGGCAAGGAATATACCGTAAACAAACAGACAGCCATCAGGATAGTTTGTTTGGGAGGTTCGACTACACACGGAGAGAACCTGATAAATGATGATGAAACCTATCCCTTTTATCTTGAACAATCTCTCACTAGGAAACTCGGTGATGCGTCTGTCGAGGTTCTCAATAGCGGCATGCCCGGCACGACGACCGAATACCATAGTGAGTTTGTCAAGAACAGGGTTGGCGAGCAGGAATTAGACATTATCGTGCTTCACAGTTTGTATAACCACTTTTCACCATTCGATGACACCACGGCAGTCAATGGCATTACTTATATCGTTGAAAGCTCAAAAGTAACACCTGTAACTCATTGGGATAGAATGACTTTTCAGGAGGCGCTAAATTTACTTCTAACTAGACACAGTGCTTTTTATACTAGGCTACGAGAGAAACTGTCAGTACTGAATGGCGAGAATATCGGGGACTATTATGCCGAGCAGAGTGGGTTTACTAGTTCGGTACAAGACAATAGCGGTGTCCATAAAGCTAACTCGGATGAAGGAAAGGATAAAATACTAAGGTCATTTCTTCTTAGGTATGATCAAGCCCTTGAGGAATTAATTCTGGCCGCCAGATCTAACGGTGTCAATGTAGTCTTAGTAATTCCGCCGTATCCCTATTTCAGTGAGGAATATAGAACTGGTACTATAGGGTCAAAATCACAAGCTGCTATAGACACGAGCTATTATAGAAATGTGTTTGAACAAGCCAGGCAGCGCCTTACTAAAGTAAGTCGTCGACATGATCTGTTACTTATCGATGCGGATCGTGGATTTGTGGAGAGGGGAAGGGATCTCGCATGGTTTAAGGACATGGTTCACCTTACGCCTGAGGGGAATCGTGTGCTGGCAGACATCATTTCGGAGAAGTTAACCTCAATCTTGTAACGAAGAGCCCTTAGTGTCATCTCGAGTGACCCGCTTAGAGCAAGCGTGATGGCGGTGAGACGTACGGATTGCTCGCCACGCAGCCCGCCGGAGCGGACGTTATTCGGACGCTGGGAACTAGGCGATCGTCTCACCACGATTCGTCCCAGAGCTGTTAGCGCCTGAAGGACTGAATGCCTTGAACACGTTCGGCCCATTACTGGTGATCGGCGGTTCAGGAGTATGTGCTCTCAGCCCTGCGAACGCGGACACCTAATTCCAGCGAACTCTGCAACGCACCCACCACGTTACCCCTACCAGCTAGTGCTAGAACCCGCGTTCTTAACAAGGCGATCGTAATCGCGAACTAGTATGCCTGGACACTACGAAACACCCTTCTTCAATAAATCGCATGAGCGTTAGGATTTTCGGTGCCAATGCTACAAAGCATCTCGGAATGCCTCAAAAAATCGTCCGACTCGCGTTTGCCGTCCCGTCAGAAGGGACCGGTTCGTTCTATACCTCTCGAACACAACCTATCGTGGCATTGCGCACGCTATACCACGCCAGATCGATCGCAGACCGACGCGCAATTCCTAGAGACCGTCAATCGCATCAAAGCTGCCACCCTACCAACCCTTAGCGCCGATGAGGTAATCCCGGACCACCGGCAGCAAGCAGAAGGCGAACTCGGTGTGTCACGGCACATGCGCACGTGCGGCATTCCATTCCTCGGCGAGGCGCTGAGCGCCGGCGATTTGGGCGGAGGTCAGTCGCTCTGCAACGGCATCTCTGGCGTGCACGTAGTGGTCGTAGTTCTCTCCGGAGGAATGTCTGGCGGCAACGGCGTACCACATGTAGGCTTTGACGTCGTCGTGTGGAACACCCTGGCCGGTCGCATACATCATGGCCAACTCGCCCTGAGCACCGGTGTGTCCTTGGGTGGCCGCGAGACGATACCAGCGGACCGCTGCGACGCTGTCTTGGACGACGCCGCGACCGGCTTGGTACATGAGGCCGAGATTGACCTGGGACTCCGCAAGTCCTTGTTCCGCCGCCCGGCGGAACCAGACCACCGCCTCCGCGTCAAACTGCGAGACACCGCGGCCGTTCGCGTACATGGTCCCAAGGTCGTGCTGCGCAAAGGAGTAGCCTCCCCCGGCCATCACCCGATACCAGACCAAGGCATCAGACTGACCTTGCTCGGCCGCCCGCCGGTACCAAGTGCGCGCGGTGGTATCGTTTTGGCTGACGCCGCGGCCTGCCGCATACATGACCCCGAGGTGGAATTCTGCTGTGGCATGACCTTGCGCGGCCGCGCGGCGGAACCAGACCATCGCCTCCGCATCATCCTGCGGAATGCCACGTCCCTTGCGAGTCAGACCCCTGGCGTACATTGCTCCAAGGTCGTACTGCACGACGGACGAGCCTTGCTCAGCCAGCCGGCGGTACCAAACCAATGCCTCCGCCGGGCCTTGCTCGGCCGCGCGAACGTTGAACTCCGCCAAGGCAGAACCTTGTGTCGCTGCCCTGCGGTACCAGACCATCGCCTCGGCCTTATCTTGCGGGATGCCCCGGCCGCTATTATCCACGCCGTCGGCGTGCATGTCTCCGAGACTATTCGATGCTAAGGCATTGCCTTGCTTGGCTGCCCGACGGAACCAGTCCACGGCGGCGGCATTGTCTTGGACGACGCCGCCGCCGTATCGGTACATAATCCCCAGGTTGTACTGCGCAGCAGACGAGCCTCGCTTAGCCGTCCGCTGGTACCACGCTAGGGCCTCAGGATGGCCTGCCGTGGCCGCCCGATGGTACCAAACCGCGGCCGCCGTCTCATCCTGCGGAACGCCGCGGCCCGCCTCGCACATGACACCGAACTGGTACTCCGCAGCGACGTACCCCTGCTCCGCGGCCAGCCGGTACAAGCCGACTGCAACGGCGTCGTCCTGCAAGACACCGCGACCCTTCGCGTACATGCTGCCAAGGTCGTACTGCGCGAAGGACCACCCTTGTTCAGCCATCCGCTGATACCACGCCAGGGCACCAGCCTGGCCTTGCTCGGCGGCGCGGCGGTACCATGAGGCGGCTTCGGCGTCGTCCTGTGGGACGCCACGGCCGGCCTCATGCATGCCCCCGAGGTGGTACTGCGCACGGGCATAGCCCTGTTCCGCGGCCAACCGGTACAAGCGACCAGCCTCCGCATCATCGTGCGGCACCCCCCGACCCGTCTCATACATGACGCCGAGTTCATGCTGTGCGAAGGCCCAACCTTGCGTGACCATCCGGTGGTACCAGGCCAGCGTCTCGTCCGAGCCTTGCCCAGCCATCCGACGATACGAGACCGCGGGCGTAGTCGCGTCTTGCATGTTCGCAAGGTTGAACGTTGCCAAGCCCGCGCCTTGTTCCGCGGCCAGCCGGTACAAACGACCGGCCTCGGCCTTGTCTTGTACGACGCCGCGACCGTCCGCATACAGGACCCCGAGATTGACCTGGGATTCGGCAAGCCCTTGCGCCGCTGCTCGACGGTACCAAACTACCGCCTCGGTCTCGTCTTGGACGACGCCGCGGCCGTCCGCATACATGACCCCGAGATTGAACTGGGATTCGGCACGGTCTTGCGCCGCCGCCCGGTGAAACCACCGTACCGCCTCCGCCTCGTCCTGCACGACACCGCGACCTGCCTCATACATGATCCCAAGGCTGAGCGCGGCCACCGCATCATCCTGCGCGGCCGCTCGGTGAAACCACCGCACCGCTCTGGTTTCGTCCTGTCGGACACCGCGGCCAGATCGATACAGGACCCCGAGGTTGTACTGCGCGAATGCCCAGTCTTGCGCAGCCAACCGCTGGTACCATGCGAAGGCATCAGCCAGGCCTTGCTCGGCCGCGCGACCATACCAAGTCACGGCCTCCGCGTCGTCCTGTAGGACACCGCGGCCTGCCTCATACATGATCCCGAGAGTGACCGCGGCCACGGCATCGCCTTGCTCGGCCGCCCGCTGGAACCAGGCCACCGCCTCCGTCTCATCCTGCGCTCCACCGCGGCCGTCCGCATACATGAGCCCGAGAGTGACCGCGGCCTCGGCAAGCCCTTGCGCCGCCGCCCGGTGGAACCAGACCACGGCCGCCGCGTCGTCCTGTGGAACACCGCGGCCGTCTCGGTGCATCATGCCGAGGTCGTACTGTGCAAAGGACCAACCTTGTTCCGCCATCCGACGGTACCAGGCGAGAGCTTCGTATTGGCCTTGCTCGGCCGCACGGCGATACCACACCACCGCCTCAGCATCATCCTGCACCACGCCCCGGCCCGCCTCGTACATGATTCCGAGATTGACCTCCGCCAAGGCATCACCCTGCGCTGCCGCCCGGTGGAACCAGGCTACCGCCTCCGCCTCGTCCTGTGGGACACCGCGGCCGTTCGCATACATGAGCCCGATTCTGAACTGCGCGTGGACCACGCCCTGTTCGGCGGCACGCCGGTACCACTGTGCCGCTTCGCCCTCCTCGGCACTCAACCGTCCCAATTCAACCTGCGCATCCCAATCGCCCTGCTGCGCACGTGCATACAGGGCAGCAAGCGTTCTCTCCTCGGACGTCGGCGCGCACGCCGCCGTGCTCAGAACGACCACTCCCGCAGCACACAGTGTGAGGTGCCAGCCAGTTGTAGTGAAACCGGTCATAAAGCTCTGTCGCACCAGCTCGATGAGTGCGTAGGTATCAATCCTACCGGTGACTGTGATGTAGGGCAACATAGTGGGATTCGAACTAGATGTGCACACATTCTCCTTTAACGCATCAAGCATAGGGGACGTTCGACGCAAGGTGCGGCCCGCGATGAACACGAAGGATTACGTGAAACTCTGGTCGTCCGCGGAATACATCTATGTGGCGTTTGATCGTGTCTTGATGAGCATGGCTGCGCAGCGAGCATGGTAACGGCGGGTGTCCTTTTTGATAGGTCTTTATAATTGAGGTCAGCTGTGTCTCAGATGATGAGAGCTACGACATGTTTCCGGCGATCACGTGGGCAGTGAATAAAGTTTGAGAACTGGTGAATCATGAAGACGACGTGTCGCGGATATTAGGAATGTCGTATTGAGGTTTTGGTCAGGGTGACATCGATGCCGTGGTTTGTTCGAGATGGGCGAGTGTTTGCTCTGTGTATGAGCCGGCTGGGCTAAGCGGCACTGTGCATTTGTTGTGAGTCGATAAGGCGGTGTCGATAGTTCTACCATGCGTGCCGAAGTTCGCACTCACTGTTGGAATCGTGCGAACATGCGCCGATCACTCGGGACACTCTCGATAGCCGTTGCCACTACGTCCGCTGTTCTCTTGTAAGAGGGGTGGCACCGTTCTGAGATGAGCTCTGAGGTCGACGTATTGGCTGGACTATTTAAGAAGCTTGCCGTCAGTGTTTGGCCTGGGCGAATTCCGTTCGTACTGCTGCTGGCTATTGCGGGCTGCTGCGCCACAATTCTGCACACACGCGTCTATACGGACTTCGAACGAGTACGAGTTCGTGTAGTTACCACGGAACGTGCGTCCTCGCAGCAGGTCGTGGTTATCTCGCTTCCAGATCTCCCCGGCCTTGCTGAGTTCCCCACGGCTGTTGTCATGAGATTGGAAAACAGGGAACTCGTTGACCGGATGCTCACATTTTCTGTCAATGGTATAGAACTCGGCGATTACGTACTGAGGGCCACAGGGCATGCGCGTGTTGATCTTCGTGCCCCGATAAACCCGGTGTGGGTGCGTGGAGATCTTCTGCGAATTGAAGCTGACGGTGATGGGTGGTTACTGCATAGTCTGGAGCTTGCGAATATCCACGGATTTTCATCTGGGGCATTTAGCTTTGTAATTACACCGTCGGACACTGAGCGCTACGAGTCTGTTTCGGGCACCGCGGCCTTGGTGCTGTTCGGTGCATTGTTGCTTTGCTCGCTTCCGCTACTCAGGCTTGGTAGTAGGAAAAGTTTCCGTGTGAGTCAGATTGTCATAGTCACTCTCGTGCTTGGTTTCTTTGCCATAACCCTCATGGCTACTGCGGTTTCTGATTACAAGGTGTTGCTGTCGGCGCAAGCGTTCTGGATCTGTGTGGCCGCAGTATATTTTCCTGTCATTCCTCGATTGTATGTGCTGATTGTGGGTCTAATCACCAGTCACGCATCCGGAACCGCGGAACGGCTCTACCATGTGCAACGTGCCATTTGGAAGTACGTTGTCTCGGTCAAGATTAAGAGTTTCTACCTAGGTGCGGTCGCTATCTTTCTCGTTTCGATCGGTGGTTTCTATTCGCACGAAACAGGGTTCACGTCCCTAATCGTGTTCGGAAGTGAGTTTCAAGACCGAGCACTACCCGTGGTGCGCTCTGAATCGCTTCATGTCAATGAGGGAACGGGTTACGACGGACAGTTCTACGCACAGCTTGCCATTGATCCATTCCTTCGCGATCCGGCGATCGAATCGGCGCTTGATAGTTTTCCGTATCGCTCACGCCGGATTCTCTTTTCGTGGACGGCTTTTCTTCTGGGTCTAGGTCAGCCTCCGTGGATCCTTCAGGCGTATGCGGTACAAAACATCATTTGTTGGTTAGCCCTAGCATTCGTGCTGCTTCGCTGGCTCCCACCCGTCGACTTTAAGAATTTTGTTCTCTGGTTCGGGTGCCTCTTTTGTCACGGGCTCATCTTTTCCGTTCGCGACTCACTCCTTGAAGGTCCTAGTCTGTTAATGCTTGCTTTAACGATTGTTGCTATTGAGGGTGGGCGGCGGTGGCTTGCAGTCTCGCTCATCGGGTTGTCCGGGCTCGGGCGTGCGACGAATTTGCTGTCGGTGGTGGGTTTGTTCAACACTCCGCGGAGGGGCGTCGTGCTCGTGACTCATACCGTAACGATTTGTCTCCCGCTGGCACTCTGGGTAGCTTATGTGCACTACTCCTATCCCGGTCTGTCGGTTAGCACTGGCACTGACAACTTCGGGGCGCCGTTCTCGGGTTTGGTGGAGAAGTTGTCGGTTACGCTGACCGCACTTCGTACCGAAGGCTGGGCGTCCTATGCTCGTTTTAGCTTGTTAGCGCTAGTGAGTCTAACGACGCAAGCGGTCGTGCTTACGTTTTTGGCCGACTGGCGTTCACCGTGGTGGCGGGTTGGAATGACCTATGGTGTTCTCATGGTCGTTCTGGGATCTGCTGTTTGGGCTGGCTCGACAATCGCCGCCACACGCGTGCTCCTACCCATGACCTGCGCCTTCAATATCCTCTTACCTCGAAATCAGGCATTCTGGCCACTTGCCGTTCTGGGCAACCTGACGGTTGTGCACGGGCTCGAAGCTTTACGTGTTCCGTTTGTGTGGGAGCATCTGTGAGCAGAATGTTTTTCAACGTTGATTTGCTAGGAATTGCGCTGTGAAGGGGGTTCGTTGTTGAGCGTTGAAGTTGCTGTCTGGCAAGACTTTAAATTGGATCACGGGTTAATGGTCGACTGACGAGTGGCGCTACGAACGCGGCGGAATCAGCTGCCGAAACGCAGAAACTCTGTCGACAGTGTCTTAGGGTCGTCATTGAGTATTGCGGTGGCGTGTGCCACTTCACCGACAATGGTTAGACCTCAAGACCGTCCGGAAGTTGATCAGTACGTGGTGCTACGTTAACATCCGCAAGACTTGTTCGGGTGCAGGTGACGCGTCGAAGCAAGTGATGGTCGTGTGAAAGGTCTGAACTTGAATACTGGGCCGCAACCGGGCATGGATGCTCAGAATCTTGACGTATGACGGTACCGACACTGCTCGACTGGCCCATCACATAAACGTAACGCACGGTGTTTTGGCTCATTTCATCGGCAGAGACTCCCGGTTCCGCGGGAACGTATGTCTGGGGCGTGCGACGGTCGTCGAAATCTATTTTGAGATTTTCTGGAAGAGCGTGTTGTCTCGTTTTAGCCGGCGCGAGACCTTCGCGGCAGCGTAACGGATGGGTGTTAACCGAAGCATGAACCGCCGTCGTCGGCAACGAGCTGAGTGAAGATGCGTTTGGTGAGACGAGCATGGAGACTTTTGTGGCGCGAGGCAGGGGCGTTGCTCCTGATCTGGATGGTGATCGCTGGCGACGCGCTTGCGCAACCGGTTGCATCAGAGCGGATCGTCGCCCATATCGGACTCGGATGGCGTCCAGCCTCGAGAACGTTTGCTGGGAGCACACCATTCCGTCTCTTCTTGGAGGAAGGCGCGTTACAGACAGATTACCGTATCGAAGGTGGTGGCCTCCTCGGCGGAGGTGTCTCCTTTCGGGTATGGCGGAATCTGTCGCTCGGTGTGGACGTTTCGAGTTATCGTGCCATCCACCCGGCTGCGATTGACGCACAGGTGCCGCATCCGTTGTTCTTCGATTACCCTCGGCGAATCAGTGGGGTGGTCGGGGGATTGCAACGGCGAGAACGTGCGGGACACCTGCGTGGAATCTGGACGACCCAAATTACCGACTGGCTGGCGATTTCATTTTCTGGCGGACCGAGTGTAATCGACGCTGCTCAGGAGTTCGTCACGGAACTCGAGTATGTGGAAGGTGCGTTTCCATACACCGAATTAAACTTTGCCGGTCACACCATTGATGCACAGTCGGCAAAAACGGCGGCCATCAATGGTGGTATTGGTCTTGACTTGTTGAATCTACACAGACTCGACTCCCTGCGGCGCTACCAAATAATGGAACACATCGGGTTTGGTGTACTGCTTCGTTATGTCCGTGGCTCGGTGGACATGACGGTTGGCGATAGAGGACCGCTAAACGTCGACCTCGGCGGCCTTCAATTGACCGCCGGTCTTCGGATTCGTTTCTGATCTCAGGGGTAAAGTTTTATATAACTCATAACACTTTCGGACCACGGTACTTAGGTCAACGATGACGGTAGATGTTCTAGATCGGCGTTCGTTTCTACGTGTTGGCACGCTTGGTCTGGCAGGAGCAATGAGGGAAAGGCTACGTGCACAGACCTTAGACAAGGCAATATTGTCACCGTATGTTGCCGACGTGAACGGGGACGGACAGCTAGACGCCATCGACAAGCAACTGATGCAATATGCGCGCTTTACATCGCGAGGGTTCTCACTTGAACCCAGCGCGGGATTTGATTATCGGGCTGACGTGTTGGCGCGTGGTGAGGTCAATGAATTATCGGTCGATGCGGTGCTACGTACGATCGATTCGTTGGGCCCACGTGCATTGGTTAGCGATCCACGTCCAATCACGGTGGCATGGCATTACGGGTGGCATCACAGACTAACCCGAGCTCCACCACAGCAAACAGTACGGTATCTGGATGGCGACTACCTGTCGAACGACCCTTTAGTGGAGGAAACGTTTAACCGACTGAAGAATGAGTTTGGGATAACAGTCGATGCCGTGAGCTGGATACCAGCACGAATGGATACTAGTTCTCTGTTGTCGAACTACAGGGCCGGATATTTCAAGGCGTCGAACACAGCAACACGACATGTCGCGTTGTTATACGAGAATACTGAAGCGTTACCTGGAATTGGTGGCCGCATTGATTTTCGGTCACCAGGGATCCGCAACCTGCTTGTGTCGGATTTCGAGGGTATGGCACGCACCCTGGTCGAAGCACGCGACGTGTACCCAACACGTGTATTCCTACTTAGTGGTCGTCCCGTGATCTTCATTTATGGCTCACATACGTGGGGACTGACCGCTACAGATGTTATTGAATTCGAACGGATGACTAGTACTATTGACGACGCACGGCAGGCATTCAAAGCCGTGTACGGGAACTTTCCATATCTAGTTGGAGAAGAGTTGCTTCAGATGGCATCCAGCGAGATCCCATCAGCGGACCGTGTGAACCGTGCTATTAATTTCGATGCGATCTTTTCCTATCATGCTGCGAATTTGAAACCGACGGCTCCGTCGTTCGCGGTAAACCCGGCGTATACCGCTTTTCAAAAGGTCCGTCTATCGCAGGCTGCCACGGCTATTCGTGGGCTTCGGAATCGTTTTACCGGAAGCAATCTCCTTCTTATTCCGAGTTTAGCTGGCGGCTTTGCGAAAGAGGGAATGCCTATCCTTAGAACGAGTAAGGATGCGTATGTCAGTTTTATGAAGTCGTTGGTCCGTTTTTACGCCGATGAGTACCTGCCCCAGGAATGGCCCGGCGCCGTCGGGAGTACCAGCATCCCGGCTCCGGTCTACACGGTAGGATCGTGGAATGAGGAATTTGAGGGACACGCAGTCTTCCCTGCGCAGTTCAATTTTGCTTTCGCCGATAGCAGGTACAGCGGATTCGACTTCGTCTTGGCACTCAAGGAAGTTTTCGGCTGGAACCACTATGCAGAACGGTCGATCGGTGAGTCTGTGCGATAAAGTTGAAAATACGGTCTGGGGTAGAAGGCACGGGAAATTGCCGGGACTCGGGCATTACAACGCTGGAACCAGACGAAGAATACGGTCGTCACCGGCAGCTGGCGTGCCGCGTCCGTCCGTATTGTTCGTAGCGATGTAGAGGGCGCCGTCAAGCCCCATCACGACGTCGCGTAACCGACCAAACCGACCAGAGAGGAGGCGCTCGTCGTACAGGACCCGACGAGGATCGGCCGGGTCGAGTCTGATCCGGTGTAGATGTTCACCGACGAGTGTGGCAAAGAATAGGTTATTCGTAAAGGTAGGGAATAACGAACCAGTGTAGAACGCAGCTCCTGACGGAGCGATCGAGGGTGAGTACAACTGGATGGGCGTCTCCATGCCTGGCCTTGTTAGCGGTCCTTCGATTACCGGCCACCCATAGTTGTTTCCACTGCTGATTACATTCAGTTCATCGTTGCCGATATTGCCGTGTTCGGTCGCCCAAAGATCGCCTGATATCGGATGCCACGCAAGACCCTGTGGATTACGATGACCATACGAAAAAATCGGCGACGCAAATGGATTGTCCGAAGGGACTGTTCCGTCCGCGTTTAGGCGAAAGATCTTCCCATTAAAGGCGGCCAGGTCCTGGGCGACCGACGTGCTGTTTGCGTCTCCTAGGGTCATGTACAGCTTGCCGTCTGGTCCAAACCGGACCCGCGCTCCATCGTGAATAACAGCGCCAATGGCGGCCTCGAACAGAACGATTCGCTCCGCCAGTGTGTTCTCTAACTCACGGTACCGGACCAAGCGGACAACCGGGTCCCGCTCCGGGGAGGAAGCCGTATAGACGAGGTATACATAACGGTTCTCGTTAAACTGAGGGTGCAGTGTTATGTCAAGAGCGCCTGCTTCTGACTGTGGGAAGACGTCAGACAGTATTAGCGCAGGTTTCGCTAACAGTACGGCGTTTTCGATGATTCGAATTCGACCCGGACGTTCGGTTACGAACAGGCGACCGTCTGGCGCAAACGACAACCCGCTTGGAGCTTCGAGGCCCGCCGCGATCACTTCGACCTTGAAATACGTGCCGTCGGCCGCGGTAAAAACGGTTTCGCCACCGTATCGAAAGGTTGCCCACACGGACCACGGACCGTAGAATCCGTTAAGCCCAGCGCGCACGCGCCACCGGTAACGGCGGCCGCTCACGAGGGTGCTCCGCAAGTGGTAACTAGTCGTGGCCGTCGTTGGTGTTACCGTGCCGGACTCCAATAGTGTCGCCATCCCATCGGCGGCGAACACCGAGATTTCATAGTGATGGTCGAATGTGCCGGATACGAACAACCCAGCTGCCGTGGTACTGGTCAGCACAGGAATGGGATTGTTGACGATTTCCTCATTGATGGGCCCCTGAGGAATAGGGGCAGTCACCTTGAGGCTAGGTTCTTGAGCTACTGTTGGTACATAGAGACGGATGTCAGTTAAGCTGGCCCGGCCTTCGTAGACATTAGTATAGGGGTCGCCGATTACAAGATAGTCAGGGTAGGAGGAACCGGCGGGCCACTGATCCGGCCAGGTCGTACTGCCGTGGGCGGCATTTTGTACAAGATCAGCATTGAAGCGCCCATCGTACTCGTTTGCGGAGTTGTTGTAGTGCCAAATTGGTACGTTGTTTACGATGAACGGGCGATGGAATCTAAGAGTCTTTTGGCCGACCCTGGTAAAGTTGCCACTGACTTCCAGTGTGTAACCGGTCGTGCTTCGTTCGATCGCGAAGATGTAAAACTCGTTCGGCATCAACTCCGGTTGGAGTTCGGCAGCGGAGGAGAGCTGCTGCTCCGCAGCTCCGCCTGAACAACTGGTCATGAACCATTGCGAGTTACCGGCCATATGACCGGAACGCGGTGTCCAGTACGGTAGCCCACTCATCCACATATTGACCGTGTTAAAACTGCTGTCGAGGTAATCGTAGTACTGGTTGTTACTCGAATTACAGATCCGCCCGCCGGTCCCACTGCTTACTCTGTCGGGGTGTTGGGAGAAGGCATCAATCAGCACCTTCCGGTGGTAGTGCCAGAAATGGTTGTTCCGCGGCGCCGGATTGGCTACGTCCACAATGGATAGAAAGTGGAACCCGTTGTAGCCAAGTGGCCCCTTACGCACGTCCTGCCACTCGCAATACGGCACCGACGCGTCCCCGGTCCAGCCCTGACTGCTCGACCCTTCCCCCCAAGGGTGCTGCGTTTTGCACCCGACGTTGCCGTAGCCGTTGTGCCGGCCGTCGTAATCGAGAGATCCGTTACGCTTACCACCAAAGTCGATAGTCTTTAGTTTGTACTCGACGCGGTACTGAGATGGCAGCTTGTTCGTCGATCTGAAGATTGCCCCGCCGGTATGGTCAGGCACGTCCAATACGGCCACATACTCGCCACCCTCAAAGTGGGTGCTAATTGACGGCGGAGCTTCTATTAGACCGTCCTTGTTCCAATCCCGCGCGGAGAGGGAAACTGTTAACCATCCGTCCTCACCGACCGTGAACTCCTTACGATAGGTTGCAAAGGAACTGAAAGCACTGTTCCAGACTGGACCGTAGTCATTCACATGCCAAAGGCCGTGGTCATCCATGATGGTATCGAAGGGGTTGCTGTAATTCTCTCGGATCCATGGTGCGGTTGCTCCGTTCAACGGCGTGGAAAAGTCTTCGGCGTACAACAAGGTCCAGGGGGATACCAACCGCCGCACTGGAGTCTCAGTCGGTAGTATCGGCGTGGTGTTTTCACTGGTCTCTTCATTTGTTAATGACTGGCCTGTCCGGATGAGTATTTTGTCCTTGGAGAGTTGGCCCACCAGCGGAACGCAAAGAGAGCCGATGAGGATGGTCGCCAACACGATAGATCGCGCGTGGTAAACCGTTACGCGTGTTTCAGCTTTCACACTCGTATCCTACGCGGTCGGGTACACTACCATCGAATTCAGAGGGTCCAGTACTTATCGGTGTCTGTTTCGGGCAACACGTTCCAAGCGAAGGCATAAGGGGTCTCCATTCTCGAGTGGCAGCACTCCACCTTGCTATGGTCGGAACCAAACAGGCGACTTGCGCATCCGTACAACAGTTTGTTGGAGATCATATTCGGATGGATACGGAGTTGCGCATTTGTGTCTAGGATGAACTTGAATCAGGTTAGATAATCCCGATCTTAGAATCAGAGAACAGAATCAGGAAAGGACGTTTCAACGATAGCTGCCCTATGGAAAAGGTCGCTATTGCATTGGAAGTGGGCCTCAGCGACGGCCAGCAGGGAGTCGTAGCACG
>Ga0310342_100000663_pt1 | contig 19925 bp, 15 predicted proteins | sample S15DNA20500_MG_FD_206155 | JGI IMG/M metagenome (GOLD analysis project Ga0310342, IMG submission 206155) | Marine microbial communities from station ALOHA, North Pacific Subtropical Gyre - S1503-DNA-20-500_MG | ecosystem: Environmental > Aquatic > Marine > Oceanic | place: Pacific Ocean: North...
GTCGCGCTGGGCGAGGCCTTCGATGCCCGTCTGGTCGGCAGCCATGTCTACGCGGCCAAGCTGCACGATGTGCGCTTCAAGCAGATGGAGTTCACGCTTCCTGAGGAATACAAGGAAGAGACTGAGTTGGAGAAGCAGCGCAAGATTCATGATGCGCTCATTGCTCGGGGTCTTCACCTCATCTCCGATTCCTATCTGGACCAGATGGCTGTGCTGACCGAGGCGAAGGGGATTGACTTTGAGCGGAAGCACTTCGACGGTCGGAACTTCGAGGCCCTGGTCGGGGACATCCAGGAGGATGACTACGATCTGGTGGTGCTCGGTGCGCTCGGACAGGGTGCGGTGCGCGATAGCCAGGTCGGCAGCGTCTGCGAGCGCATTTTGCGCCGCACGGCAGTCGACACGCTGATCATCCGGAACACCGAGGTGGCAGGGTTTGATGACGCAGGCCACATCGCTGTGGCCCTGGACGGCTCTCCGCAGGCGTATGGCGCGCTGCAGGGTGCGCTGGCACTCGGCGCCAAGACGGGCAAGGACATCGAGATCGTCACCGTGGTGGCGGAGGGTGCTGCAGATGCGGAACTTCTCGCGCAGCATCTGGCGGCGGCGGTCAAGCTGGCGCAGGCGTCGGGCGCCAACGCGACAGGCCAGACCCTCATCGGGGAGCCTGTGGCTGCGCTTCTGGCCTATGCCCAGGAGAACAACCCGTGGGCGATGGCCCTGGGGCGTCTGGGCATCGACACGCTGGCCGAGGACGAGATTGCCATTGGCAGCACCACGGACAACCTGCTCCGGGTGTCGCCGTGCAACCTGTTGGTCGCGAGTCAGGTGTGGACGCCCTCGGCATCGACCGAGACCAGCACCGCGGCGACGGCCAAGTAGTCCGTCAGGACGGAAAGAATCGGGGCGGCCTTCGGGCCGCCCTTTCTTGTGCTCAGGTCCCCAGTCCGCCGGGCCGCTGGTTGATGATCAACTGCACATCGAGGAGCAGGCGTTCAATCGTCTCTTCGTCGTTCACGTCGTAGAAGCCTCGGATCTGCATCCGATCGTCGACCAACACGAAGTGCGAGCCATGGAACAGCGCCTCGGGCACGTCGGCCTCGGCAGCGGTTCCCATCGCGGTCTTCATGCCCTCGACCACGGTGGTTCGGACATCGGCGACGGGACCGGTCAGGAAATGCCAGTACCAGGGGTTGGCGGAGTAGCGTCGGGCGTACTCGTCCAGGCGCGCTGGAGTGTCGTACGCAGGGTCCACCGAGAAGCTGACGAGCTGAATCCCGGTGGCGGCCTTGTTGGTTCGTTTCTGGAGCGTAGACATCTCTTCGGAGAACACCGGGCAGATCGTCGTGCAGCGGGTGAAGATGAAGTTGGCCACCCAGATCTTGCCGGCAAGCTGCTCACTTCCGTATGGCTCATTGCTCTGGTCCGTGAACTCGAAGGGTGGAACGACCGCGAGCACTGGCGGAGGATTCGGCACCTCGGTGGCCATGGCGCGAAGGATGTTGCCGACAAAGATGAATCCCACCAGGGCGATCCAGAATGCGGGGGTTCCTACGAGACGCTTCAGCAGGTTTTCGGGGGCGGAGGTATCCATAGGGCCGGTGTATCTTTTGGTGTGCCGCTCAGCAATCCCGGGTGCTGCGTACAGGTGGTTCTGCCTGGGCCTCCTGCCCCGAGGTGCCTCGAGTGTGGGTAGGCCCGGAGCGCCCAGGCATTCCAGGGTGGATGAGGGTGCGCGACTGCGCGTCTCCAGACTGGCCTCCCGGGGGTTTACCGGGTGGCCCCGGTGGAAGACTATTCAGTATGTCTCTGATCTTTGGCCGGTTTGGTGGTGTGAAACGACGCCGATCTGGCCTGCACGTAAGCTGTTGAATTTACGGGATGCTTGTCGGCTTCAGTGGTGGTGTGGGGCCCTTGCAGAAGGGGTGTGCCCATGGTACAAGTCTCCACCCTTTGAAGGGACGAAGCTGCGAGGATCGATCCATGAGCGCGCACGCTGAAGCTGGCCATCACGACCACGACCATCATTACGAGCGGCCCTTTGACCAGTGGCCCGATGATGCCCATACCGGGCATGCCTCGATGGGCAAGCTCGGGATGTGGATTTTTCTGCTCTCGGATGCAATGACATTTGCGGGCTTTCTCCTTGCCTATGGCATCCTCCGGGGCGGCGCCGACCAGTGGGTCGGAACGGTGATCAATGAGCCCCAGGAGTTCGGCATCAACTTCACCGCTGGGCTGACCTTCCTGCTCATCTGCAGCAGTGTGTCCATGGTCATGGCCTATGCTGCCTGTGTAGAGGGCAACCGCAAGCGCACAGTGCAGTGGCTGCTCGTCACCATCCTGGGCGGAGTGCTCTTCTTGTGTGGCCAGGCCCAGGAGTACTTCGGTACCTTTGAGTTCATCTTCCACCACAAGGGTCTCATCCACGACGGCCTCATCTTTGGTGAGTCCCATCGGGCGACCACGTTCTACTTGATCACGAGCTTCCATGGCATGCACGTGTTCTCGGGAACGCTGTACCTGATCATCATCTGCTACCGGACGTGGAAGGGCAAGTACGACGGTGGCAACTACAACCACATCGAGATGTGTGGCTTGTTCTGGCACTTCGTGGACCTCATCTGGATCCTTGTGTTCACCTTTATCTACCTCATCCCGGCCTGAGGGAGGGCGCCATGTCACAAGACCACGACCAAGCGCACATCACCGACACCAGCCGGGTCCATGTCGACCGGAAGGAGTACTGGTTCATCTTCCTGATGCTCTTTATTCTCACCGTCCTCGAGGTCGGTGTGGTGTTTGTGGAAGGGATCTCGAAGGGCCATATTGTGGCGGTGTTGACCATCATGGCCCTGGTCAAGGCGGCCCTGGTCGGCCTGTTCTTCATGCACCTCAATCATGAGACCAAGATCGTCCGCTGGGGTGTCATTCTGCCCCTGATGGTGCCCTTCTTCTATGCAGCAGTGCTCATCGCGGATGCCATCGTGAGGCTCGCCTGATGGCGCGACTGTGGACCACCGCTCTTCTTGTGGGTGCGTTCATCGCACTCCTGTGGCCAGGCCCGGCACTGGCTTGTCCCTACTGCGTCACCCAGAACCAGGATGCAGGTCTCACCGGAGTCATGCTCCTGGGCGCCATGATCGCGCTGCCCTTTGTCATTTTTGTCGTCGTCGTTCCAGCGCTCCGGCGTGCCGCCGCTGAGGACACACACCTGTTCCCCTCGGACTCCGAGTAGAACCCATGAACATACTCAAGCGCCTCAAGTACTCCATCGATCGCATGATCGCTGTGGTTGTGCTCCTCGGTTTCTCGCCCACGGTTTTCGCGGAGGTGGAGAAGGAGACTGGCTACAACATGCCCAGGGATGTGTCCGAAGAGGGCCATCGCATCACCTGGTTGATCGAAATCACCATGTGGTTCCTGGTGGTTCTCTTCATCCTGATGATCATCTGGATGGCCATCGCCATGTTCAAGCATGGTGAGAACCATGAGGCACAGTACGACCACGGCGATGCCAAGAAGCAGGTGGCCATCGCGCTGACCATCTCCACGGTCATCTTCGTGATCGTGGATGGCAATCTCTATGTCAATGCCATGATCGACCTGGATGAGGTCTTCTGGAACTTCAAGGACATCGACTGTGATCCCAAGGAAGACGAGACCTGCAAGACGGTGAAGATCGAGATCAACGCGCACCAGTGGGCCTGGGATGCCAGGTACGCGGGTGAGGACAAGGTGTTCAACACTCCGGATGACATTGTCACCTTGAATGACCTCTACGTTCCGGTGGGCCAGCCCGTCTATGTGCAGCTGGGGAGCACCGATGTCATCCACTCCTTCAACCTGCCGAACTTCCGAGTGAAGCAGGATGCCGTTCCAGGAAACATCACACCCCTTCGGTTCCAGGCCAAGAAGACCGGTGAGTTTGACATTGGGTGCGCGGAGCACTGCGGTGCCTTCCACTACAAGATGAAGGGCAAGCTGACGGTGCTGAGCGTGGAGGACTACAAGGACTGGGCGCAACAGGCCTCCAGGAGCTCTGCGGTCGCATTCAACGCGGATGACAACGCGGATGCCCGCTGGGGCTGGCCGTGGGTCCGCTATTCCACGTCTGGCCAGAAGCTGGAATCGGAACAGTCCGTCACGGATGCTGACGCGAAGGGAGGCGAGTAGGTCATGGGCATTCAAGCTGAGTACCAGGATCTCCAACCGGTCCACCACACACCGACGAAGTTCTTCTACAAGTACCTCTGGTCTACGGATCACAAGGTCATTGCTCGCCAGTTTCTCTGGGGCGGCCTCATCTTCCTGGCCTTGGGTGGCCTGCAGGCCATGTTCATTCGCTGGCAGTGGGCCTTCCCCGGGGAGCCTGTGCCTGTCCTGGGAGAGATCTTCTTTGGCGATTCCGGTGGTGTCATCACCCCGGGCCACTACACCAGCCTGTTCACCTCGCATGGTCTGATCATGATCTTCTGGGCGATCACGCCCTTGATGATCGGTGCGTTTGGCAATCTCACCATTCCGCTACTCATCGGCGCCAGAGACATGGCCTTCCCGCGTCTGAACGCGGCGAGTTTCTGGACCTGGGCGCTCTCTGGCGTGATGGTGCTCACCAGCTTCATGGTGCCCTACGGCACGGCGGCTGGAGGCTGGACGACCTATCCGCCGGTGTCCGGAAATGTGGGCAGTCCCGGTTGGGGTCAGAGCTTGTTTGTCCTGGCGCTCTTTACGACGGGTACGGCGACCATCATGGGCGCCATCAACTACACCACGACGACCATTCGGCTTCGTGCGCCGGGCATGACCTGGATGCGCATGCCGCTCACGGTCTGGGGCCAGTTCCTTACCGCGGCGCTGAACGTGCTGTTCGTGCCCGTGCTCGCGGCTGCGGGCATCCTGCTGCTGCTCGACCGGTGGTTTGGTACCAGCTTCTATGTGGCAGGCGCGCTCTCAGGTGGTGCGGCTGGGGACCCGATCCTCTTCCAGCACCTGTTCTGGATCTTCGGGCATCCGGAGGTCTACATCCTGATCCTGCCGGCCTGGGGTTTTGTGGGCGACTTCGTCTCCTACTTCTCCCGGAAGCCGCACTACTGGTACAAGGGCAGCGTGTACTCCATGACGGCGGTGACCATCCTCTCCGCCGTGGTCTACGGCCACCACATGTACACGACGGGCATGTCGCCGCTCCTGGGCAAGAGCTTCATGCTGCTCACGCTCATCATCAGCGTGCCGGCAGAGCTCCTCTTCCTGAACTGGCTGCACACCATGTACCACGGGTCCATGCGAAAGACGGTGCCGATGCTGTTCGCGTTGGGCACAATTTTCGTCTTCGGATCGGGCGGGCTCACCGGCCTGCCGCTGGCGACCATCTCTACAGATCTGTACCTGCACGCGACCATGTTCGTGGTCGGGCACTTCCACCTGACCATGGCATCGGCGGCCTTCCTCGGTACCTTCGGGGCCATCTACTACTGGATGCCCAAGCTGTTCGGTACCCTGGCCAATGAGCGCCTGGCCAAGTGGCACTTCTGGTTCAGCTTCATCGGCCTCAATGGCGTCTTCATCGGTCAGCTGATCTCCGGCTATGCGGGGCAGCCCCGTCGTCTCTACGATCCCTTCCAGTACGCGTTCACCGAGCACTTGCTGGGGATCAACCAGATCACGAGCTATTTTGCCTTCTTCCTGGCATTTGGGCAGATCTTCTTTGTGATCAACTGGTTCAAGTGCGTCTTCGGGAAGAAGGGTGCGTGTCCGGACAACCCATGGGGTGTGGGCACGCTGGAGTGGACGGTGTCCAATCCGCCGCCCGTGTACAACTTCGCGGAGATCCCCACTGTGTACCGAGGCCCCTACGAGCTCTCGAACCCTGAGGTCAAGGAAGTCCTGGGCCGAGACTGGCTGGGGCAGGCCGAGATCTGGCCGCCGGAACCGGAAGCGCCTTTTGAGCAGTCTGAGTCTGAGGCCAGCAAGTAGACCGACACATGACGGACGGAGACGAGCAACCAAGCATGGGAACCGCAGTCGCCCAGAAGAGCCACATCTTGTCGCCGCAGGCGGAGCGGTCAGCGCACGCGACCGGCAAGGTGGGGATGATCCTCTTCCTGGCCTCCTGGGCCATGATGTTCGGTGCGCTGTTCTATAGCTACGGCATCCTTCGGGCCCGTGCACCGATGTGGCCCCCGTCGGGTGTGCCGGAGGCGCCGCTGGTGGTGCCGGCCATCATCACCGTGATGATCATCGCCAGCAGTGTGATGCTCGAACAGGGGCGGAAGGCCCTGACCGCAGGGAACCTGCACCTGTTTCAGCGCATGTTGATTGGTGCAGTGGTGCTGGGCGTGCTCTTTCTGACGCTGCAGTCCCAGGTCTGGATGGATCTCTGGACCGCGGGCCTTCGGATCGACACTGCGGGTCGCTTTGGCTCCATCTTCTACTTCCTGACCATCTTCCATGCGATTCATGTGGTGGTCGGCCTGTGCATCCTCAGCTGGATGCTTCGGACCGTCCCTCGGCTGGACACCCCCATCGCTCGGTATGCCCGGGCTCAGTATGCGGCGTGGTTCTGGCACTTTGTGTCCATCGTCTGGTTGATCATCTTTCCGCTTGTCTACGTGTACTGAACCCGAGGCTTCTCATGCTCGCTCGTACCGCGCTCTCTTTTTTCCTCACCACGACCCTCTTGTCGCTGACCAGCTGCAAGGATCCGGTGGCGCTAGAGGAGCCAATCACTCAAGCCCAGACCCTGGGCGGCCAGTCGATCTCAGCTGCGACGCTGAGCAATGGTCGCCAGATGTATGTGCGTCACTGCCGGGCCTGCCATGGCTTCAAGGGAGACGGCCGTGGTCCGTCGTCGCCGGGCCTTCGCCCAGCACCACGGGATCTGCGGTTGGCCACATACAAATTCACCCGGATGGAGGACGGTACGGAGCTTCCCACGGATGCGGCGTTGACCGAGATCGTGTCTCAAGGACTGCATGGCACGGCCATGCTGCCCTGGGGTGATATTCAGGAAGACGCCCTCTCGGACATCATCCACTACATCAAGACATTCTCACCTCCAGATGAGGGCTGGCGGGATCCGGATAAAGAGGTGGTCGCGCCGATTGCCATCTCCGAGGACCCGTGGAAGGGCAAGGATGAAGATGCCATCAAGTTGGGCCGCAAGGTCTTCCATGGCAAGGCGAAATGCCAGAGCTGTCATCCGGCCTATGTCACCAAGAAGAAGCAGTGGGAGTTCTTGACGGCCTACGCGGATGATCCCAGAGACGCGCTCCGGGATGACATGTACCAGCCCATCAAGCAGGAGTCGGCGGTGTACATGGTGGAGGACAAAGCGCAGTGGCAGAAGCCGCCGGACTACACCTGGGACCCCGTTCGTACACTCAGCGGCTCCACGGACACCAAGCGAGATCTCTACCGGGTCATCGGTGCTGGTGTGAACGGCACGGCGATGACGGGCTGGAAGGGAACGGCCTTGAAAGAGGATGAGCTGTGGGCCGTGGCCTACTATGTGGATTCCCTCGTGGCCAAGCGGGGTACGCCGGCGGCCAAGAAGCTGAGAGATCGGCTGAACAACCAGGAATCCTGGGCGCCTCCAGCACCGGCGCCAGAGGTTCCGGAAGAAGCCGAGGCCGAGGCGGTTAAGGCCGACGGCTGATCGCACGACGAGCGCCGATCCGTTAGGAAGGCTCCCGCCGTGAGGCGAGGGCTCGAAAGGAACGGAGGGTGGGATGTACAGCAACGTTCATGTGGCGCTGGATGGCACGGATCACAGCAAGGAAGCGGCTCGCTTTGGGCTGGAGCTCGCCGGCGGGCTCGGGGCCAAGCTGACCGCAGTTCATGTGCGTGCGCACAGTCGAATTCAGCGCCGTCTTGAGCGCCTGCAGCAGACGCTCCCGGATGCCAATGAGCCGACCGCTGAAGTGGACCAGAATGGCACCAGGGTCCGAACAGGTTGGCTGGCCGATGAGGCGGACGATGCGGGGATATCCTTTGGGTCAGAGCGGCTCGAGGGTACGCCTCACCAAGCCCTGCTTGGCTACATGGCGCCCGCAGAGGAGGATCTCCTCATCATGGGTGCCTGGGGCTCGTCGGCTGGGGCCGGTGCCCGGATCGGCAGTGTGACGGAGCGCTTCCTCAGGAAGTGCCAGACCGACACCCTGATCATCAAGAATCCGGCCGCGCTGGCCGTGGGGGATGGCGCCTACCTCGGAGAGGAGGGCTCCATTCTCGTCTGCATCGACGGGTCGCCTCGAAGCTATGCGGGCCTGAACACGGCCATCGAATTGGCCGCCAAGTTCAATCGCCGGGTGGAGGCGGTGGGTGTGTATGACCCCTACCTTCACTACACGCTGTTCAACGGCATTGTCGATGTGCTCTCAGACAAGGCCGCCAAGGTCTTCAAGTTTGCCGACCAGGAGAAGCTCCACGAGGAGATCATCGACACGGGGCTGGCCAAGATCTACCAGGCCCACCTGGATGTGGCGCGGAAGGTAGCGGAGGAGCGCGGCGTGCAGATTCGTACCGTGCTTCTGGACGGCAAGGCGTACGAGAAGATCCTCCAGTATGTCCGGAAGACGAACCCAGCGCTTCTTGTGATGGGACGTATCGGGGTGCATTCCTCGGATGACATGGACATCGGTGCCACCTCAGAGAACCTCCTGCGCGCAGCGCCCTGCAACGTGCTGATCACCAGCCAGAAGTACACGCCACCGGTGGATGTGCAGGCGGCGGAGTCTGTGCAGTGGACCCCCGCGGCGCTCACCAAGATGTCTCGGGTGCCGGGCTTTGTGAAGGGTGTGGCGACCACCGCTGTCATCCGCTGGGCCATCGAGCGCGGTCACTCGGTGATTACCGCAGGAGTCATCAATGATGCGATGGGAGATCTCCTGCCACCCGGTGCGGCCCAGGCCATGGGCTATGTCGCCGAGGAGATGGCGAAGAATGTCGATGACTACACCTTCGGCAAGACTTTCCTGTGTCCCGAGTGCGGCTATGCGGCCAAGGACTTCGAGCCCAAGAAATGTCCGGTCTGCAAGACGGATGGCGCCGAGTTCCAGATGATCGACCGGGCCGTCATCGAAGAGGCTGGCGAGCTGGAGAAGGGGGACCTTGTCGAGGAAGAGACCTTTGATGGCAAGAAGCTGACCTGGACGATGGAGGCCAAGCAGTGTCTGGCCCGCGTGCCCAAGGGCTATGACCGTCGCCGCACCAAGGCGCGGATCGAGAAGACCGCTCGGGTCCGTGGCATCGAGATGATCACCAAGAGCTTCGCCATCGACATGATCGAGCAGGACATGGCAGAGAACTCCTACCTCTCCGATGCCGGAGAAGTGCTCAAGGTGGAGATCAAGCAAGACGAGAAGCCGGACGATGAGACGGCCCTGGAACGGGAAAACTCCACCTGGCAGTGGACGGATGCCGCCTGGAAGCGAATCAGTCGGGTGCCAGCGGGCTTCATGCGCGACATGACGCGGGAGCGAGTGGAGCAGTTTGCTGCTGCGGCCGCGGCCACGCACATCGATCTGGAGCGCTGTGAGACCGGCATCGCTGAAGGCCGGAAGATGATGGCCGAGATGCTCGGGTCCTACTCCAGCGGTGACGCGGATCAGAACGTGCTTCGGGACGCCATCGATACACTGCCCGGGTACAAGGAGGCCGGCGCCAAGGCGGAAGAGGCATCGCCGACATCGACAGAACCGGTCGAGACGCCCGCACAAGCCGAGGAAGCCCAGTGCCCCGTGCCTCAGAGTGCCATCGAAGCGATGAAGGGCAAGCCTGCAGAGGACTCTGCCTGCCCGGCTGCCGGGATGATCGGTGAGGACGGCAAGATCGCCTGGACCGAGGGCGCGGACGTGAAGGTCGAGGAAGCCAAGGATCGCGTGGTTGAGGCCGGCAAGTTCGATGCGGATCGGGCGGAGGCGCTCACCCGGGGTGTGGCGGAGGAGCGTGGAAAGGAGAAGCGCATGCTCTCCATCAACGCGGCCTTCATGGCCAAGCTGGGCAAGCAGCTGGGCTACGGCCACCCGCTCGCGCAGGTCACATCCGAGCACAAGTTCGAGTGGACTCCGGAGGCGGAGGCCCGTCTCGAGGAAGTTCCGGAGTTCTGTCGAGAAATGTCTCGCTGGCGAGTCGAGTGGACCGCGGTGAAGCTCGACCTCGGGCGCGTGATCACCCCCGAGATCATGGACAAGAAATATGAGCTGTGGGGAGAGGTCTCCGACGCGTACATGGAGCGCGAGGGCAAGCGGATGGATTGGGCACCTGAGGCCTGGACCCGGGTGGAAAACATTCCCTCTTTTGTGCTGGGCCAGGTGCTCGAGAGCGTCGAAGGCAATGCTCGCCGGTGGGGACACGAGACGGTTACCACCGAGGTCCTCGACAAGGTGATCGACAAGTGGATCGATACCGGTGATTTCCACGAGGCCCAGTACGGCTACAAATAGGGAGAGATCATGAAGGCACCCATTCGCGTCGCTGTCACCGGCGCTGCAGGCAACATCGGATACGCGCTGCTGTTCAGGTTGGCTTCGGGAAGTTGCTTTGGCGAGGACCAGCCGATCATCCTCCAGCTCCTGGAGATCCCACCAGGAATGGCGGCGCTCCAGGGCGTGGTGATGGAGCTGCAGGACGCTGCATTCCCGCTGGTGCACGGCATCACGATGTCGGATGATCCGGATGTCGCCTTCAAGGAGGCGGATGCCGCCTTCCTGGTGGGCAGTCGCCCTCGGTCCAAGGACATGGACAGGGCGGACCTGATCAAGGTCAACGGACCCATCTTCACCGGTCAAGGTGCCTCGCTCAACGCGGTGGCCTCCCGGGGTGTGAAGGTGTTGGTGGTGGGCAATCCCTGCAATACCAATGCGCTGATTGCGTGTCACTCCGCGCCAGACATTCCCAACACGCAGTTCCACGCGATGACGCGTCTGGACGAGAACCGAGCCAAGGCGCAGATCGCCAACAAGCTGGGGGTGACCTCCGGTCAGATCTGCCGCATGGCCATCTGGGGCAACCACTCCAACACGATGTTCCCCGACTTCTACCATGCTGCCGTGAACCGGACGTCGCTGATGGACCAGGTGGGCGAGGACTGGCTTCAGGGCGAATTCCTGCAGACGGTCTCCACCCGCGGCAAGGCGATCATCGTGGCCCGGGGTGCCTCGAGTGCAGCGAGCGCGGCGAGCGCGGCGGTCGACCATATGTCGACCTGGTGGCACGGAACCCCGGAGGGCGACTGGACCAGCATGGCGCTGCTCAGCGATGGCTCCTACGGCGTCCCGGAGGGGCTGATCTTCTCCTTCCCGTGTACGGTCGACAACGGTGTGGCCTCCATTGTGCAGGGAATCGAGCACAACGAGTACGCCCGGGACAGGATTCGGGCGACGGCCGATGAGCTCGCGTCAGAGCGAGCCGCGGTGGCGAATCTCCTGGGCTGAGGCCCGGCCGGGATCGTGACGCAGTGGGGCGTCTTCACCCCAATTTGACAAAATACACCCAGACATCTGCGGCAATTATGTCGCACTTCCGTCTCGGGTTGTGGCGACAGAGGCCTGAAACCTGGGTTACCTCGTATAGAGAGCGAGAGCCTGGGGTCGGCATGCTTCTTGCTCTAAATATATGGGGCGGAGCCCCCGAATAGGTCTGTGTGGAGAAGATATGAAGAACGCAACGATAATTCTTGGACTGCTGGCGCTGGGTTGCAGCGAGCAGAAATTTCACTCGATTGATGAGGGGGACGGCAGCGGCGGTCCTCAGATCCAGCTCGACCCATCTCTGCTGGACTACGGAACCTTGCGCGAGGGTGAGACCAAGACCAAGACGTTCGTGATCTCCAGCGTAGGGGACTCGGATCTGACTATCGAGGGCGTGGAATTCGCCGGTGAGGTGGCAGGCTTTACGCTCCTCACTACCGACCTGGAGGGCACGGTGCTCCCCACGGGTACCAGCACCTCTGTCGAGGTGGCGTACACGCCGATGGGTGCCTCTGAGTATGCCCAGGCCATCGTCACCTCCAATGATGCCGATGAGGACGATGTCCAGAAGGCCGTGGAGCTGATTGGTCAGGGTAGTGTCCCCGAGTTGAACATCAACCCCGATCCGCTGGATTTGGGCATCACCTATGTGGGCTGTGACAACGACAACGAGGTCATGCTCGAGAACATCGGAACCGACACGCTTGAGGTCTACGAGATCACCCACGAGGGCGACAACATCCGTATGTCTGGTGGCCCAGAGCTGCCCATCGTCCTGGAGCCCGGGGAGTTTGACACGGTCTACTTCCGATTCTCACCGGAGTCGGTGGTCGAAGAAGAGGCCACACTGACGGTCCTCTCCAACGAGCCCATGGAGGTCCGCGAGGCCTACCAGCTCGGAGATGGTCAGTTTGCAGCTGAATACGAGGACACCTGGGAGGTCCCCTCCGATCCACCGTCGGACATCATGTTCTTCGTGGACCAGAGTTGCTCGATGGATGACGATCAGGCCCGACTGGCGGCCAACTTCTCGACCTTCATCACGGAGTTGAACACCTACTCTGAAGACTGGCAGATCATCGTGGCCAACCAGGACACGGGCTGCAACTCGACCAGTGGTGTGCTCCGGCCCACGGCCCCCGACTTTATCTCTCGCTTCCAGTACGCGGCCTCCTATGGCAGCGATGGCGCTTGGGGATTCTTCTACACCGAGGCGGGTCTTACGGTGACCTCTGAGGCGGTCGAGATGACGGACCCGGGCGAGTGCAACCACGGCTTTATTCGGCCCGAGGCGATGCTCCACATCATCATGGTGTCCGATGAGCCTGAGCAGTCACCGATGGCGTGGAACCACTACGTAGACAAGGTCGTGGCCAAGAAGGGCTCGGCCGCCAACGTGAAGTTCAGTGCCATTGCCGGCGACTATCCGGTGAGCTCCTGCTCCTCCGCAGAGCCAGGCACGGGGTACTACGAGGCGGTGGCTTCCACCGGCGGAGTCTTCCTGTCGATCTGCTCGGACTGGGCGAACCCGGCCAACCTCTCCATGCTGGCAGCGGCCAGTGTGCAGCAGTCGGCATTCGAGCTCAGCGCCACACCGGTGCCAGATACGGTTCGGGTCTGGGTCAATGGCAGCGAGCGTCTGAACGGCTGGTACTTCGATGGACCGGCGAACACGGTCTACTTTGAGAGCGGGATCCCCGATGAGGGCGACATGATCCGCATCAGCTACGGCGGCTTGGCGGTCTGCGACTGATAAGGTCGGGCCATGGCTGGCCTCACCATCGTGGGGCTCGGGCCTGCGCGGCCTGAGCACTTGACCAAGGAAGCGGTCTCCGTTCTGGAGACGGCACAGCACTCTGGCGCCCGGCTCTATGGTCTGGCCCACGTCCGGGAGCTGGTACACACCGTGGTCCCCGGGTTGCTGGTGCGGCCCATCGATTACCTCTACGCCCTGAAGGACGTCGCCCGAGCTGTGGCCTACAAGGACCTGGCGGACCTGCTGGTACGCCGCGCCTTTGAGGATGATCAGGAAGTCATCTACGTGGTGGCAGGAAGCCCGCTGTTCATCAATGATGCGGTGCTGTGGATTCGGCGGGCCTGCGCCGAGGCGCGTCACCCGATTCGTCTGGTACACGGCATGAGCTTCCTGGATCTCATCCTGGACCGCGTCTACTGGACAGGGCACCAGGGCCTGCAGCTGCTCAGTGCGTGGAACGTGGCGCGTGATGGAATGGACCCGGACCCGCGGCGGCCCGCCATCCTCTTCCAGCTGGGAGAGTTCTCCAGTGGTGGTGATGCGGTGGATGCGGCGGGAAGCACCGGCATGCTGACAGCCGTGCGGGATCGACTGTGTGCGATCTACCCTGAGGACCATCCAGTGATTGTCCTGTACTCCTCGGGTCAGCCAGACTATCGATCGCTCGCGCGGCAGGTACCGCTGAAGGAGCTGGCCACAGCGCCGGTGCCTGTCTACAGCAATCTCTGGGTACCAGGCCTGGACGGCCCAGACCTGGAGCGCGACCTCGCCCCGGAGACAGGTTTATGAAGGTCTGGTCGCCGGGCCCATGTCCTCCTACTGGAGTGCTGCGGGGAGAGGGGTGTGACCTGGGCGCACTGCTCCTGGAGTCCCACTACAGCCAAGCGCACCTGGTCCACGAGGCCCGCCCGCGCCTGCAGGCGATGCTCGCGGAGCTGCTGGACGGTGGTGAGAGTGCTGAGGCCGCGACGGTGCTGCAGGCACTGGTGGATACCTGGCCTGCGGCTGCGCTCGTCGATGCTGCGGCGCGCCTGTGGACGGAGCAGGGAGCGGCGGCCGCACTATCCGTGCTGGGCCGGGTCGCGGAGCTGTTGTGCCTGGCACATGGCTGGTCGCCCCTGGGTCGAGGACCCTGGCCCATGCCGGACGATGACTGGGTGCGCGCGAATGTGCCAGCGGGAGCAAGTGAGATCTGTCGGCGGACGGAGGCGGATGGTGCAGTAGCGGTGGGAGAACTGATGGGATTGAATGTCTCCGACCGGGCCTGGGCCTTGCCCTGTGTAGAGGTGGTTCGTGGGGAGGAGCTGGTGTCTCGCCGGGGCGAGCTGGCCCGGCGTCTGGTCCTCGCTGAGATCGCTGCGCTGGACATTGAGGGGCCCGTGCCGGCGGGACCGGATGCAGCGCTGGCGATGGGTGAGCTCTGCATGGAGGCGATGGCACAGGCGGCCTTCGATCGCTACGGCGTAGCCGGTTTGCTGGCGCCCCGTGCCCCGGCGTGGTCTGAGATCCTTCGGCCGGCCCCGGCAGGCGTAATGGGGGAGATCCTGAGGCGGACCTGTGATGGCGCAGTGCTACCGGGAACCCCTGCGGCGCTGGCCCGCGGGGAGGTGAGTGGCACAGGGTGGCTGTTGTGGCGCGGGCCGTATCTTCCGATCGCCGTTCAGCCAGAGGCGGTGACGCTTCTGGGCGCACTGGATGGAGAGAAGGATCTGGAGCAGGTCGCAGCGCAACTGGAGGTACCGCTGGATGCGGTCCAGTCCATGGCTGAAGAGCTGGTGCGGGTAGGCGCAGCCACGGCCTGATTCAGCTGGCGAGGAGCTGGCCAGAGAGGCTGGAGAACGCGTGGATCGCCTGGGTGACGCTGTCATCATCGATGTCCAGGTGGGTCACCAGGCGCAGGGTGGTGGGACCGACCGATACACAGTGGATCTCCTGCTCCGCCAGCGCGATCTGGGCTGCAGGTGCGTCCGCCACCTCGACGTAGATCATGTTGGTGGGCGGGGCGGGCACCTCGTAGCCAGCCTTGCGTAGCCCCTCGGCCAGTGCCTCTGCGCGGGCGTGATCCTCAGCGAGGCGATCGATATGGTTCTCCATGGCGTAGATGCCTGCTGCCGCCAGGATGCCGGCTTGCCGCATGCCGCCGCCCAGCGCTTTTCGTACCCACAGTGCACGATCGATGAGATCTCTCGGGCCGCAGAGCAGGGAACCCACCGGTGCACCCAGGCCTTTGCTCAGGCAGAAACTCACGGTGTCATAGCCTCGAGACCGGCGCGCGGCTGAGGTGCGAGTGGCGACGACTGCGTTGAACAAGCGGGCACCGTCCAGGTGAGTGGATGCGCCTCGGTCGTGGCTGATCTGTCCGATCTGATCCAGGACGTCGAGTGGGTAGGGGGTCCCCCCTCCCCGGTTGGCGGTGTCCTCGGTGCTCACCAGTCGTAGCGGTGCAAAGTGGGGATCTGAAGGGCGGAAGGCGGCGGAGACCTGCTGAGGATCCAGGATGCCGTTGGTGCCTGGCAGGGTTCGCGTGGTCACTCCAGAGATCATGGCGGGACCGCCAGACTCGTAGTTGAATGGGTGGGCACCCCCCTCCACCAGGATCTCATCACCGGGTTGGGTCTGGATGCGGATGGCGATCTGGTTGGCCATGGTTCCGCTGGGTGTGAACAGGGCGGCTTCCTTTCCAATGCGCTCCGCCGCCAGGGCCTGTAGACGCAGGACGGTGGGGTCGTCGCCAAAGACGTCGTCCCCCACTTCTGCACTGGCGATGGCCTGACGCATGGCGGGGGTAGGACGGGTGACGGTGTCGGATCGCATGTCGACGCGGGCCATGGGCGCTCCTGGGCTCAGCGGTGGCGAACGAGGCTGGGGAGGTAATCGGGCGGCGGCGCGAGGCCACACAGCTCCAGCAGGCTGCTGCCTACTTGTGCCAGGCCGCCGGACAGCGTCCCGGGCTGTGGAAGTGTCCACCGACCGCTGGCATCGTGCAGCACGAATGGGACGGGGTTCAGGGAGTGGCTCGGCCGAACCTCTCTGTGGCCCTTGGCGCCGGTCGCGTAGTCGCCTGTGTTCGTGTCTATCTGGTACATCTGATCCGCATTTCCGTGATCAGCGGTGACAATCAGGACGCCTCCAGCCGCATTGGTCGCCTCTGCCAGCTGGCCGAGACAGGTATCCATGATCTCCATCGCGGCGATGGTGGCTGCCATGTCCCCGGTGTGGCCCACCATGTCGCCGTTGGCCAGGTTGAGACGGATGTGATCGTGCCCGCCGCCTGTGATGGCTTGGACGGCTTTCCGGGTGATCTCCGGGGCACTCATCTGTGGCGCCTGGTCAAATGGGACGCTGAGCGAGGGTACTTCCACCCATTCCTCGCCCGGGGGTCGCTCGCCGCGATTACCGTTGAAGAAGTAGGTCACGTGGCCGAATTTCTGGGTCTCGGAGACTGCCAGGGTCGTCAGGGAGGCCGCTCCGAGGAAGTGAGAGACTGTGTTGTCAATGGCGGGTGGCTCCACCAGGAAGTTCTGAGGGATGTGGAGGTCTCCGTCGTATTCCATCATCCCCGCGAAGAAGACGGCGGGTATCCGACCCCGATCGAAGTGGGGAAACACCTTCTGTTCGAATGCCTGGCAGAGCTCCATGGCCCTGTCTCCTCGGAAGTTGAACATGAGGACGGCATCCCCATCTGCCATTCCCTGGTAGTCCCCGACCACGAAGGTCGGCAGGTGTTGGTCATCGATCTGCCCATCCTCTTCGTACAGGGTGTGGATGGCCTCGGTCGCAGAGGCAAAGCGCCGGCCATGCCCGTGGACCTGCAGGGCCCAGCCACGCTGGACCATGGACCAGTCTGCCTGGTAGCGGTCCATGGTGATGAACATCCGCCCACCGCCGGTGGCGATGGCACAGTCGGCATCCAGTGTCTGGAAGAGGTGCTCGAGCGGCGCCAGGTAGTTCAGCACGGACCGGCCCGAGACGTCCCTCCCATCGGTCAACACATGGACCCGGATTCGCTTCACGCCGTCGGCCACGGCCTGTCGGATCATGGCGTGCAGGTGGTCGACATGGCTGTGGACGCCGCCATCACTCACCAAGCCGATGAGGTGCAGTGTTTGCCCCTGGACGGCCTGCTGCCAAGCGGATGAGGTCCATATCCGGCCAGACTCTATGGCTTCAGCCACGAGCTTGCTCCCCTGGTCGAAGACCCGGCCCGCGCCCATGGCATTGTGGCCCACCTCGGAGTTGCCCATGTCCTCATTGGAGGGAAGGCCGACCGCGGTGCCGTGGGCAGAGAGCAGACACCATGGACCGCTGGACATCATCTGGTCCAGGTGGGGCATGCGTGCCAGATAGACAGCATTTCCGTCGTCCTGTCGACCCCAGCCGACGCCGTCCAGTACACACAGCACAACAGGTGGATTGGCCATGCAGCCTGCCTAACGCATGTGCTGCCTCCGTCGGGCGTTTTGGGGGCATAAGCAGCCATCGTGGACGGCGGGCGGTTTCGGTCGCTTGAAAGGTTGTGTTATGACCCAGGGACGGTGCTCGGGGGCTCCGCGGCCCCTGGAGGGCAGTCTCCACCCCCGTGCAGTCGGGAGGGATCGCTATGAGCAGGCCGGAATTGGTCGTCGACAACACCACGGAGCCATCGGCTGAAGAGCTTCGGCTTGCCTATCGCGTGGGGGCTCGCTCTCGATCTCTGGAGGAGCACATCGTCCGCCTGGTGAACCGTGGTGAGGTCAAATTCGCCATCTGGGGTCCCGGCGAGGAGATTCATGGGACGGCGACGGCGCTCGCCCTCTCCAAGGTGGTAGATCCCGCGCATTTCGGAATTGTGCCGCACTATCGATCGGGGTGCCTCTGCTCCATGTGGTGTGACCTGCATGGACGGGAGAACTTCTCCCTGGATGTGATTCGTCAGCAGTTCTCAAAGGACACCGATCCGCTGAGCCGTGGTCGGCAGATGGTCTACCACCTCTCGATGCCAGAGGTGGGCATCCTTCCTGTCCAGAGCCCGGTGGGCATGCAGCTGGGCAAGGCGGCTGGCTATGCCATGGGCTTCAAGGTGAAGGGTGTTGAGGGCACGGTCTGTGTCGGCATCGTGGGCGATGGCACCACGGCTGAGGGGGACATGCACGATGCCATGAACGCGGCCAGTGTTTGGGACCTTCCGCTCATCATCATGGTGACCGACAACGGTATTGCCATCAGTACCAACCCTGATGAGGGTCGGGGAATCAAAGACTTTGAGGCCTATGCCAAGGGCTTTGGCATCAGGCATTTCAGCTGCGACGGTCGGGATTTCTGGGAGGTCTACAAGACCACGCTGGAGGCAGCGACCTATGTGCGAGATGAGGGCAAGCCCGTGCTGTTCCACGTCAAGCACTTGCCGAGGTTCAATGGGCACAGTTCTGCTGCGGATGTGACCTTCGATCTGGGTCAAGACGACCCGCTGATCACATTTGGTTCGGAATTGGTGCGGCGAGGTGTGCTCAAGGAAGAAGATGTGATGAGCCGTGTGGAGGGCGAGGGGCGAGACTTCTTCGCGCACCACCAGCTCGGTACGATCATGACCGAGGAAGATGAGATCCTGAAGGGCCAGCTGAGCATGGTCCGTGAGGAGCCAGATCCGCCGGGTGAGAGTGTGATGGAGAACATCTACCCGCCATTTCCGGATGTCTCTGAGACACCGGGGGAGGGGAACACCGTGATCACCTATGGCGGGGCCATTCGTGCTGCGCTCGCTCAGATCATCGAAGAGAAGAACGGTGTGATCTGGGGTCAGGATGTCGCCCGGCTGGGCGGTGTCATGCAGGCGACTGCTGGAATCAAGTCCGCCCATCCAGACCGCATCATTGATGCTCCGCTGAACGAGCCTCTGATACTCGGAACCGCATGTGGCGCTGGCCTGCACAAGGACCTGGTGGTCCTGCCGGAGATCCAGTTTGGGGACTACGCGCTCAACGCTTTTCACTGGCTGGTGCACATGGGCAACCTGTACTGGACCACCAACGGGACCGCATCGTTCGCTACGATTCTGCGTACACCGGTCGACCCCTTTGGTGGCGGCGCGGTGTACCACTCCATGAGTCTAGACGGCTACTTCTCTCCGATACCAGGGCTGGTCATCTGCATGCCCGCCACCAGCTTTGATGTGTTTGGATTGCTCAAGACGGCGGCGGATTACCGCGGCCCGGTGGTAATGCTGGAGCCCAAGTGGATGTACCGCCAGTCTCTCGGTCCGGCATTCCCCGGAGAGCCCACGGACAAGGAACAGATAGGCGCCTTGCGCAAGGGGCTGATGCGCGGAGAGATTCCAGAGATCCCCACCGATGTGAGGGTACCCTTTGGCAAGGCCGCAACCCGCCGTGAGGGCAAGGACATCACCATTGTGGCCTGGGGTCGAGCGGTCTGGACCAGCCTGGAGGCTGCCTCTGCGCTTTCCGCTGATGGCATTGAGGCTGAGGTGATCGATCTGCGGACGATTGTTCCGCCAGATCTGGACGCGGTGTTCGCCAGCTGCGAGAAGACTGGCCGGCTGGTGGTGGCGTCAGAAGATCGCTCTTTTGCTGGATTCGTTCGGTCCATTCAGGGTGCTGCAGTCGAGAAGTTCCCTGGTATGCCCACGCGGTCAGTGGGCCAGAAGAACGTCCCTGGAATTGCCCAGAGCCTGGTCCTTGAGGATGCAACGATCCTCACCAAGG
>Ga0310342_100000664_pt1 | contig 19918 bp, 16 predicted proteins | sample S15DNA20500_MG_FD_206155 | JGI IMG/M metagenome (GOLD analysis project Ga0310342, IMG submission 206155) | Marine microbial communities from station ALOHA, North Pacific Subtropical Gyre - S1503-DNA-20-500_MG | ecosystem: Environmental > Aquatic > Marine > Oceanic | place: Pacific Ocean: North...
GAAAGTGGTACGTGAGCTGGGTTCAGACCGTCGTGAGACAGGTCGGTCCCTATCTGCCGTGGGCGTACGAAACTTGAGGGGATTCTTCTTTAGTACGAGAGGATTTAGAAGGACGTAGCTCTGGTGTACCAGTTGTCGCGCTAGCGGCATGGCTGGATAGCTAACTACGGAAAGGATAAACGCTGAAAGCATCTAAGCGTGAAGCCCGCCCCGAGATGAGGTTTCGTTTCCCTTTAAGGGTTGAAGTCCCCTGGAAGACGACCAGGTCAATAGGCTGGATGTGTAAGCACAGTAATGTGTTCAGCTAACCAGTACTAATGGACGAATGCTTGGCCGCATTGATTCAAAGTTTTCATCTCTCTCGACTCTACCGAGTCAAGAGATCAATGAAAAGGTTGCCATCATTTAGCCAATAACATCGTGATCAACCAAAGCTGCTTCATCAAAAAGCAGTGTCACGGTGAATGCCATCTACAATTCCAATAGGTGCGTCTGGGTTTTACCGCCCGGCGCACCTCTTCCGGCGACCATATCTGAAAGGTCACACCCGATACCATTCCGAACTCGGTCGTTAAGCTTTCAGAGCCGATGATAGTACTGCAAGTGCGAAAGTAGGTATCGCCGGATTATTTTACCTTTTAAGGTCCACATGTGCTTGCCACATGTGGACCTTTTTTCATGAAACCAGTGTGAATTGTAAACTGTTCAATTACTGGAGCGATCACCGAAAATACTTTGCAACCGTCTCTCTCGAAATCATGGAAGTTGACAATTCCTGCTATGAAATTTGACATCTACAAAGCAGATTTTTCCAATCCCGATCACTGTTCCGGAATCGTTAATGTGCTCAATTCCTATGCGACTGACGCGATCGGCAGAGGTAACCCATTAAGTGAGGACGTACGGAAAAGGCTGGTCTCCGAATTGAGCAACCACCCTGCTGCCTTTGTTTTGCTGGTATTCGTGGATTCTCAAGCCGTCGGCATTGCCATCTGCTTTATGGGGTTCTCCACATTCCAGGCGCGCCCGTTACTCAACATTCACGATCTGGCTGTTCTACCTGAATTTCGTGGCCTTGGCATCGGACGCGCTCTCTTGAACACGGTGGAGGCTTATGCCATCGAACGGGGCTGTTGCAAACTCACACTAGAAGTTCGAGAGGACAATCGTCGAGCATTTGGATTATATGAACGTTTCGGTTTTGGCGACTTCATGGCTGGCAATTCAACCGTCCACACCCGCTTTTTGAGCAAGTCTATTCACTGAATAATCCTAGCAAATACGGAACTACCTCACCCCTCACGGCCTGCAGACTAAAATATCCAAAAAACACGCACGCCCAAATCATTACTAGAATCCGAAGCGGACGCATTGAAAGCGATCGGCGCAAAATCTTCTTATTCATATACAACAACAAACCTGAATAGATGAACATCACACCACCATTCATTGCCGCCGAAGCAACCAGCAAAAACAAGGGTTTGTCGAAATTGGGCACACACAAGATCCCGATTCCTAAACAAATCTCTCCCCAAAGAAAACAATAATATAATTTGCTTTGATTCCAAAACTGGCTTTCCCGTAAAAAATTGACTTTCACGATGTCCGTCGAGATACGAGCGACTAAGTCCAGTATCCCCAGTTCTGAGGTCAATAAAACGGCCATTCCCATGAACAGAAAGCAATATTTCAATAAGTTACCGTAGGGCCGTTCGCCGAGGACTGTCGCCTCCCCCCAGAGGAAGCTCATCCCTTGAGCATATTGCCCCATCCCATCCTTCAATTGTCCATCAACATCATAAAATAACGAGTAGGAAACCAACGACATTAAACACAGACACACAACGCATGTGATGAAGAAACTAAAGAAATGTTCAATGTTGGCCGCTCGCCACCAGCTGCGCCAACGGGCAACATTTTCAGTAGTCATTGGAAAGTGGAAACCTACATCTGAAATTGCTTCTTCCTGTCCAGTAATGGGACTGGTGATCCGGCCAATGTATCTACCCATGCCGTATCCTTTGTCCTTGATATAGTTGCTCTGGCCCAGGTTGGTGGTTCCACCTGCACCGGCGAATGCCAAGGCCCCAAGTAACCCCATGAGTGTCAAATTGTGTTGGTCCAAATCGGGAATCTCACCGACATTGATAATACCGGTTGCCATTGCCGCCACCGCATCAAACCGAACAACGATGATTGCCAAAATGACCAACGACGCCAGAATCAATCCGACAAGGATGGTTTGCAATCGTTCTACCGTGTTGTACACAACGGGACCGGCGGTTAAGACGATGCCGACCAATACCAGTCCGGCAATACCAAACTCGGCAACATAAGGAGCGGTGAATACGATTTGCCCGTCAGCATTAACAGATTGCTCCGGTCCAAACACAAGCCAACTTAACATGGTCCCGGCTCCAGTAGCCCATCCTGGCCAGGCCCAAGGTAAGATATTCAGCAATAACATGACCCATGCCCAATGACGGCTGAGCCGACAAAACCCCGTGATTGCGCTCTCACCAGTGGCCAGTGTCCAACGTTCGATTTCCATATTGATGAAAAACTGTGTCACCACACCGAGCATGCAGGCCCAAAAGAAGATAAATCCTGATTTATAGGTAATGTAGGGCCAGAGGATGAACTCCCCCGACCCTAACGCCAGACCGGCGAGCATGATGCTGGGGCCCACCATCCGTATCCAGGAAATCGCCGGCGGCAGGTCACGATAACGCATCGGCGGCAGGCTGCCATGCGGGATGACTTCATCAGGGACAAATTCGTCGGTTATTTGGTCTGTCATGATCGTTCGTTAGTTTAACGAAAGCACATTCAACAGGAAGCCCTTTTTTCTAACACGGAGCACATATCACAAGTTTTCAGACGATTATCAACGACCTGAAAATCGACGTGCAGCAGAATTTTGTGCCAACGAAACAATCGTTGATACCTCACCATGGCCCACCCCGGCCAGCTTTCGTCCGCCACGTTTTTTGCCACCGGTATCCAGGAAGCTATTTTCCAATCACAATGCGTGCCACGTAAATCGACGACTTGCTGTACTTACCTGGAAACGGTCCTCCCCCCACCGTGCGATTAACGTCCACCATTTCCGAACACGAATAGTATGCCGCCAACAATCCTCCGGAGGCCATCGGCACCAGGGCTGGTTGTCCACAGTCGCCCCAACTCGGTAAGGTAGTGCCCTCGGTAAGCTTTCCCGACTGGTCATCGAAGAACCACAACCTGGTACCGATGCGACCTTCCATCCTATTTTCGGGGTCAAATCGATTAGGCGTGTTCCACGTCTCGGCATCGAGATACCGCCCACCAACAATCCAGTGCCCTTGGTGGTGCAGGACTGCCGGCTGGTCGATGGCTTCATCCAGCACAAACCGCTGCCACTTTTGGTAGGGCGGGTCAGCCACATAAGCAATCGCGTAGTCGGGTGAAGCGTCCACCCGACTCACCACCAGTGCCCGGCCGTCGTCACGGAACCCAATTCCTGTTTCGTCGTTGTCGTCAACAGCAATATCACTCACTTTTTTCCAATGCAAAACATCGTCTGATACAAATAATGAAGCACTTTGGAAATACTCCACTAAATGCCCACTTTTCGGATGGGCTGGATCTTTCTGACTCGAAGGACGCACCATTTGCTTCAATGGTTCAGTCATTTCCCATTGTTGTGCGTGATTATAATAAGCCACCATGTAATGACGACCGCCAAACATTTGCGGACGCCACAACCACCAGCCATCATCCATCAAAGACTGTGGCGCTGCCCATCTTCGGAAGAGGTCACGCCTGTACGATAGGAAGCCTGGTGTGCCGCTATCCACCTTTGAAAACTTTCCTCGTTGCCACCAAATTCAAACCATTGACGCCGCAACGATTCTTCTTTACCGGCAGGAATCTTCGTGTACTCAACACTATTGGCACGACTCCAGAAAACAACGTACAAGCGATCCGCTGTCGGTACAAAAAAAGACGTCATCGCTGAATACGATTCATCATCACGCACTTTCCAATGCTGTTGCGGCTCGTCAAACACCGTGTCCCATGTTTCCCCGTCAGTAGAAGACAGCATGACCACACCATGCGTCTCAGCATGACCTTCTCCATGGCCGGCAAACACAACATAATACCGTCCATTCCAGGAACAAAGATCCGGCCAGGCATTGTGTTTTCCTTTTGCATAAATCTCTTTCACATTGACCCACTTCATTGACTGGGCCCAAGCCATCCGGTTCGTTTCCGGCCCCAGAGATGCTACCAGGCCTGCCAAGACAAGCGTTATGTATCTCATACGATGCCGACCGTTTCTTTCGCGCTCTCACTGGTGGCTAGTGGCGAACGTCTATTTCCATATTGATGAAACACTGTGTCACCCTACCGAGCATGCAGGCCAAAAAGATGATAAATCCTGATTTACAGGTGATGTAGGGCCAGGGACGAATTCGTCGGTTATTTCTTCTGTCATGATTGTTTGTTAGTTTAACGAAAGCAAATTCAATGGAAAGACCCTTAATACCAACGCTGGAGCCTTCTTTGCATTCACCACAAAATGTCCCATTACAACGATCAAATCTTCTGTCTTGGAATATTATGCTACGATTCTAATATCTGCCTCCTCAGTATTGGCCAATCCATCATGACCGTTAAACTCGAGTTCGACATTCATCACATTTGGATTGGTGTCTCGTGGAATCAACGTTTGGATCACTTCAAAGAGAAGGGGATCACCTGGATGCAACGTCGCTGGCACATTTGGATTTGTCCGTTACCCTGTGTAATGATTCATTTTTGCCGATCTAAAAGCCAAAAAATGCCCGTGGGACGGTATCGTTCGGGAAAAGTGGAAGAGTAACTCAGCGACGTTTTCCCAATTCGGGCGCACTTGAAACGCCGTTGAACTTGTGTGGTAGGCGCAAGCTTACCACTGAACTCTTCCAGATGATGCCTGTTCAGCGAACGGCATCACGACGCAGAAAACCAACACCACAAATGGTTCGGCAATGACAATTTTGTCTCGAATCCGTCCGTTCAATCATCCAGCGATTCAAGATCCATCGATCTTTTGACTCCCCGTCCTGAACCATACGTGCGATCACCATCGGTCGGCTGCAATCGATTCGACGAGGTATTCACAATTGCACCGTTGTCGAAATCACCATCCCTGACAACCTGGACTACAGAATGGCTGTCTCCAGAGGAACGGGAATTCTGATCTTCCTCTTCGATCACGACAGATCCTTGTCCCAAACTCTCAGCATGGAGTGCCGCCGAACAACCGGTTCCAGCACCGGAGAAGTTAATGATCGACCTGGTTAAATCGCCCGTGTCGACGTCACCATCTCCATCATTATCGCCTTGGGCAAATCCCTTGCCCGTCCCATCCGCACTGGTGAAGTTGATGATCGACGTGGTCAAGTCGCCCGTGTCGATATCACAATCCAGATTCGTGTCACCGTACTGGGTTCCTAAGATGGCTTCAACAAGACGCGTTACGTCATCGGCATTGATGATGCCATCATCGACCAGGTCAAACTTGAAATCCGTCGGCGGCACAATATTCCCCAACTCACCATAAAGTAAGTCGATATCCACAGCATCGACGATCTCACTATCGTCAAAATCACCCGGCAACGACGTGACAACACCAACATTGATGGTGACTGAAGCAGTTGAAATTCCACCATTGCCATCATCAATCTGGTAGGTGAACTGATCCGTACCGGCAAACGTGTCATCTGGATCATAACTGAAGGTTCCATCAGCATTTAAAGTAAAGGACGTGGCATGACTCGGCCCTGTATCAGGAACCAGGCTTACCAACAACGTATCATTGTCAAGATCAACGTCGTTGAACATCACTCCAATCGCAGCCGTGGCGTTGGGAATTGCCAACTCGAGGTCAAAGGAAATGTCTGAACTGGTCCGGGCTGACTGGTGAATTTCGACAGCAATGACATTCTCAGCACCTCCGGCAGAATTCAACAGATTTGCGTCGATCGCAAGTTCAAGCGGATCTATGCCATCGTTGAATACGTGAACCGCAGCGTCTTCAAATCCTGCCTCAGCTGATAAACCATCGCGTAACACCTCTGTTCCGTTAAGATAGACCGCTGCGCCGTCATCACGCGTTAAGCTTAAGATCAACTTATCCACTGAACCGGAAATCACACCTTCGGGTGTGGGAAAGGTTTTCCGGAAGTAGTACGTTATATTTTTTTGGTCAGGATCATTATTAGTGTTGATTTCATCTGGACCAAAACGCACCTCCGTCACTTCGTTACCGTTACCATAACCCAAGATGGCCGCACCGCTGCGCCAGGCAACACCCACACTCGGATTGTCCGGATCAAATTCAACATCTTTCCATGCCGTCCCCAGATCACTTCCATCATCCTGATATCGCCAGGTATCACCCGTCGCTTGAAGAATCGTTTTGTCAGCAGCATCAAGTAATCGGTAGAAAAGAACCGTATCAAGTACATCACCAGCTGCAACTGTATAGATGTCATTATTGGCAATTGGTTCATCTTGAGAATTAACGACACCAACCTGGACAATCCCCGTCGAGGTCAAGGTCGGATTGACGTCGTCTTGAACTTCATATTCAAAATAATCCGTTCCCGTGAAATCGGGATCGGGTGTATAAGTGAAGGATCCATCGGAGTTCATTTCCACCGAACCACCCGACGGTTCTCGTATAACTTGAACCACAGAGATACTATTTCCCTCCGGATCACTATCGTTGGCCAAAACACCTTCTATTCCTTCGAACAACATTAAATCAAAACTGATATCAGAACTACCTGGAGATCGTTGGTGCACTTCCACCGCCAGAACATTTCCCGTTTCGGTAAGCGTGACACCCGTACTGGCCACATCCACGGTAACTTCCAATGCTGGGATACCCTCTGAATTCCCATCTCCATCAGCATAGGTATCAAAAGCTGCGGCGGGATCCAGATTCGACGTGCGATAAATTTCAGTGCCGTTGAGATAAACGGCCGCACTATCATCCACCTTAAGTGACATTTTCAGTGTTGAGAGACTATCGGCGCCAGCAATGTCGAAATCCGCGCTGCGAAAATAGGTCGTAGCATTGACCTGATCCCCTTCGGCCACCACGTCAGTGTCGATAAAGGGGGTTACTGTGACTTCGTCACCATCACCATATCCAAGTTCGGCAGGTCCTTGCCCCCACAGGGAATCGTCAAAATCGACTGCCGACCATGTAGTTTCCTGGTCAGAACCATCGCCGAGAAATGACCAGGTGGAACCGAAGCCGACAAAGGTGCTCACGGTGGCTACCGTTGTCAACGGCGATCCTTCTACCGTTGAGTAAAAATCGGTAACAGCCGTAGGTGGACTTTCGACTGGATTCACCGTCAGGGTGACAGTTGCAACACTCGGTATGTCTTCCGGATCACTGGAATCGGATAACTGGTAATCGAACGTCGCAGTGCCGGCATAGTTTTCATTGGGTGTAAACGTAAAGTTCCCAATTGCATCCATGGTCACAGTACCCGCTGGTTCGGAGGTCGTCGAGTCGATGGGCTGACCAACCAGTGTGACACTCGGAACACCCATCAGGTCTGAAAGCTCATCATTCACCAGGATTGGTGAATTGCCGCCCCGTTCGATTTGCAGATCAAAGCTCACGTCGCTACTGTCGGCCGCTGCCTGATGGACTTCGACTGCAATCGTGTTGATCCCTTCCTGCAATTGGCTAGAGGGGATGGATACCCTCTCCACAGAACCGTCACCTGTTATAGCTGTACCACTTGGAATTCCGCCGAACGTGGTTGACGTTACCATTCCATCTCCCACAGCACCTTCTATATTGTGCCGTATTACCTCGGTACCGTTTATCCAAACCAACGCACCATCGTCCACTTCCATTACAAAGGAAACCGGTTGAGTCGAAACAATATCGGTTATCGAAAACGTACTGCGGAAATAGCTCGTGATGAATTTTCCGGCTTCGTCGGGACCAAAGCCAATCACCGTCGTTTCATCACCTTCTCCATATCCCAATTCAGCAGGGCCAGTCGACCAGGTGCTATCATCAAATGCGACAGCCGTCCATTCCGTTTCCAGATCACTGCCATCATCTAAGTACGACCAAGTGGAACCAAATGGAAAAATCACATCGCTGGATACCGTGACGCTTTCCAAAACCTGATTTTCGTCGATCGTAAATGCTTCCCCACCGTCATCGACAGCTGTTGCACTCAGAACTCGACGCTGTTCGAGTTCTTCGGTAAAGAGGCGAGGAGCACGACGGAAGATCCTGACTGCCATTTTTGTTCTTTTTTCTGATGACATTTATTGACTGCCCGATTGGGTTCTATTGAGAGACAATTTTTTTACAAATCAACGACGAGGAGAGCATGACACTTTCAAAACTGTTCGTTGAATCTTATCAACTCAGTTTTAACTCGAATATGGTCCTGATCAAACATGCATCCGATAGAAAGACACGACCTTTAAAAAATCCGGACAAAACGCCAGTTTCCAGATCGCTTTTTATCTATTGCTTCAACCGAGATGTCTACCAACCAACCACCAGTGTTTCTTACCCTAGTCGTCGCTGTGTAAGACATCTGCAAAGCTCTCTGCTTTTTTTACCACACCGCCGGAGCTAAAAGTGCGGTCGCCAAGGATGGCAAAGAAGTGATCTCGGGCTACCGAAGAAGATGCATTTGTTTCATTGTCATCGTTTACTATCGCCAATTCCGCTGGTGCGACGTCCGCAGCACTCATCGCCCCCGAAGCACTCGAGTTTCCTTGCTCTATCATTACAACCGAAGCATGTTCCAAACCATTCGCTTGTAGCGAGGCTGGGCACCCAGTGCCCACACTCGTAAAGTTAATCAACGACGTTGTCAGGTCAACTGTGTCGATATCTCCATCTCCGTCGGTGTCACCATCGCCGAAGGTCTTGCCGGAACCACCGACACTGGTAAAGTTAATCAACGATCGGGTCAAATCCGCCGTATCGACATCGCAATCCAAGTCGGTATCACCACGTTTGGTACTCAAAACCACCTGGATCAAGTAGTTCAGATCTATAATGTCGATCAAATTATTATTTACCAGATCGTAACGGTCATCCGCAGGAGGAACCGGATTTCCAAGTTCCGAAACAAGCAGATCGACGTCCGTAATATCCACTTCACAACTGGCGTTAAAATCACCTATGAGTCCACATCCCTCAACAGAAATCGTTACCGTTCCCGTCGTTGTCCCTCCGTGGCCATCATTTATCTGATAGGTGAATTGATCTTCGCCGTTGTACGAATCGATCGGATTGTAAATGAACTTTCCACTCGAATTCAGATTGAACGAAGTCGCATGCGTCGGCCCCTCGACAAGGGTCACTGTTAAATTTTCGTTGTCAAGTTCGACATCGTTGGCCAGCACGCTGACACCACCGGCACCGTTGGGAACTAACAATTCCAGATCAAACGAAAGATCCGAGTCTTTCGGACTCGACTGGTGGATTTCGACAGCGAGCACATTGTCACCAAACCCAGGTAGTTTTAACAAACCCTTGTTGATCGAAACTTCTTCCGGCCGATTTCCGTCATTTGGATCGACCACCGCATGGGCATCATAGCCGACACCCGGCTTGATATTCGAACGTAACACCTCGCTGCCATTCAGATAAACGGCCGCCCCATCATCTCGAGTCAGGCTGAGAATGAGCTTATCCACCTGGGAGGGAATCATCCCGGCGGGTGTCGAAAACACATGACGAAAATAATACGTCAGATGTTTGTTTTTGGCATCGTTTTGCGAATTATTATCGTTGGGTCCATAGCGAAGTGTCGTCGCCTGCCCAGATTCTCCATAACCAAATTCCGCGTTACCCGTGCGCCAAGCGCTACCGACAGGTGGGTTATCCGGATTAAACGTAGCGCTTTTCCACGCCGAGCCCTGATTACTTCCATTGTCCTGATAACGCCAGGTTGTACGTAATGGCACCAACACGGTCTTTTGACTTGATGTTAAGTTTCTATATTTCGTCGCCGTCGCCGCAAGGATGGCCGTATTATCAACCACATAGCGGTCGTCTTTGGCAATCGGGTCATCTTGCGTATTGGTTACATTGAGTGATACGAATGCGGTCGACTTTAAACCGGTTGCATCTTCAACTTGATATTCAAAATTATCCGACCCCGTAAAATCACTGAACGGCTGATAACTGAACGATCCATCAGAATTAAGATTCAGCGTTCCGCCCGCGACATCGCGGACCAGACTCACCGTCATTTCATCGTCATCCGGATCACTGTCATTTTCCATGACCCCTTCGATGCCACGCGTCACTCGCAAATCAAAACTCAGGTCATTATCAGATCGACTTCGATTGTGGACCTCAATAGCAAAAACGTTTTCCGGATTCGAATCATTAGCACCATAGAGCGTGACTCCAGCCTGAGTCAGATCAACAGCAACCTCGAGTGGCGGGCGGCCATCTCCCGACGCGGCACTCGTTGCATACGTGTCATACGCTGCGTCTGCTGGCAAATTGCTGGTTCTATACACCTCAACACCATTCAGGTACACGGCGGCCGCATCATCGCGCAGCAATTCTAAAGCCAGTGACGTGATCTCGGCCGGATTGATCGATGGATCCAAGTAAACCGACTTGCGAAAATAGATCGTAGCGTAATTTTGCGAATTGCAATTGGGAGCACTCGGACCACATCCCACAAGTGTATATTCATTGCCGTCGCCGTAACCAAGTTCAGCGGGACCTTCAAGCCAGAGGTTATCGTTATAGTCGATCTCGGTCCAAGCGGTCCCCAAATCGGCCCCCGTATCGTTGAACAACCAAAACTGTTCAAAATCTACCAAGGGTGCTTCATCCGATGGAATCGTAATCAGCTTCGATCCTTCGGTTATTTCATAGGAGTCGTCAACCGCGTTGGGAGCTCCCGCACCTGCGCAGGACGCGCTACTACCACCAATGGTTGACAACGACAGGTCAAAACTGACATCGCTACTGTCAACGGTCGCCTGATGAACCTCGACTGCAACAACATTGTCTCCCGACTTTAAATCGCTTGCCGAAATCTGGAAATTTTCAGGTACCGCATCGCTAACAGTACTACTGGCCAATGACGAGGAACTGACAAAACTTCCAGCCGAACCCATATTCGACGTGCGGAACACTTCGTCGCCATTGATGTAAACGACGGCACCATCATCGTACTCAAGCCCCAGGTTAAGACCCGTGATACCTGCAACACTGCCAAGGCAAAATGAATGACGGAAATAAGTCGTACGGAATTTGTTGCTTGCGTTTCCACCGTAACTGATGGTCGTCGCTTCGTCTCCCTCACCATAACCAAGTTCAGCGGCACCTACCTGCCATGAAGAATCGTTAAACCCTTCGTTCTGCCAAGACGTACCCTGATTACTACCATTATCTAAATATCGCCAGTCAGATCCGTAGTCGATGACTGCTGCCAATAACCGACGATCTTCTAGAATCTCGAAAGCGGACTTGCGACAACGTGGTAAGGAGCGGAGATTCATTAATTGGCCTCTAAAAGCTGGATCTATCCGGCTGGACAACCGGAATATTCATAACGTCTACTATAAAATGCCAATTTTACCAAACAGAACTATTTTTGGCAAGCATTTGCCACTATTTTGCCGCATTTGGCAGACATTCTTGGAGCGGTGCCAGTCCGATTGTCGGAGCGCAACCCTTTCCACAATGAGTAATGAGTACCGTCGCGAATGTTTCCTTGCGACTGTTCAATGTGTCAAAGAGACTGAACACTTCTCGAGTTGCTGATAAGGGTACAACCCGTTCCCTTTGTTTTTTGTTTAAACATCCAACGGGGAATCACCACAGCCCTGAGACCGATCTTTTCACAACCGTCGACTTGACTCTGCCACTGCTGATCGTTGACAACGCAACTTAAGACCGTCAGAATACTTTTTTGACTGGCGTTGCGCCAACACAACGAAGTGGCTAATAAGAGGCCCAAAACGATGGAAAAAGTTCTCGTTATCGTCGGAGATGCAACCGAAACGCTCGATACAATGTATCCGTACTACCGGTTACAGGAGGCGGGATTTCAGCCGGTCGTTGCCGCACCAGAAAAGCGCCTGTACCAAATGGTGCTCCATGAAATTAAACCGGGCTGGACAATCACCAAAGAATGGGAAGGCTATACGATTCAAGCGGAACTTGCTTTTGCTGACATCAATCCGGAAGACTATCTGGGCATCTTTTTTTCTGGCGGTAGAGCGCCTGAATACATCCGATACGATGAAGATCTCGTTCGCGTGACGCGACATTTCTTCGCAGCCAACAAGCCTGTTGCCAGTGTCTGTCACGGGGTGGAAATACCTGCCTACGCAGACTGCGTCAAAGGTCGTCGCATGGCAACCGTCCCAAAATGTCAATTCGACCTCGAGGTTTGTGGGGGCACCTTTGTCAACGAGCCCTGTGTCATCGATGGCAATTTAATCAGCGGACGCACGTTCCACGATCACGGCCATTACATCGGCCCCTGGATCGAGCTGTTGGTCAAAGCCAGGGATGCCATTGAGCAAGTAGTAGGATAGGCGACCGACCAGCGAAATCCAACCACCTATTATCTGTTTCCAACTAAAACATGCGATGGTTGTTGGACACTTACCACCTGATCGTTGATTTCAGAAAGCGATCGATCACCAGATTGTTGAAGGAAATTTTTCGTAAGACAACGGTGGTATTCGCGGAGCGTCGATGTCTTGGTCACTTGTTATTCTTTCGCATCACAGCGGATAAAATGATGTCAGAAGCTCATTTTGCACTCGCTTGCCGCCAGATTGCGTTTACTCGCGACTATACCCATTCCTTGCTGGTTGACGTACATGAAGGCCAATGGTTTGAACAACCTCATGGAGCACCAACGCACTTAGCCTGGCAAATCGGGCACCTGGCAATGTCTCAGTATATGTTAACTTTGTTTCGCGTTCGCGGACAACAACCGGAAGACGATCTTCTGATCTCCAAGCAATTCAAGCGATTGTTCGCCAAAGGTACGGTTCCTGGTCCAAAGCAAACCTATCCCGTAATCACCGAAATTCTCGATGTTTTCCAACGCGTCCATGATCAGGTAATGCAAGAACTCCCAAAAATTGATCTCGCGAGTTTACAGGAATCCGTCGTTATGCCCTATGCGGTTTACAACACCCGATTGGGATCCCTGCTTTTCTGTAGTGCTCACGAAATGTTACACGCGGGCCAGATCGGTCTGATCCGTCGGTTATTGGGCGGACATCCAATCCGATAACGTTTTGCTACTTGCAGGTAGCATCCTTTATGTGAAACGGACTCCCGTTTCGTTTCTAGAGCCCGACACGGCATTGGCCTGCTGCCTATCAACCGTCCATTTCATCTATCTTTTGAGAAAACCGTCCCTTGTTCCCCAACACAATCCACAGCAAGGGTACCAGTTGAACCAATCTCTCTACCGCGAGCCGGTAAACTCGATTAGATTGGGACCATGCAACACAGGGATCCATTGAACCAATCTCGACCCAATGAACAGTGGCAGGTTGCCATACGTCCCCCACAGTTCGGCCTGGCGAGTTTAATGGGCGCCATGACGCTCCTGGCAATACTCTTTTCTGCGGCCAAGCTACTTTATCCACTGGCCTTTTTTTGCCTGCTGTTGCTTTGTATGACGCTGTTTGCACACGTTGCCGGCAACGCCCTTGGCACACGACTACGTACAATCGGTAACCAATCCCAGGACGATCCGAACCATCCCATTGCCAGTCGTCTAAAAAATAAACCGGTTGCAGCGGATGAGTTTGCACCGGCGCCAAAGCTGAGTTACCGGGCTTCACTGGGAAGATCCATGCGTTTCTGTACCTTAAGCGGTGCTGCCCTGGGCGCTGTTTTTGGTGGTTGTTTCCTGACCTGGGAAAATTGGCAACTCGTAACCATCCCTCGAATTCTGATTGCCGCGACCGCCTCATCGGTACTTGGTGGTTTCGCTGGTTTCCTGGCGAGCAGCTTTCTACAGGTGGCTTTCAGCACCTTGACCGATTCAACCACATCACACAAACCAACCAACTAGAAAGAAGACTGTTTCAAAACAACCGCCAGTACTCATCACGGGCTCATTTCTCTTTCAATGATTTGGTGTACAACGACGCGATTATGAGATTCTGCAACGACCACAACTTGGTCACCCGTCTTAAGTATTTGATTTTCAAATCCCCACTCTTCAACGAACTTTGTCAATCGTGAACCCTCCAATACATTGCAGCGGATCTTCAAAGAGTTGTCCGAGTCGGATCTTAGGTCCCGCCAAGTCCACCAAAACAGCAGTGGGAAGATCATGCTTTCGACCTACATCGCGTATCACCGCCGACGTAATTTCGTATTCTTCGCGATAACCATGCGCCATATTGATTCAGAACACATCAACACTCACATCGAGTAATTTCGACAACTTCTCAGACGAGTTACACGAAGGACCGACCGTCGCGACAATTTTCGACCTGGCTCGCGTCATTTCCGCATGATGCGCTAACATGGCAGGTACCCTGTGATGGTAGTTTTCTGACAAATATCCAATGAGCTACTCGACGAAACTCCTACGAACGTATTAAAACTGGGGTTGGCAAAGATGGGACACCAGGGGAAAAATCAATTTGAACATGATGCTAAATAAAAAATATTCTCGAAGTAAATTCTAACGAAATGTTTTCCTGGACATCTATAAGTTGGTGTTTGTACGTCTTTCGAAACTCGGAAAATCCAAGGACGTGGATTTTTGCCATGCTCTCCAATCAGTGATGGTCGGGAAAAATTCATCAATAACACGAAAGTTATTACATTGAGTGAAGCAGAGCCTGCCTCTGGCACCAATCCTCCCCATTCGCCATACCAACCTAAGCCGAGATGGGCAGCCGTTTTATTAGGAAGCGGTTTGGCACTGGTTATCGTGATAGCCTATGCCCTCGTCCGCATCCGCAATCCGCTACCAAAATTAGATCGGTCGCAATGGGAAGCCGCGTCCGCAAAATGGGAAAAACATGGACCAGCGTCTTACCTCCTCCATGTCGAAGTGGGGGGACGTCAACCGGCTACTTACTCGGTTGAAGTTCGAAATCGAATACCGCATAAAGCCTGGCGTGATCAAGTTGAGCTAACCCGTCGGCGAACCTTTGCTACCTGGACCATTCCCGGAATGTTCGACACAGTCAATACCGACCTGGAGGATCACGAACATCAAACCAGCGGAACCCCCTCTAAACGCCGAGGCCGACTGGTACAATCAGCCCGCTGGGATGAGCAGTACGGGATTCCACTCGAGTATCGGTGCATCGAATTAGGAACTCAAACGACGTTTTCGTGGAAAATCGAGCACTTTGAAGTGCTCGATGAGGCACAATGATATGAGTTACTGGCATGATAAAGTGGCGATTGTCACTGGTGGTTCGGCCGGATTGGGATTGGCCATCGCCCAATCACTTGGACAACAGAGGGCCAAGGTAGTCATTGCCGCTCGGCGCGAGGAAGGTCTTGAGCGAGCTCGAATGCATCTCAAAGCATTGGGATATCCTGTCGTGACTGAGATTGTCGACGTCACTCAAGACGATGATGTCCAACGCTTGGTTCAAAACACACTGGACCGATACAATCGGCTCGACCTGATGGTCAATAACGCAGGCCGTTCCATGCGAAGTGAAGTCATTGGTACGACCCCCGACCAATTTCGGGAACTCATGGAATTAAACCTGCTGGGAGTCGTGCGGTGTTCACAAGCTGCTGTGCCTCATTTGTTATCCACTGGAGGTCACCTCGTGAATATTGGCTCCCTCGCATCGAAAAGCGTGGCGCCTTACCTGGGCGCCTATCCAGCAACTAAATTTGCTGTTGCCGCTTACACACATCAACTTCGTCTTGAGTTGGCACCTCAGGGAGTTCACGTGTTACTTGTTTGTCCTGGCCCGATTCATCGAGAGGATTCTGAAACGCGATACTCCATCGAAACCAGCGGTTTGCCTGAACAAGCAAAACAACCTGGCGCTGGTGTACGTGTCCGTCGGATCAAGGCACACGATTTATCTGAAAAGATCCTGCGGGCATGCCGTCGTCGACAACCGGAAGTGGTTGTCCCGGGGAAAGCCCGGTGGTTATTTGCAATTTCACAGCTAGCACCCCGCTGCGGCGACTGGTTATTGCGACGATTTACCAGATAGCACGAGATCATACCAGTAAATGATTTAGCAGGCGGCAATCCGCAAAGTACACCTGATCCGGGTACCACATGACCTCTGAAATCTCCAAATAAAGCCTCTCCTGAAATGAAAGTCAGGAAATTTCTAAGATCTTCACCAAGCAATTGATAAAATTGGCGAACCCTTTATTTGTCATTTTCGTCATAATTCAAAACAGGTGGTGGTTCTCACCGCTTAGTGCATGAGCCAACAGCTCGTGTGGAAAGAAACCGCGATAGAATGAATCTTCGCAAGTGAAGCGCAGGGAGTTCGTGGCGCGACATATCTCCCAGGAGGTGCTCCGATGGAAAATGAATCAATTAAATCATTGCGCTTGACCTTGGCTAACGACGAAGGAGTCGGCCGATTAATTACTCCACTGGAGCCCTATCTGGCATTCGATTTGGAAATCACTCAAAATCTTAAACATCTTGTGAATCGCTGGTCTGATTTAGCAGCTCCTCGTGCAACATCCGGCGGTCGCCTGGGCCGTCAACTGCCACGGAAATGAACTGGCAGGCAAATGAGAAGCGAACCCTTCACGCAGTACCAACCATGTCCTGCATGAAGTCTGGCGTAACACGTTGACAGAACGCCTTTTTCCCTCATGAGGCCGACCAGATCAGGCTGCGCGCCCGCAGAGTTTCAGTATCCGTCGATTCGGCTAACTCACTTGAATCTCACCGACAACACGAGACAGTGTCCTCGCCACATGCTCCATCTTTCCACGCCCCTCGAGTAATACCGGATGGTGAAGCAGCACGATCGATTCTGCGGCAGCTTCTGCGTTTACCAGTGGCCCGGCGTGGCGACAGCGATTGGTTGATCTGCGATGAAATCCTCGAAAACCAGCTCCCATATCAATACCCTCATTTCGAACAGACTGCAGAAATTCATCACGAGATTGAGTCTGCTTGGTGGCTGGGAGATAAGACCATGCCAATTTGTAATGGACCGCCCAGTTCTGGCCAGCGTGGATCAAATCACCGCCACATTCCTCTGCCGCAAGATTTTTGCAGGGTCGCAAATCATCCACGTCCTTGAGTTGATCTACCAGCCACCGTGCATTTTCATGGCGCCGCTGGTTACGTTCATTAAGTTTATCACACTGTGGCAACAGCACAGCCGCTTGAAGTTCGCTGAGCGGAAAAGCATGATTACCTCGTTCACAAAAGATCTTAGCTCTTTGGAAGATACTCTCCGACTGGGTCAGCACTGCTCCACCCCGACCAGCAGTCAGCAACTTGCTTCCTCCGAAACTTAGAACTCCTACATCACCCCAACTACCAGCAGCACGTCCATCGACCACAGCACCCGTGGCTTGACAGGCATCCTCAATCACCATCAATTTAAATTCGCGAGCCCATTCACATAGATCGCGCATCGGTGCATTGGTTCCGTGCAGATGCGATACGATGATCGCTCGTGTTGTCGGTCCAACAGCTTCTTTGAGCGTTTCGTGTTGGATGTCTGGGCAGAAGTCGTTTGGCCCGATGTCAACTAAAACGGGTTTCGCACCGACCGCTTCAATTGCCCGAAAATTTCCTGGAAAATCATAGCCAGCCAAAATGACTTCATCATTGGATCCAATGTTGAGAGACCGTAATGCCAGCTCCACTGCGAAAGTTCCTGAGGCGCATGTCAAACAGAACTCTACCTGGCACATGTCAACCAACTTCTTAGCCAATTTCTGGACATGAGGACCGTGATAACGTCCCCAGGAACCATCCTGATACGCTGCCTGAAGTGCCAAAAGCACATCCGGATCGTGACAGGGCCATGAAGGTAATTCACCTGAACTTAGGGACGCTGCAATTTCGCGAGATTTCTTCGCGGACATGTTGCTGATGGACTCCTTGAACAGGGTAATCGACGACCGCGGTTGCGTTCGGCTATAATCCAGTCTAACCGTCATACGTTGCGTTCACAAACAGCAAGGACAACTCCTATGCGTCCAACTCGTTTCTTGATGATCGGTGGATTTCTCGGTGCCGGCAAGACCACGGCTCTGGCCTGGCTGGCTGATCATTATATCCGCCAGGGGTTGCGAGTTGGATTGGTCACCAACGACCAGGCCGACAATTTAGTCGATTCTCATTTCCTTCGAGACCGGGGTTTTTCAGTGGGAGAGGTCGCCGGTGCATGTTTTTGCTGTAAATTTGACGACCTTGTCCAAACGGCTCAGCAACTCGGAGACGAGCAGACCCCTGACGTAATCTTAGCCGAACCCGTCGGAAGTTGCACCGACCTCGTGGCAACGGTAATCGAGCCATTACGCCAGATCTACGGAAATCAATTCGCCCCCGGACCCTTGGTCGTCCTTTGTAAACCCGAGCATGGATTGCGAATTCTTGCTGACCAACCACGACGTGGATTTTCACCTAAAGCGGCCTATATCTTTAAGAAACAATTAGAAGAGGCATCCGTTTTAGCAATCAACAAAATTGACACGCTCAGTAGCGAAGAACTCGATCAGTTGACAGCCCTTTTACAACGACAGTATCCCAAAAAAATGGTCTTGGCCGTCAGTGCGCGCCGAGGCGACTCAATGGAATCACTTGTCGCTGCATTGGAAAGCATTGACGATGGGACTTCTGATACTCTGGATTTGGACTATGACATCTATGCCGACGGTGAAGCAGAACTAGGATGGCTCAACGGCATGGCTACTTTATCCAGTGACCAGCCATTTGATATCGATCTATTATTAGTCGAAATGCTCGATCGAATCCGAGACACGCTGAATCAACAACAGGCTGAAATCGCTCATATAAAACTTTATGCCGACGCCGGAGATACCTCCGCAGTTGCCAACCTGGTTGCCGGTCACACCGACGTCGAACTGTCACAACCAGCGGGCATCCATACACGCCATGTCGAATTGGTCATCAACGCGCGCGTTGCCTGCGGACCCGAACAGGTCGAAGAAGCCGTCTCCCATTCGCTACAAAGCGTCGCCAGTAACCATGATATCTCTAGCGATATTCATTCGGTACAACGTTTTCGTCCTGGACGACCACAGCCAACTCACAGGCTCAGTAAGTAACGCCCCGCAGGCTACTCAAAGCGATCGCCATCGGCAGGTCGACCTTAGAAAAATTGTCCGCGGAACGAGATCACCTGCTACCAACTGTCGATACCCAGTTTTGCAACAACGTACAAATGATTCACACCAACAAAGGACGCACTACGCGCGCTTTCTCCTGAACGCCGGTCAAACGTTCATCAAGGCCGCGATGTCTCACCGTAAATCGCTCGTGGTCAATTCCAAGTAGATGTAAAACCGTTGCGTTGAGATCCCGGATATGTACGGGGTCACGAGCAATGTTGTAGCTGAAGTCATCCGTCTCACCGTAACTGGCGCCTCCCTTCATTCCTCCCCCGGCAAACCACATCGAATAACACTTGGGATGGTGGTCTCGGCCATAATTAGTCTTTCTCAATGTCCCCTGGCTATAGATGGTCCGACCAAATTCACCACCCCAAATGACCAACGTATCTTCCAGGAGTCCGCGCCGCTTTAAGTCTTGAACAAGTGCCCATGCTGGACGATCTACCTCCTTGGACTGCCTTTGAATGTTACTGGGTAGATCTGCATGATGATCCCACCCACGATGGAAAATTTGTATAAATCGAACTCCCTGCTCGGCCATTCGTC
>Ga0310342_100000665_pt1 | contig 19913 bp, 16 predicted proteins | sample S15DNA20500_MG_FD_206155 | JGI IMG/M metagenome (GOLD analysis project Ga0310342, IMG submission 206155) | Marine microbial communities from station ALOHA, North Pacific Subtropical Gyre - S1503-DNA-20-500_MG | ecosystem: Environmental > Aquatic > Marine > Oceanic | place: Pacific Ocean: North...
AGTTGGACGATCCCTGCTTCACCCGCAGCGATTGATTTGCCCTCGAGCAGTGAGACGATGGCCACGTGTTCCGAGGTGCCTAGGTGCAGTCGAACGGTGGCCCGGTGGCAAACGGACAAGGGGGCATGTTCCGAGGTGACCACGTGCGCGGTCAGCACCCGCGTGGCCCGCAACCATCCCGGCGTTGCCAGTTCGTGGCCCCGAACCATCTGGCGGTGGTGGACCGCCGCCACCCCCACTGCCGCCCGCTGGCCGTGATGTAGCACGTCGGCAGCCGTCCCGTGTGATTCGAGGCTGCGCACCCGCACGACCCGTCCCTCGGGGAGCCAGGCGATTTCGTCACCGGTATGAATCGTGCCTGAGACGATGGTGCCCGTGACGACGGTGCCGTGTCCGGGCAGTGCAAACGATCGATCAATGGGCATGCGAAACAGCGTGCCGATGTCGGTGTGCGGCGCCGTGTCGGCAACGTCAACCAATGCGGTCTTCAACGCGTCAATGCCTTCGCCGGTGGCGACCGAGGTCCGCACGACCGGTGCGCGTTCGAGGAACGTACCTCGGACCAGTTGCCGGACCTCTTCCTCGACCAGTTCCAGCAGTGACTCGTCGGCCAAATCGCATTTGGTGATTGCCACCACGCCCGTACGCAATCCCAGCCAGCGGAGGATGTCCAAGTGTTCTCGCGTCTGGGGCATGACGGCGTCGTCTGCCGCCACCACCAGCATGGCCAGGTCGTTGCCCGCGGCGCCGGCGACCATGTTGCGAATGAATCGTTCGTGGCCGGGAACATCGACGATCCCGAAGCAAATCTGACCGAGCTGGAGTCGGGCGAACCCCAGATCGATCGTCATTCCCCGGCGCCGTTCCTCCGGCAGGCGGTCCGTGTCGATGTGCGTCAGTGCCCGGACCAATGCAGTCTTGCCATGGTCAATGTGACCGGCCGTGCCGAGGATCAACGTGGCGTATTCGTCGGCCGTATTAGTCGGGTCATGCAGTGGCAATGTCGCAGGACCTTATCGCGCATTCTCCGCACACGGTGGGCGCGGCGGGCGAATTCCCGACCGGTATCGTTACCGCTGGAGCCGAACGGGCCGCAGGGTCGGAGGTAAATTTCACCTTTCCCTACGCCGGCGGTGTGAAACCGTTGGCGATTTGCCACGGTGCGGCGTCAATGAAAAACCCCGCTGCCGCGGACGCGGCAACGGGGCGGAGGAGAAAGAGAATTCTTTTAGAAGCCTATGTCAATATAGGCAATTTAGCATATTTTCATGTAGGTCAGCCGAAGGCCGGCTGACCGTGGTTCTCCAACTCCTCCTACTAGTTTCAAGTCTCCAAAATTTGCCGCCCGTCCTTGGCAGCTCGTGTTTCGTCCTGTCCAAATCATACCAGAATCCTAACATCATGCAAACGTCGCCGCCGGCACGCCTTCTGCGGCGAAAATTTACGCCAGATGTAGTTATGTAAGTTGCTTTAAAATATAATCTTATATAAATTATCCCGTGGTGTGTCTTGGCCTTCGTCGCCAGGAGAGATTCCCGTGCGCCGGATTGCTCGGCAGGGGTTTGGTCCGGTAACGGCAGCGACTGGCGAGCCGCGACGGGGCCCGGCGCCGGCTGCGTGCGGTGTCACTTCGCAGGGATGGCGTCGGCGGTGACGGGCTTGGTACCCACCATGAACCGGCGGATCGTGGCCACGATCCGCAGCGGATCGCCGGCATATTCCTGTTGTTTCAGCTGTCGGCTGATCCGTTTCCGCAACGCCTCCCGCCCCTGCTTGTCCACGATGGATATCGGCCGCGGCATGCGCAGGTAGTCGGCCAGATCAAGTTGCAGCCACGCTGCCGACTCTAGCATGGCCACTGTCCCATTGTCGGTGCCGTGGGGGCGGGAACTGCCGTTGTCTTTTTGCTTGGCGTTGCGTTCATCGTCCATATCAAGTCCCCATCGGACGGAATCGCCGGGCCCCGCTCGTTTACGTCTCGCTCGATACGTTCTTGTCCCTTCAATACGTGGGTCGCGGTAAGCGTGTTCGCGCCGTTTCACCGACTTCGGTGTCCGATCCGTACCGGACGGAGCCAGTCCGTGGGGAACCGACAGGAGGAGGAAGACAGGCGTTTGCGTCGGATGGCCGTTGCAAGCTGGATGAATGAGTCTGGCCGGAGGTACAATTGATCACCGTGTCCGATCAGGTATTCAACCTCGTCAGCGAGTATGCGCCGAAGGGCGATCAGCCGCAGGCGATCGACGCATTGGTGAAAGGTTTTGAACGTGGCGACCCGCACCAGGTGTTGCTCGGAGTCACCGGTTCGGGCAAGACGTTCTCGATGGCGAACGTGATCGCCCGCGTCGGTAAGCCGACATTGGTTATCAGCCACAACAAGACCCTGGCAGCGCAACTCTACGAGGAGTTTTGCGAGCTGTTTCCCGACAACGCCGTCTGCTACTTCGTGAGCTATTACGACTATTACCAGCCCGAAGCCTATATTCCGCAGCGCGACATCTATATTGAAAAGGATGCGTCGCGGAATGACGACCTGGATCGTTTGCGGTTGGCCGCGACGAGTCACCTGGTCTCGCGGAACGACGTCATCGTGGTGGCCAGCGTCTCCTGTATCTTTGGTCTAGGATCACCAGACGAGTACAAGCGGTCGGTGATAAGTGTCACGCGTGGCCAGTGTGTTGACCGGCGAGAACTGCTGATCGGTCTTTCCGATCTGCAGTATGACCGGCGCGAGTTCGATTTGGAGCGTGGCACTTATCGTGTGCGCGGCGATGTCATCGAGATCCACCAGGCGGGCGATGACTATGCCTACCGCGTCGAACTATTCGGCGACGAAGTCGACACGATTCAGTTAATCAACCCGATTTCGGGAGACGTCATCGGCGACACGTCGCAATTGTTCGTCTATCCCGCCGTGCATTACGTGATGAATCCCCAGACGTTGGAACGGGCGGTTGCGTCGATCCGTGAGGAACTTGACATGCAAGTCCTGAAGCTGCGAAGCGACGGGCATTTGCTGGAAGCCCAGCGGTTGTTGGCGCGAACACGCTATGACCTGGAGATGCTCCAGGAGGTGGGGTACTGCAGCGGCGTGGAGAACTACAGTCGGCATCTGGACGGACGACCCCCCGGGAGCAAGCCCTACACTCTGCTCGATTACTTTCCGTCGGTCGCCGATGGCAGTTGGTTGCTCTTCATTGACGAGAGCCACGCGACGATCCCGCAGATGCACGCCATGCACCATGCCGATCGTCATCGCAAGGAGGTGCTCGTCCAGCACGGGTTTCGTCTGCCCAGTGCCCTGGACAATCGGCCGCTGCGATTCGAAGAAATCGAACAGATCTGGCCCCAGGTATTGTTCGTCAGCGCGACGCCGGGGCCTTATGAACTGGAGCAGTCTGGCGGGGCCGTGGTGGAACAACTGATCCGGCCCACCGGGCTGGTTGATCCCTTGATCCATGTGCGACCCGCCGAAGGGCAGGTGCCCGACCTGATTGCCGCGGTCAAGCAACGCGTCGAACGGGGGGAGCGGACCCTGGTCACGACGCTTACGAAACGTATGGCGGAAGACCTTGCCACGTACCTGGCCGAGCAATCACTGAATTGTCGCTACCTTCACAGCGAGATCGACACGCTCGATCGTGTCAAGATTCTCCGAGATTTGCGCAAGGGGGTATTCGACGTTCTGGTCGGGATCAACCTGCTCCGTGAGGGCCTCGACCTCCCGGAAGTCTCCCTCGTGGCGATCCTGGACGCTGACAAGACCGGATTTCTCCGTAGCACCACCAGCCTCGTACAACAGATTGGGCGGGCAGCACGCAATGTCAACGCCGAGGTGATCCTCTACGCCGACAGCGTGACACCGGCCATGCGGCAGGCAATGGATGAGACTCAGCGTCGTCGGCAGCGGCAACAGGCCTTTAACCAAATTCATGATATCAGTCCGGAAACGGTAAAGAAGCAGATTCGGGAGGGCATCGAAAAGGAACTGCGTGCCCATCAGACTGCTCGCGAGGCCATCGGGGAGGACGAGCAGTCGTTCGACCAGACGGAAATGCTCAGCCATCTCGAGTCCGAGATGCACGCGGCGGCGGCGGAACTGGCATTCGAGCGTGCCGCGACCCTTCGTGACCGGATTCAGCAGATCCGTGACTCGACCAGGATCGGTTCGGTCCCGCCCGAAGGCGATCGCGATGTGCCTGGGAAGCCGGGGACGCGGGCCCGGCGCCGCCCGCGAAAACGATGAGATGGCCTTCCAGGCCAAGTCGATAGACCATGCCCGACAAGCCCGGTCATCGCTGAACCGATCCCAGTGTCCATGCTGCGCAAGGTCGTCAATATCAACGACACCGCGTTGTCGAATGTCGACGTGATTAGCTGTAAGGCGATTTCACTGGGCAATGTTGTGTCCCGATCGGATGGTCGTGTGGTCCCTTTCGTTTTATTCAGTCACGGCGCCGGGTAGCGCGTCGTCGCCGTGCGGAATGCAAAAGGCGTCCCCCGCGCCGGCGAGCACACCGGGCTCGTGGTGCGCATCCGATCGAAGCAGACGCCGGTGGCGGCGATCCGGTCCTGGGTGGGTGTGCGGCAGGCGGTGGTGCCCACGATACCGAGCGTGTCATAATGTTGGTTGTCAGTGATGAGCAGAAGAATGTTGAGCGGTTGGGTCGTCATGGGCTGGGAATCGGGTATTCTGGGAAACGCCGGTGTCAGGCGCGGTTGCCGTCGCCCCAGGCTGAACTGAAGGGTTCCCCTTCTTCCAGGCGGGTGGGGCGCAACGGTCGAATATCGATCTTTGGCGTGGCCCCCATGATCACGTCGGCAAGGGCTTCGCCGATGGGCGGTCCGAGTTTGAAACCGTGTCCGCTGCCGCCGAAGCAGGCGAAATATCCTTCGACGCCGGGCATGGCGCCCGCGAAGGGATGCCAGTCATCGGTGATTGTATAGATCGAAGCCCACCCGCGGTCGAATACTGCGTCTCGCAATGCCGGGATGCGAGTGAACAATCCCGTTTCGATACGGCGCCGACTGTCCGCATCAAGATCGGCATCGTAATCATCAATGTCGAGCGGTTCCAGTTCCTTCGGATAGTCGAGGCCGGCCAGCATTCTGCCCTCGTGTTGCGGACGGAAGTAGACATGGCAGATCGGATCCGCCACGATCGGGAAGGTCCCGAATCCATCGGGCAGCTTCATCACCAGGTCGCATTCGCGACTCCAGCGAATGTTGCAGCGATGACCGGCCGCCCCGCCGATGCGCGGGCCCCACGGCCCCGCTGCGTTCACGACGCAGGGGGTGTGAATCGTCCCGTCGGCGGTGGCCACGCCGGTCACGCACCTGCCGTCCGTGTCGATACGTGTCGCGCCGATGCCCTCGTATGCGGAGAGGCCGTGGCGTGACGCCTGTTCGATGAGCGTGCGAGTGGTCATGACCGGGTCGGCATAACCGGCGCGGGGTTGGTAAGTGGCGGAGACGACGCCGTCTAGGTTCAACTGCGGCGCCAGCGATGGGATCTCCGCGGTCGTGATTTCCTTCGTGCCGGTGTTCTGGGCCGATTCACTGGCCAGCACCTGTCGGCCGACGTCGAGGTGCGAGGCGCCGAAGAGAATCAGTTGCCCCGTGCGCCGAAACCCGGTGGCGCCGCCGAGGATCTCTTCGTCGTTTTCGAAGATATCCATGGCCCGCAACGCCAGTTGAATGGTCACCGGGTTGGAGTAGGAGCAGCGGATGTTGGCCGCGGAATGGCCGGTGCTGACTGCAGCAAACGTGCGTTGTTCCAGCAAGACTACGCGGCCGATGCCCTTGCGGGCCAAAAAGTGCGCGGCGCTGGCGCCCATGATGCCGCCGCCGATCACCACCGCGTCTGCAGTTGTTTCCATGGTTGGTGACTCCTGAGCTCTTTCGCGGCGACGCATGCACAACCGGGATGCCATCGGGGTATGACGCCGAGCAGCATAACGGGTTGTCGTCCCTGCGGCGTGGTGCCCGGGCAAGCCAGTGAGCATGACCGTTGAGGCGATCGTTATTCACCTGCGGCGCGAATTCTCCGGATTAGTTCATTTCGTTCGACATCGGTCCGGTCCGGGTGGTTGGGTACGGAGACTGTGCGACGGAGGATATCGCGAGAGGCCGGACAGATATCAGGCGTATAGTTCATGCGGCATCCGCGGTTGGCTGCCATGCGAAACGGGTCCATGGCAGGGTGATGGGCCCCTCGCTTCTTGAGGATCGGTTCCCAGTCGGTGAACGTATGGCGGCCCGTGTGGTGCAATATCGTGCCGCCCACGGCCGCGGCGAACTGATCCGCCCGCCCGGCGTCGGGCAACAGGTACATGATGTGTGTGGCGCATTCGCCGGCGGTGTCGTGACATGGATTGTGTTGCAGGGCGAGGTCACGCGTGGCTTCGAGAATCATTGCCTTCTGTCGGCGCATGGTGGCCAGGATCTCGGGCAAACGTTGCCACTGCGCCGTGAGCATGGCGGCGCTGAAGACCGAGCTCCGTGTACCTGCGGAACAGAACGGGCGGACACCTTCAGGTTGACCGTTCCAGAAGAAGTGACAGCCATCGATCATGCAACGGGCGCGATCTGCAGCGATCGGGTCGGTGGTGATCACCGCGCCGCCTTCCCCGCATGTGATGTTCTTGTACGCGTTGAAGCTGAATGCACCAATGTTGCCCCAGGTCGTAACCGGACGCCCCCGGTAGGTGCCGCCGACGCACTGGCATGCGTCTTCGACGACGACCAACTTGTGGTGGCCGGCGATCTCCAGGATGGCGTCCATCTTGCAGACCAGTCCCCACATGTGCACGGGAATCACCGCGCGGGTGCGCGGCCCGACCGTCTCGGCAATGGCGTCGGGATTGATGGTGAGCGACTCGTCGATGTCGACGATGACAGGGATCGCGCCCACGGCCACCACCGCGGTGGCGCAGGCCAGGTAGGCGTGAGCGGGGACGAGTACTTCGTCACCCGGCCCGAGTTTCATGGCGGCAAGGGCGGCGATCAGTGCCGTATTGCCACTGGAACTGAGGCAGACGTGCTCGACGCCTAGACTCGCGGCCAGCAAGCGTTCGGCTTCGTCGCAGGCATTGCCGCGGTCGTAGCGAAAGTAGGGGCCGTTCTCGATGATCTTGGCGACGGCATCGCTTTCCGGCTTGCCGATGCGGTACATGGTCCTGCTCCGGTGATCGGGCTGGCACGTGGCGAGGTTCCCGACAAGTAGAAGTGTAGCGAGCGACGATCGGGCCGGTCCGCGGGCTTGGCCGGGGACCTGTTTGACGGCTGAAACGTCGGCCGCAGACCAACGCCGTCCTCGGCGGTGTCGGTGCTGGAGGATTCGGCAAGGTAGACCCCAGGAAGTCCTACTCGGCGAAACGCCGTTCCGCGTTGTCCTGCGGGGCGTAGCCCAGGACTTGCCGTGTTTCTGCCAGGTCGAAGATCGTGTGGGTGTTGGCACTGATCCCGTAGGCCAAAACGAATGGGGCATCGACCTGGATGGCACAGCGGAAAAGGGCAAGGCAATCGCGGTGGCTCAGGTACACCGCCCGGGCGAAGGTTTCCGAGATGTGGCCACGTTGGATCGTCGGGTCGTCCTCGATGAAGACCCACCCGATGCGCAGACCGACGAACTGGATGCCGTGGCAGGTGGCGTAATAACGACCAAGTTGTTCGCCGACGACCTTCGACACGCCGTAAAGGGAATCGGGATGCGGTGGGTCGATGGTACGCAGAAACCGGCCCGTTGGCAGGAACGCGGGATCAAGGGCATTGACGGCGCCGCCCATGGATGCCCCGTGTTGGGCGTGGCAGGACGAGGCGAAGATGACCTTCTGCACGCCGCTGGCCAATGCCTCGTCAAGGACGTTATGGGTGGCGTCGATGTTCTCAGTCAGCAGGGAATCCCACCGGGCCTTCGGGTCAGCGTTGGCGGCGAGGTGAATGACCACGTTCAGGCCGTCGAAGTGGCCGCGGAGCGCGTCGCGGTGGGTCAGGTCAATCTGCGTAAAACAGTCGTGGGAGTTGGCGGTGTAAGGTTCGGAAATGGGCAACGGGCGTCGGTCGAACAACGCGAGACGGTGCGTGCCGGTAAGACCTGCCGCCAGCAGTCGGCCGATGGTGCCCGATGCTCCGGTGATGCCGATACGGTGTTTGTCCATGGCGGCCGCGACCCTGGGCGACGGTGAGCAAGCGTGTGTTTAGATGATCCGCTCATGCGCCACGCTGCGTACGTCCATCTCGAACTCGATGTCGATTACCGGGGGACGCGTCAAGTGCAACCGAATCGCGTGGCGGCGGGCGGTACCGATGCGATTCCAGAGAAGGTCACGAAGCAACGGGTCCGTCGGATGTGCGGTGTAGACGTCGACGGCGGTTACCGCATCCCAGGCGATGCCGAGGCCCTGTAGTCGCTGCGTCATGACGTCGAGGACGAATTCAGCTTTTGCCCGCAATGCTTCGGGATCTGTGCGGCCACGTTTCACGATGGCGTCGTCGTCCAGCGTGCCCTCGACCAGTTCCCCGGCGCCCGCCACCACGCAGGTGGGTTCGCATTGTGCGGGGGCGGGGACGGTGTAGGAAAATGCGTGAAGAACCACTCCTTCGGGTCCGTCGATGATCGGCGCCACGTTCGTGCGGGCGATCGGATTGACCTGCTCAACGTAGAGATCCCATGCCTTGAGAATGGCGCAGTATTCGCCGTTGAAGTCGATGAACCCCTGCATCGTGAAGGGGGCCGGTGAGCGAAGTTCCATGCCGCATAGTGCGTGACGGTCGCGGTCGACCGTGCGCAGGTACGCGTCGACCTGCTCGAATCCCTCTTGCCATGGCCGCGGGTCGCGGAGCGTGACATGAACGATCTCCCACCCCTCGTCAGCGACGACGCCACAGGAGTAGGGGGCGATGCCTTGAAGAAATCGGTAGTGGCCGCGCGACGCGTGGATCAGCATTCGACAAATACCTTCCCGTGCTCAATCCCGGCGGTATAGGTCGCCACCACCGCGCGGTTAGGTTCGTGCCTTGCGACACCGCAGGCCACGTCGATTTCCCAGTTGTGCCACGGACAACGGACAATCACGCGGGGTTCGTCGGCTTCGTAACAACCCACCGCGGCCTCCTTGCGGGCACAGGAGAGGATGCCGGCGGACAACGGGGCCCCTTGGTGGGGGCACACGTCACGCACCGCGAAGATGTCGTCGCCCCGGCGTATGACCAAGAGGGTTCGCCGCCCGATCGTGGCCCGGCGCATCGTGCCGTCGGGAAGATCTTCCACCGCGAAAACAGGAGTGCGGCGCGGTTTTGTCATGGCATCCTTGGCGGTGGGGGGTTCAGAATCCGTAGAAGTCGACGGCATTTTGGTGAAAGATGCGCTGGCGCAGCGTTTCATCGAAGGTCTGTGGGATCGCTTTGTTCGGGTCGTCGAAATCCCAATGCGGGTAGTCACTGGCGAACATAATCATTTCATGGCCGATCATGTCGATGATCTGCTCGAGTTGCCGGGGATCGTCCGGCTCTTCGATCGGCTGTGACGTGAAACGCACGTGTTGGCGGATCGTCTCGCTGGGCCGGCGCTTGATCCAGGGCACTTCGATTCGGCAACTGCGCCAGTTCTTGTCGAGACGCCACATCAGGGCTGGCAGCCAGGCGACCCCGCACTCAAGGACGGCCACGCGCAATGTCGGGCACGCTTCGAAGACGCCTTCGCACACGAGACTGACCAGATGAGTCATCGCCGTCTGGGCGAGATTCGTGTGGTACTCCAAGTAAAAGGACGGCCGTTCGGCGGCGGCGTAGGCGGGTAGCCGACTGCCCCAGTGGAGGGTCAGGGCAAGGTTTTTCTTTTCCGCGGCCTTCCAGATGGAATGGAAGCGTCGCTTCCCGAATAGCGCACCCGATCCAACCAGAAAGAGCATCTGGAGGATCTTGGGATGGCCGCCTACGCGTTCGATTTCGCGGACGGACGCCTCCGGATCGTTGAAGGGTACGAACATCGAACCGTAGAAGCGGTCGTCGGTTTCGAGCCAGTGCTCGATCATAAAATCGTTGTAGGCCGAGCAGAGGGCGGAACCGAAGTCGACGTTCGGTTCCAGTTCGGCGCCGTAGAGCGGCGTAAGTACGGCCCGGTCAACCTGGTAAGGGTCCATGTGCTGCTCAATGAGAAACGCGAGGTCGGACCCCGGCATCTTCCCGTCGGGCGGGTGCGCGTCGTCTCGCGTCGCCATGGGCTTGATTTTTGGATATTCGGGTCCGGGCGGGCCTTTGAATCCGGTTTCACGCACGTAACGCTGCCAGGCGTTCGGCAGATAGGGCAGTAGGTCTTCGATGGTGTCGGCACGGGCGTGGACGTCGCAGTCGATCAGTTGGTATGCGGATCCAACATCGGTTGCCGGCGCGGTGTGTGCATCGGAGTCAGGCCTGGGGGAGGACATAGTGATCGATTATAGGGGAAAGGTGTCTCGGCGTGGTGGCCGTGGATGAAGAATCTGGGGCGGAAAGCGTCGCTCACGCGGAGTCATTTGGTCGATGCAACGATGTGCTTCGCTTGGCACAGGCGCACGGTTTGCGACACGTAGAATTCCCCTGTTTGCTCGTACTTCTTCACCGCATTGCCGCCTGGAGGACCATGATGTGTTCGGCCACCTGGTAGCGGAACGTGTCGAAGTCCGACGCGGTCATGTTGTCGCACGTGCGGTGAAGCGGGTAGCGTTCGCCATGCTCGCGGGTATCGACCTGCGCAAACAGTGTGTCGAGGTAAGCCTGGGCCGCGTCGGCATATTGTTTCGCCTCGTTTGACGACGATGCCCGTGCTTCGTCGATAAGCGATTGAAGTGTGAAGAAGTAACGCCCATCATCGATACCCTCTCGCATCGCTTCCCACGTCAGCGTCGGCAACGGCCCGTCCGGGGTGGGCATGACCCAGCCGCGATGGTTGGGCCCGCTTCGCTGGGACTCCAGGTCGTTGTAGAGGCCGTTGCGATTGATCACGCTGAAATAGACCCAGTCCAACACCCCGTCGAGACGCAATGCCGCGGCCCAGAGGCCGCGGTAGTAACGGTTGGCCGGCATGCCCCATTCTCCGGGGCCGCTGTACATCCACAAGGATCGGCCGGCCTCCATCGTGCGGCGAGCTCCGTCGCCGTCCAAATAGCTGGAAAAGGCGCGGATATCGAGGTCAGGTTCGAACAGTTCGGAGTTCTTTGGGTAGACGATGGTCGTAAAAGTCTTCGCTTCGGGAACAGCCTTTTTGATCAGTCCGATCTGGGTGGACGTCTCCCAAGTGTCGTGGGCGTCCGATTCGTCACCGAAGGAAATCGTCGGGGTGGGCCAGTGGCGCTTCTTGAAGCCGTCGACGAATCCACGCACGTTTTCGCCAAGGTCGCCGGGGCCTTCGTATCGCGGTAGAAACGGATCCATCGTGGTGTTCCAGATGCCCGCATCCATGCCGACGGAAAGGCCGGTATCGACGAAATGGCAGATCGATTCCAGGTCGTAAGATACCTTGCCATCGTGCATGGACCCCTTGTTGAGGGGATAGAGCATGACCATCGTCGTGTTCATGCCGTGTTCGCGCATGTTCACGATATCGCGTGTCTGCAACTCGGGGGCCATCGGTTCGGTCGACGTCTCGCCCATCGGATCAAAGATGTGGTAATACATCCCGTGCCGCGTGGGTGGCGTGCGCAACGTGATTGGAAGCACGCGTACCTGAAGATGCACCTTGGTCTCGGCGCGGTCCCGCACGCTGACGCGAAGTGTCCCGCGGTAGAGGCCGGGGTTCGCTTCGGGCGCTGCCCAGACCGTGGCCCAGTAGCGTTGTGATTGTCCCGCAGGCACATCGATTTTCTCCCGTTGTTCCAGGAACCAGGGGGCCATCCGGTATTGGGCCACGGGGGGATTCTTCCAGACACGCTTTGGCCAGCATCGAACCGACCGTACGTCGACGTGAGATGCGGGGATCACGCCTCCATGATCCGCGTGCAGTTCCGAGATGGTGATTCGCACGTCCTGCAAAGAGGTTAATGCGTGGAGAGAAAAAGTCACCGGTTCATATTCGCCGAGGCTGCTGAAAGCAGCGAGCTGATCGGTGATTTCGCTTCGCACGGGCACCGTGCGAAGATGGACAGATTCGAGGTAATGGCGTGCGAACACGACGAAGCCGCGACCGGTTTCCGCTGCAGTCCATGGGGTCGCCGGTTCAGGTGTTTTTGGAAGTTGCTCCGTAAATCCGTCGGGAATCGTGATCAACTCGGCTCGTTCCGGAAGCATGGTGCCCAGGGCCTCGAACCCGGGTGGGCGGACGGCAGATCGTGCGCATCCCGCCACAAACAGGGCGGCGAGCAGCATGCAGAAGCCCGAGCATGTAACAGGACGGCGAGATGCAATCATGGCGATTTCCCGAGGAAACGGTTCCGGGTTGAATGCAAGGCTGGTACGGCGACCACTTCGTTCATCCAGAAGGAAGCGACGGCGTCCATGCAAGCCGAACTGCCGGGCCGATGTGGCCGCCAACTCGCTTGTTGCGCAGTGTACCATACTCATCGACTTTCTTCCCATCGCGCAGGCTGGCAATTGGACGCACCCGGTGGGTAGATCACACAAATCCAGCCTGCCTGCGCCGTCGCAATGATGTCGGTCGAAACCATGCATTAAATGAGCGGTTGATTCAAATCTAACGGCACGGTGATTGCGCCCCGGCCTCGCATCGAAAAAATGTTGATACCATGATTCATTCTCATCGAACGAGCAGCCAGGTGTTGATTCGCAACGGTACGTGTTTCCTGGAAAAAACAACCTGGCTGGAAGGTGGCGGGATTCTGGTGATACGCCCACGTCGGCCCGTGTGCACGCGATCCCGGGAAAACCTCGGAATCCAAGGAGATCATAATGCGTCGCGTGAAGACACTGCTTGCCGGGGAGAATCCGCGGACCTGGCTTTTCTACGGGGACAGCATTACGCAAGGGGTTGCGCACACACATGGGTGGCGAGACTACACCGAATTGTTTGCGGAGCGCGTCAGGTACGAGATGGGGCGTGCCCTCGATATCGTGCTCAATACCGCCGTCTCAGGAAACACGACAATCGACCTGCTCGATTCGTTCGAATGGCGAGTGGCCCGGTTTCGGCCGGACGTCATGTTCCTGATGATCGGCATGAACGATTCGTCGGATACGCGGCAGGAAATCGACCGGGCGACGTTCACGGCGAATCTTGAAACAATCTGTGAGAAGGCGGAGTCGCTGGGGTGTCTGCCGGTCCTGCAGACGACGAGCCTCGTTCTGCCCGGCGCCTCGCCCGACCGCGAAGCGCACCTGCCCGGCTTTATGAATGCCGTCCGCGCCGTGGCCCGCCATCGCGAGCTGCCCCTGGTCGATCACACGGCCCACTGGGAGGACCATGGTGAACAACGCTATCTCTGGAACTCCAACGCGTTTCACCCCAACGAAATGGGACATCGGGCCTTGGCTCGCTGCCTCTTCGGTGCGATGGGGATTCAGGATCCCGCCAGTTTGACGTGCCGTCTCTACTTGCCCTGATTTTCACGGACATTGAAACCCCATGAATGCACCTTCAATTCAACCTGATCGCCTGCTCGATCTGTTCCTGTTGATCACGGGGATCAACAGCTACTACCCGAACGAAGGTGCCGTGTCCGACTTGTTGAGAAATCGCCTCGAAGGCATCGGCGTGCGACTGCATGCCGATGAGCATCGCAACCTGGTCGGCGACTGGCCCGGGCAAGGGATGTTCGCGGATGCCGATCCGATCCTCCTTTGTGCCCACATGGACACGGTGGTGCCGACCGAGGGTATGCGGGCCGTGGTCCGTGATGCCGCGGTGCACACGGACGGCACGAGCGTATTGGGGGCCGATGACAAGGCCGCGGTGGCCGCCATTGTTGAAGCGGCCGAGGCGGTGGCCGGTGCCGGCGTGTCCCGTGTGCCGGTCGAATTTCTTTTCACGGTGGGGGAGGACGTCGGTCACATCGGCTCGAAGGCGTTCGACATCACCGGGTTGCGATCGCAGATGGCGTTCGTGCCGGACATCGACGGCCCGGTCGGCCTGGTATCTCTGGCCGCCCCGAGCAGTCGGAACGTAAAGGTGGTGTTCCACGGGCGGGCGGCGCACGCGGGTCTCGAACCGGAACAGGGGCGCAATGCGATCGTCATGGCCGCCACCGCTATTGGTGCCATGTCCCTGGGCCGCGTGGATGAAGAGACCACCGCCAACGTGGGTTTGATTTCGGGCGGAGAAGCGCCAAACGTCATTCCGCCGCGGGCGGAGATGACGATGCAGGTTCGCAGCCTCGATAATGGCAAGAGCGATGAAGTCATGGAAACGATGATTGCCTGCTGTCGCGATGCGGCGGCGCAGCAATGCGGTACCGCCGAATTCGAGACGGTGTTCGAGACGCGGGGATTTCGTTTCGACCCGGGCGACCCGATCGTCCGTCGTGTCGAAGCCGCGATTCGGGTTGCGGGACGCGATCCGCAGCACACGGTGACTTGCGGGGGCAGCGATGCCAACGAGTTGAACGCAAAGGGCCTGCCCACGGTGGTGCTCTCCGTCGGCTACCGGGACATTCATACCAACGAAGAGTCGATGCCGATCGACGAGTTGAATTGCCTGGCAAGCGTGTGCGCGGCGCTGATGGTGAACGCCTGAGCGTGGGTCGCCGCGCGACATGGCGGCGATGCATTAAAGAGCATGACGAACCCGGCAGTCGTGGTCACGGCCCGCTCGGCTGTTGCACGTTGTAGGCCAAGAGCACTTCCTGGTCGCGCAGGTAAAGGCGGCCACCGGCCACGACCGGATAGGCCCATGCATTCTTGTCGCTTCGGTGGGGCGGGGTGAAGCGGCCCGATTCGCGATACCCGTCCGGAACGGCTTTGACCAGGGCCACGCGACCGTCCTCGCCGCGCAGGTAGAGATGCCTGTCGGCATAGACGATCGACCCCTTGCCCACGCCGCGGTGCTTCCAGAAGACCTTGCCCGTGAGGAGATCGAGGCAGGTCCAGACACTGTCGTTGGCGCCGTAGATGTGCCCGTCGACGAGAACGAACCCGCCATGGTGGTTCTTCATTTGAAAGGTGTGGTAGACCAGTTCTGCCGAGGCGGTTTGGGCGTCGACTGACAGTCGAATCAGCACCGCTCCCGCCCCGTAGGCAGAGGAATTGAACAGCAGCCCGTTATGAAAAATGGGCGTCGTGCAGTTTGCGTTCTGATTGACTGAACGCATCTCGTTCCACAGCAACGTGCCATGGTCGCCGTGAAATCCCGTGACACCTCCGGACGTGAACGCCACGATCTGCGGCATGCCGTTGACCTGGATGGCCAGCGGGGTCACGTAACTGGCTTGTTTGGCGGTGGGTGAAAGTCCCTTCCAAAGGACTTCACCCGACGCCGGGTTCAGCGCGATGATCGTGGCATCTTCACTGCCCGGCATGCAGATCAGGCGGTGGCCGTCTAACACGGGGGATGCGGCATAGCCGAAATGGCCCATACGGCCACCGAAATCGCGTACGAGATGCCGCCGCCATATTTCCCGCCCGCCTTCGGCGTCGAAGCAGATCAAGTCGCCACCCACGGTCGCCGCGTATAGGCGGTTATTACCCACGGTGGGTGCGGAACGGCTGCCGGGAAAATTCACGGTGGCGACAGGCCCGAGAGCCACCGACCAGACCGCGGCGCCGGTTTTTTCGTCGATGGCCACGAGGCGTTCCTCTTCTCCAAAGTATCCTTGTGTGAAGATGCGGCCACCCGCCACGGTGATCGCGGCGTAACCGCTGCCGACATCATTGCATTTCCAGAGAAGAGGTGGCCCCGTCTCGGGCCAGGCGTCGAGAAGGTCGGTCTCGGTTGCGATCAGATCGTGCGTGGGCCCGCGAAACTGGGGCCAGTGGCCGGGTTGTCCGATTGCCGTCGCATGACCTACCGGTGTGGTCGAGCGATCGTCGGCGGTGGATGCCGGGAGGTTCAGGCCGATGGCCAGAATGCATGCCGCCAGAAACAGCGGGTTGGCCAGTTTCCATGATGTCGTATCCCGGTATCGGATCATTGAAATAATACCTCATGGTACACTTCGCACCGTTTGCGTCGAAGTCGAACACGGGATAGCCCCTTTGGCATAGCTCGTCGATTGGTCATAAGGACAAGATCATGAACGATTTGAAAATGTACATAGATGGCCAATGGTGCCACGCGGCATCGGGTGACACCTACGACGGGATCAACCCGGCCCTGGGTGAACCGTTTGGCAAGATTCCCCGTGGAGGCCGTGTCGACGCGCAGCGGGCCATCGACGCGGCGAACCGGGCCCATGAAACGTGGCGAAAGGTTCCGCTCTGGGAGCGTGCCGCGATGTGCCACAAGATCGCGGACATCATCAAACGGCGTGCAGATGAACTGGCCGACGTGCTTTGTACCGAACTTGGTAAACCCCGCCACCAGGAGGCGGCCTTCGAGGCTGGGGAGTCGGATGTGCCGTGGCGCATCGCTGCCGAACAAGCCAAGTTTTTCGAGGGACACACGAAGCCATGCGAGGACGGGGCGAAACGGGTATTGACCTTCCACCAGCCTCGCGGAGTGGTGGCTACGATCACCCCCTGGAATTTCCCCGCGGCCATTCCCGGGGAATATCTGCCCTTTGCCATCGTCATGGGCAATGCGGTCTGCTGGACACCTGCGCCGACCGCGGCGGCCACCGCGATCAAGCTGGCCGAGTTCCTTCATGAGGCCGAGTTACCGCCCGGCGTGATCAACCTGATCACGGGGCCAGGTGCGGAAGTGGGCGATGAACTGGTCGTGAATCCAGGCACGCACGCCGTGGGCATGACCGGCAGTCCCCAAACGGCGAGGATCATCACGGCCCGCGCCGGGTTGAAGCCGCGACTGTTCGAACTGGGCGGCAATGGCCCGGTGGTGATCCTTCCCGACGCGGATCCCAAGCGGATCGCCGGTTCCGTGGCCGGCGCCTGTTTCTTTGCCGCGGGGCAGGTCTGCTCCTGTGCCGAGCGCATTTTTGTGGCGGATAACCTGGCGCAGGCCTTCGTGGATGCGATGGTTCAAGAGGCGAAGAAGTGGATTCCTGGCGATCCGTGGGACCAGGCCACCACGATGGGGCCACAGAACAACCCCGGGGTGGTCGAGAAGATGGGGCACCACCTTGAGGACGCCCGGGCGAAGGGGGCCAACATCGTCTGTGGCGGAGATCGTCCTGAAGGCCCGGGCTATTTCTGGAACCCGACGGTCTTGACCGATTTCACCGTGGACTCGCTGGTCAACAAGGAGGAGACCTTCGGCCCCATCGCTCCCATCAAGTCCTTCTCCAGCGACGACGAGGTGTGGGGCTACATAAAGGCGTGCAATCTTGGACTCACATCCTCCGTTTTTACACAGGATGTGAACAAGGCGTGGCAGTGGGCCGAGGAACTGGACACCGGGATCACCGTTGTGAACGACTGGACGCACTTCTGGGAGCACCACCTGCCCTTCGGTGGGACGGCTCGCAACGACAGTGGACTCGGTCGCATCGGTGGACGCCACACGCTCGAATTCATGAGCAACCTGAAGTCGATCGTCTTCAATGTGGGCGAGCCGTCGGCGTTCTAAGTGCGGTATTTCGCGTTACGGGTGATCGATCAATGATGTCGGTTACATCGAATCTACCATAGAGTTTTCTGAATCCGGCACCCCCAACTACACCCTTTCCTTTTAAAGGTACGAACCCATGCCGATCAAGATGGTCCATCACCACGGATTCACGGTGTCAAGCCTGGAGCGTTCGGTTCCCTACTACCGCGACGTGCTTGGCCTGGAAGTCGTGCGTACCAGCGAGCGCAAGCAACTTCCCTCCTATGACACGATCTTGGGTTACGACGATGTGCATCTGCAGGTGGTCATTCTCACTCACCCTGTCAACGCTTTTGTTCTGGAACTGTTTGAGTACGTGAACCCGCCTGCGGTCACTCGCGAACTGCAGAATTATTTCGTCGGTGCCTCGCACCTGGCCTTCGAAGTCGATGATATCGATGCGGAATACCAGCGACTTACCGCGGCCGGCTATACCTCCATCAACCCTCCCGTCGACGTCGATCGCGGAGGCGTGGTCGTGGCCCGTGCCATGTACGCCCAGGATCCGGACGGTATCAGCGTGGAGATGTTTCAGGAATACGAGGACGTGGTGAAGCGGTAGATCCCAATGCCTTCCTGCCAGGCAAAAGGGCTCGCCCGTGGGGAAGAGACGGGCGGAAGCCCGCCCGCAAGGGGTGGCAGGCGAACGGTCCGTGCCCGTGCAGGTAACGCCCGAATCCTATGCGCATCACCAGAATCACTTCACCACGATCATCAGCGCCGCGTCCAGAAGGTTGTAACCTTCCGTCGAACCGCCAAGGTTGTCGGCGAAGGTGAAGGAGACCTTGTGCTCGCCGCGGCGCAGCGCCGTGGCGAGATCGCGAAACTCGAGGATGTCGGCGCCCCGGGACAAGCCACCCATGGCCGGGGATGGTCGAGCTGTTCGGATTGGGGCGTGCAGGATACCGGGTGGATCGAGCGTATGACTCGCTTGCAGCTCCATCACCACCACGGGACGAACCAGAAAGTGACGCCGGGAGTAGCCTGTTTTTCACAGAGGTCAGCGCGCTGCTGATGGTGGATCTTTGTCGCAAGGCGACAGGTGAAGGATCGACGCAACATCACTTGCCGTCGCAGCAAGCGGCGGTTGAACCGGCTTTCGTGCCGACAAGAAGATGGACTACAAGACGTGCCGTCATCAATGCCAGAACGACCACCGAGGTCATTGCCGCCCAATGTGGAATCACGTGTTGTGCCGCCGCCGCCTCTGCAACGACGTCAATTTCAAGGCGAGCGACACAGAGATCCGTAAGCAGACCCAGGGCGATTGCCGTGCTGGCGATCGTGACCAGGTAGCAGACCGCGGAACGGGTTCCCAGTGCTTGCCGAACGATGCCAAAGGAGCCGATATTCGTTGCAGGTCCGACCAGGAGAAAGACCAGGACCGTTCCGGGACTGACGCCTGCCAGCAGCAATGCTGCGGCCACCGGCGTCGATGCGGTGGCGCAGATGTACATCGGAATGCCCAGCAGAAGCATCGCCAGCATGGCGGGCAGTCCGCTGCCCCACGCCGCGATGGTGCCGGGCGGGACCAGCGTATTGACGAGACCGGCAAGCAAGATGCCGACGGACAACCAGATCACGATGTCGGCGTAGAGATCGGTCACCGCGTAGCGCAGACCGCCGACCACCCGCCGCGGCCAAAGCAAGGTGGATGGCGGCGCCGGGGAACAGGCATGTTCGTGATCCTCGGTGTCGTCCAGGGCGGCGAGGGGGGGTGTTGCGGCGTTCGATTCGGTGGTGAAGACATCGGTCAGCAGGCCCGCGCAGACAGCGCTGAATAATGCGGCGACGGGCCGCACGATCGTCATGAAGGGGCCGAGCAGCGTGTAAGACAGGGCGATGGAATCGACACCGTTTTCCGGCGTGGCGACGAGGAACGAGACGGTGGCGCCACGGGACGCGCCCGCCCGCCGCAGGGCGATGGCCACCGGGAGCACGCTGCAGGAACACAGTGGAAGTGGCGTGCCGACCAGCGCCGCGCGGATCACCGCGGCCGCTCCGCGGCCGCCCAGCCATCGCCCGACGACCTCCGTGGGAATCAGTGCCTTCATGAGCCCCGCGACCAGCAGGCCGATCAACAGCCACGGGGATGCTTCAAGCAGGATCTGCCAGATGTTGGTGGTCAGTGTTTCCACAAGTGATGGTTTCCAAACGGTGGTGCGGTGGCACACGCTTTCCCAGAACAATAGCGACAGGAAATGATGTCGCAACGGTGATGCGAAAAGCCTTCCGTGCGAATCCGCTTCGGTGCTGGAAACGCGGGCCGGCCAGCGCGATGCCC